>Ga0315550_1000525_pt1 | contig 23458 bp, 23 predicted proteins | sample SalMarSW160190MG_2_FD_203100 | JGI IMG/M metagenome (GOLD analysis project Ga0315550, IMG submission 203100) | Salt marsh sediment microbial communities from the Plum Island Ecosystem LTER, Massachusetts, United States - Salt Marsh Sediment SW1601-90 ... | reverse complement strand
TCGGCAATGGTAATCTCACTTTTTTGATATTTGTGCTGCTGGCTGCGGCGATAAAGGGTTTATTATATCTGCTAACCGGGCGCGTGGGCATTGCATTGAGCTATCATGCTGCATGGGATTTCACGATGGCAGCCGTGTTGGGCATAGGGGCTCAAAGCGACGCCAGTGACACAACTGCTTTTTACATGATGCGTTTTGACGACGCTACTTGGGCATCGGCTGTCGACTCTTGTGAACTCACCCTGCCAATACTATTGGCTTTGCTTGGACTGGAACTTGTGGCCCTATTGCTAATGCTAGGTTGGATCCGTCTGCGTTATGGCAATGTCAAGTTGCGTGAGGACTTGGCAACGCCGAGACTTTTATCGCAAAACTAGATCCGCTAACTGAGTAAGGAAAATAACCAATGACCGAATTCGTGACACAGGAAATACTGAACCACGGTGACAAGTCCGCCGTCGTTCCGGTAAGCCGTTTGCAGGACATCAGACAGGATATTGAAGACCTAAAGGGCAGCGGATTTCTGAACGATTTCCAGAAATACATCGTCGATGACCTCTACGACCTGGACGAGCCCGATGCCGATTTTGAGATCCGCTCGATACTCGTCGTCGCCTCGCCAAGTCCCTTCTTGGCCAGAATAGCGTTTCACTGGCAGGGGAAGAGAATCCCCCTGATGCTGCCTGCGTCTTATCTCGACGAAGTATCCGGACCGCCGAGGATCGAACGGTATCTCAACGAATCTCTCAACCCCAGGGGGTATCACGTGCAATATGCGCCCAGGTTGCCGAAGAAACTTTTCGCCGTCAGAAGCGGCCTGGGCCTCTATGGTCGAAACAACATCTGCTATGTGGAGGGTATGGGCAGCTCTCTATTCCTGGCGACCTATTTTTCCGACATGCCATGCACGGAAGAAAGCTGGCGCGATATTTGCTGCATGGATCTATGTGAAAGCTGTCAGGCGTGCCTGAAAAACTGTCCCACTGGGGCCATCACGGCCGACCGGTTTCTGATCAATAACGAGCGGTGTCTCACGTATTGCAACGAGGCCGGCGCAGAGCGGGATTTTCCGGAATGGATAGATCCGTCGTCCCATCACACGATTTACGGATGTCTGCGCTGCCAAATGGTCTGCCCGATGAACGGGGACTATGTGCACACCCTCGTCGAGCCGGCAGAGTTCACCGAGGAGGAGACGGCATTCCTCGTGCAAGGGAAATCGCCAGAGCTGTTTCCAGAGGAGCTTTTGCAAAAGGTAAAAGCGCTGGACATGTTCAACTATCTTGGAGCGCTTCCTCGAAACTTGCGCGTCCTTTTCGATAGAGAAGCTAGCAGTTAGGTAGGTCGAGCTGAGGCAAGCCGGAGGCTGCGAGCTAGAGGCTCGCCGCGAAACCCAGCGCACAAGCCCCTCTGCCAGCGCCAGATCGACGCGCTGGCGTACGAGATCTACGGGCCGCAGGGAAAAGAGATCGTGGAGAGGGCCGGGGGATAACAGGAAAGGTTCACTATATACTCTCAAGTTGGTGTAGGGTAGGAATCGCAGAGAAACACGTCAAAATCGCCGGCAGGTTCATAGGTGAAGTGATCGTTGAAAGACATCTGTAACGAGTTATCTGGAGAAAAAGACCATGGCTGAGAAATGGCTCTGGGGACCTGGGCGAATAGCCCCTCAACACAAGAATCTTGGCAAGCGAGAGCTTCTTGAAAAACTCGGCAGCGTACGCGAGAGGTACTTGAGCAAGCTTCTCCGCAACCTGGAGGATGCCGATATCCCCTACATATGCAGACTCGAGGGAGCGCGTTTTCGGGTTCTCGCGGAGTGGGACCAGCTTTCGGACGAGGAATTCAGCCGTTCGTTACTCGACGGTGAGACAGACAAGCTGCGCTCTATGGCAGACATAGCAGCACATCTGCTGACCCACGAAGAGAAGAACGTCGATCCCGAGGTCAATGAACCCCTGAAGCATATGGCGGAGCACGAGGAAGAACACCTCTTACAGGTGCAGGCACTCATGGAACGTTTGGGTTGGAACGTATGAATAAACGTTGATTACGGCGGTTCTATGCAAGAATCTTGAACAACGCAACGGCTTGGAATAGGTACACATTCACGAAGTACGTCTACCATCGGGGGCCTGATGGAGATCTCGCAATACAGGCTGACATAGAGCAGTAGGAGGTGTTAAGCAGTGCATCGTAAGAAACAGCCACACCGGACTATTTCTCTGGTTCTTCTCGGCATGATCCTGGTCGCGTGTAGGAGGCTACCGTCTGACCCAACACCCACGCTAGGGACTACACAGCTTCCAGATTTGGGTGAACCAACTACCAACATGACGGAGCCGGATTCGTATGAGCGTTTTGACATCAGCGAGGACTTGTATGTGAGAAAAGTACAAGCCGGAGTGTTCGTCATCACCCATTCATTCCCTTGGCCCGGAAACTCGATGGTTGTCGAGATGAAGAGTTCCGACCTGGTTCTGGTTGACACACCCTACACACCAGAAGCAACGCGAGAGGTGCTGGAGTGGATCGAAACCCAGCTAGGTGAGCGAGAAATCACCGCTATCAACACTGGATTCCACTGTGATAATCTGGGAGGCAACAGCTACTTGATCGAACAAGGAATCCCGGTCTATGGTTCGGAATTGACGGTCAAGTTACTCGAAGAACGCGGAGAAGAGGTGCGGGCAATGACCCTAAACTGGCTACAGGCCCCCCAATATCAACGCTACTACGAGGCACACGAGACCCTGGCATACGTTGCTCCAACGCACTTGTTTGAGCTAGATGAGGGTCTACAATTGGAATTTGGGGACGAAATCGTCCAAGTCTACTATCCAGGACCATCGCACTCGCCGGACAATGTGGTTGTCTATTTTCCAAGTCGAAAGATACTGTTTGGAACATGCATGATCATAGGATGGGACAAAGTGGGCAACACATCCGATGCAGACCTCGAGGCTTGGCCCGAATCCGTTCGCGATCTCGCTCGATTCGACTTTGACGTGCTAGTTCCCGGCCATGGTGATCGACTTGACCCTGGATTACTTGAGCACACGATAGACTTGCTTACGAGCTTTCAGTAGAAAGAAAACATTGATGAAAACGTATTCAAATTGGCGGAGAGGGGAGAGTAATCTCGATGCCTATGCCAACCGAGCCAACCGACAGGAATGTCGACTACTCGCTGATTTATGTGCTGCTCGCGCTGGTGCTCATCTGCTTTCTGGCCATCGCCGGACCGCTCGTCAGCGAGGCTGCGACTTTTTCGTGGGCCAGGTGCGGCGCAACGACGGCAACCAGGAGACCATCCTTGCCGCCTACGCCCATCAGGAAGTAGAGGGCAACCCAGTTCAGGTGCTCTTTATTGAAGATGGGCAAATACCCGTCCAGGTGAGCCATTCTCTGCCGGCACCGCTGAACGACCTGGCAGGATGGGAGCTTCCCTCCGATGCAGGGCAGCAGCCGTTGTACGTGGTCTACCTTTTGGTCATGGGCTATGAGGGAAATATGAAACTCGACTGTCGCTAGACAGCGAGTAGGCTGGGTTGAGGCGAGTCGGAAGGCAAGCCACAAAGTTATTTGCGTATTTCAGGAAATGGACTGGTGTATCGTAATTGGCCTTGGTGTGAAATGCGATGCAAATGGGACAGAGAATATCACGAGCCGGACGTTTGCGAGATGCCGAGAAATCTTGGAAGCAGGAGGATCTATTGATGGCTGAGAAACCTAAACAACCGACCGAAACCTCAGAGTCCTCAAGTATGGATTCCGACGAACAAGTCACTCAATTTCTCGAATGGGAATACGAGTGCTTGCGAGAATTGTTTGTCGAGGCGGACAAGAGCGCCGAGGGGATCCTGAACTTTTACCTTGCTCTGATGACCACGGTTTTTGGTGCAATTGTCCTCATCGTGCAGAGCACGGCAGCGAAGCCTGCCGATATCACCCGCGCGGAAATCTTGATCTGCATCATACTGATCTTTGCCGGCGGCATCGGTTCCATCGTTTCGTCGTCGCTTACTTGGAGGTACGCAAACCGCGTTCGATACACGCGCGGGTTGGACGACATTCGAAGATTCCTGATCGATCGGCTGGGAACCGAAGCGCCCGCGATGTATGACACATTTATGACCACGACAAAAAACAAAAGGCCAAAACGCTGGTATCGGAAATTTCTATTGCTCACCACGCTACTCTATCCAATAAATGCCCACCAGTTTTTCGTATCCTTGATCAACAGCCTGGCAATAGGCGCTGCAACGTCGCTCTTTCTGTTAGCCGGCAAGGTTGCTCAAGATCGTCCCGTACGAAGCACGATCGCTGTTCTTGCCATTTTCGCACTGACCTTTACCATCTTTAACGTCTATTCTCAACTAGTCCTGCGTTCTGCGACAAAGCGCTTGAACGTTCAGCTTGACACGCACCACGATATGCCTTTCTTTGCAGGCAAGTGAGAATGGAGAAACACTTGCCTGATTCGAAGTGCTAGTGTTCTAGGAGATGCGCGGGGCTTTGACGTACGACGAGGAGATGTGGGACAGTTTCAGATGTGAGGCTCGTTGAACGAACGGACCGTTATGCCCCCCAACCCATCGCCATTATCCGGCGAAAAGATCATGACCGAGAAATGGCTCTACGAGGGATTGTCCAATTTAGAGAGCAGCGTCAGTGAGATTCGGTCACACGTCGAAACGATAGAAAGTAACGAGGCCCTGTATGAGGATGCGAACTTTCGCGACAGGGAGGGTGCCTTGGATTTCCTAGAGTTTGACGTTCTCGACCGAGTTGAGGGTCTCCTGCTTGCCGATGGTCAGCACGCGGAACTGATAGACGAGTCGAGGACAAGAGGGATCAGACTGTACACGTATGGACCTTGTACACTACAGGTAACGCGGCAGAGATGGCTAGAACGCGTGGATCAGAACGGCAGGCAAGTGTACAGGTTAGCCATATTCAAGACATCTGAAGTGAATAGCCCATTACTACCGTAGGCCACTCAACCCTGGCGGAGAGTACCTTGATGTCAGCTATCGACTCTTACGAACTCTGCTTGAGACTTTTGCCGCGAAAATTGAAGCACCTGGAATCTTGGGCTGAGAAAGGATGAGAGAAGGCCCTCTACCAGCGCCAGATCGACACGCTGGTGTACGCGCTGTACGGGCTGACGGGGAAAGAGACCGCCATCGTGGAGCAGGTCGGTGGGCAGTAAGGACAATGGAGAATAAATATGCAATCTTTTGAGAACAAAGTTGCGGTGATTACTGGGGCAGCATCAGGTATTGGTAAAGCTTTGTCCATTCAATTGGCGGCTATGAGAACCAGTGTAGCAATCGCCGACATCAATGAAGAGATGCTAAAGCAAACTTCTGAGGAGATTCTCCAACAGGGCGGGCAAGTCAGTTCGCACGCTGTGGATGTCTCAAACCGCACCGCGGTGTACGACTTTGCTGACGCCGTTATCAGACAGCATGGAGCAGTACACATTGTCATCAATAATGCCGGAGTTGCTTTGAGCAATGTCACAGTTGAGAATCTAGCTTACAAAGACCTGGAATGGATTCTGGGAATCAACCTGTGGGGAGTAATATACGGTACCAAAGCCTTCTTGCCCCACTTGTTGAGAGAACCACAAGCCAGTTTAGTGAATGTTTCCAGCACCTTTGGGCTAACGGCATCGGCCAAAGCAGCAGCCTATTCTACGAGCAAGTTTGCTGTCCGTGGGTTCACCGAAGCCTTACGGCAGGAATTAAAAGGAACCTCAGTATCGGTAACCGTCGTGTTTCCCGGAGGGATACGCACCAATGTTGCCCGAAACGCTCGGCAGGCCATTGGGGGAGAACGCATAGATGATCCTGAGGGTGCGGTTCGCCAATTTGAAGAACAGGCGCAAACCACGCCCTCTGAAGCGGCAAAACAGATTATAGACGGAATAAGACGAAAAGCCCCTCGTGTGTTGATAGGAAAGGATGCCAGGTTGCTGGATATGCTTGCTCGCTTGAAGCCGGGTTCTTATGATACCTTTATGCTAAAACACGTCGTGAGGCAGTACGATGAGATTTGAACAACAGATATGGGCATAGATAGACATAAAGGGATGAAGGGGAAATCGGATCTTTTAAAGATCCCCCCTTCATCATAAAGATCATGTTCTTCCTGGCCCGGTTAAATCGGGCTGTGCGTCCTAATTGTCCTTACGACGTTCCGCTCCTGCCATTCAACATGAGAGCCGGCTTCAAGTTCCTATCCAAGTACGATAGACTTTTCCCGAGCCACATTAGAAGGTGACCTGAGCGAGGGTTTCTCTCCAGAAGAGGTATTGAAACGGGTCAAGTGTCCCATGCTCCTCATGCGCGCCAATGCGTACAGACACGAAACCTGGGGACTGAAAGGAGTCAATATGGAAATAATCAAAGAGGCCCTCATGCAATGGGGGGAAGCCATGCATTTGAGCATGGAGAATCGCACCATGTTTTACTCTCCGGTTCTCGACCACTGGCGGGTCAAAAAGTGGGCCGGTAAAGGTGCGAAACGTTTTATCTACGATGGCGACAGCTTTACGACGGCGTTTGAGCACTTGCTTGGCACTCACGCCGCCGAAGGCCTGCTGCACCCGACCGACGAGGAAGGCAAGGCTAAAAGCGACAAGCCCACCAGCGAGTGAGCTTTGCCACTGGGGCAGCCAAAATAGAAAGGAGTTGAGCATTGAACAAGACGATCAAGCAAGTTCTTTTCTGGAGCCCAAGAGTGTTGTGCATTCTCTTTGCGCTGTTCTTGAGTCTGTTTGCGCTGGACGTATTCAGTGAAGATGCCGGGTTTTGGGAAAAGATACTCGGCCTGCTCATCCACCTGATACCGGTGTACATCGTCGTCATCTTGCTGGTGGTCGCCTGGAGATGGGAATGGGTGGGGGCGATCGCGTTCACCGGCCTGGCGTTGTTTTACCTGTTCCAAGTCTGGGGCCGAGAGCACTGGAGCGCTTATCTGGCCATCTCCGGTCCCTTGACATTGATAGGCGTTCTCTTTCTGCTCAATTGGATATACAGAGCACAACTGCGCGCGGGATAGGTGCAGGTAGGCAGAAAGCGTCTCTGCCCAGGGAGGTCGATGGACATGGTGAGAACAAAGGACCAGAGTGGAAGTAACCGATAGAAACGAGGAGCCGTTTAGAATGTCGAAAGAAGGATCGAGGTTTGTGAACTTGTGTCCCGTCTTTATCTCTGCAGACGTGAGAAAAACCGCAAGTTCTATACAGAAAAACTGGGGTTTCAGTCAGCGGGACATTACGACAAAGCTGAAAGCTTTGCCACGCTTTACAGAGATGAGACAGAATTCGTCATCGTACAGGCCAAGCGGGGAAAAGTAGAATCAAATACTCAACGATATGGCGCAGGCTACGATGCGTACATCGATACAGCTACCCCTGAAGGCATAGACCCGATCTATGAAGAATTCAAAGCGAAAGGGATGAAAATAATATCAGAGCCTCATAAAACCGCCTATGGCGCGTATGAATTTGTGATTGAGGATATCGATGGGAGACGTATTGGCATTGGCAGAATCCATGATAAAACTGTATTCTTCAAGGACTCTGATATCATCCCATAAACGAGCAACTTGGATCAGAATCATAGAGGGCAGCAGACGGTGAGGCAGCAAGGGAGACAGTAGATGGAATGGCGCGTTCCTCATCGCTTCTATGATTCACATGGGGGAAGAGTACGTTTACCCGGGCGGCTTTATGGACGTGATGAAGCGCTTCAACCCCAAGTTTGCACCGCTGGTGAACGTACCCATGGCGGTCGTCATCAACGGTTTGCAACTGCTGTTGTGCGTTATCGCAGTTGTGGTTGGGAAAAGGATACTTGTCTTCAGCATGTCGGTGGCGGGCCTGCTCTTTATCAACGGCTTAGTGCACGTCGGGGGAAGTATCAAGGCCAGGAGCTATGTGCCTGGTGTGATCACCGGGGTTGTGCTCTATGTGCCGCTTTCCGTGTACGCCTACACCCACTTTGTCGGTTCGGGCCAACTGACGGTGAGTGGGGTGATCGTTACCGGCGTATTGGGTTTACTGTATCAAGCCGTTCCGATAGGGTATCTCAAGCTGGCAAGCAGGTAGGCTAAGTTGAAGCAAGTCGGGGGCTCGAAGCGAAATTGTGAGATGAGCACAAAAGATGTGATCGCATTCGTGAAACTGTGCCAGCAAAACCACATCGACGTGTGCATCGACGGCGGATGGGGCGTTGACGCCCTACTGGGAGAGCAGACGCGGACGCACGCCGACCTGGACATCGCCGTGCAGCACAAGGACGTGGCCCAAATTCGCGCCCTGCTGGCGGCGAGAGGGTACAAGGATGTGCCACGCGACGATACTTGGGAGTGCAATTTCGTCCTGGGCGACGACGCGGGGCACCTGATAGACATCCACTCGTACACATTCGATGCAAGCGGCCGCGTCGTGTACGGCGTCGAGTACCCGTATGATTCGTTAAACGGCACAGGCTCGATCAACGGATACCCGGTCAAATGCATACCACCAAAGTGGATGGTCAAGTTCCACACGGAATACGAACTTGACGAGAACGACTATCACGACGTAAAATTGCTCTGCCGACGCTTTGGGTTTAGAATACCTTCAGAATACGAAGCGTTTGAGACCAAGGACGAGATGAAGGGAATCGGCAGTGTGCCAGGCCGTGAGACAGGGTTTTAAGCCTTTCTTGGCGTCCTTTGCGCCTTTGCGGTTCCATAGACCTTCTTTTGGAGAGTCGGATATGAGTTTCGAGGACACGATCGAGCCCCTGCTCACCCTGCACCGCGAGCTGTGCGCCGCGATGAGGCGCGGGGAGATGGCGTGGTACGGCATGGCCAGTGACTACCAGACCAAGTACGCCTTTTCGGCCGATTACGACCCGGCGTTCAAGCGCAGGTACCTCGAGCAGGCGGCCACCTGCCTGGAAATCGCCCAATGGCTGGAGGCGCTCCCCCGGCCCACGGCTCCCGCAGAGGTGGCTCCGTTCGTCGCCGCCCTCAAAGACACCGCCGCGCGCTGCCCGCGCCCCCCGGAAATGCGCGAGGAGATCGAGCGGCTGGCCAGGAGAATCGAGGCCGCCGCTTTGGTGGCCAGCCCCGTAGAAAAAGACACCATCGAGGAGAATCACGATGAGAATAAGTGAGGAGGACAAGGTCAAGATACTGCTCGCGCAGTTGCAGCGCAGGTATGAGGGCATAGAGAAAATACGCGAGCGCGTCTACAACATCTCTGTCTGGACGCTGGGCATCTTTCTCGGCGCGGCCGGCCTGATCGTGCAGGGCGATATCCAACTGGAGTGGCCGGCCAAGGTCTTTTTGGCCATCACAGCAACGTTCGCCCTGGCCGCCATCCTGTTCTACGTCAGAGACCTGGAGCGCGGATTCAGGAACCAATTTCGAGTGACCGTTCAGATTGAGAAGCTGCTTGGATTCAGCGAACCGGGCTTTTTCGGCCCGGAGGAACAACTCTATCCGTCAGAATACGAAAAAGCCGGCACAAAACAGGGCAAGGGAAACTTTTTCCGGAACACCTACCTGCTGCTGTACCTGGGCGCAGCGCTCCTGCTCGTGGCCATCGTTTCGTCCGGTCTGTTGTTCTAGAGGGCTCGACCTGGGACCCGGCAGACCGTGACACTCGCGAACCGAATAAATCGCGCCATTCCTTCGTTGAACGTGTGATCAGAATCTACACCGAGGGGAAACACCCTATGAGTACACAGATCTATTACTTTTCGGGAACCGGCAACTCACTATACGTGGCGCAGGAGTTGCAAAAGCGCATGCCAGGCGCAAGCCTCACACCAGTGGTCAGCCTCCTAAATGAGGACGTGATCCAAACCCAGGCACAAACGGTGGGCTTTGTGTTCCCCATCCACCTCACCACGCTCCCCATCCCCATGAAAGAGTTCGCCAACAAGCTTGATCCCACATCGGCCGAGTACATCTTTGCCGTAGGAACACGGTTGGGCACCTTCTGCCTGGCAGATATTGCCCTGGAGAACGTGCTAAAGAAACAGGGCAAGCATCTGGATGCCTATTTTCTCCTGAATATGGCCAATAACACGCCGACCGGCCTGGTGCCCGGACCAGGTGATAAAGACTGGGTCAACAAAAACTCGGAGGAACACATGCGAGCCTTGGATACTGCCGACGCGATTCAAGACGTCATCGTCAACCGAGTGCCGGATCCAGAAGACAATTCGTCCCACCTTGGCTCGTTGCTGAAATCCCTCCTTTCCATTCCGTTGGCCTTTATCGAAAGATCGTCAGGTGGAACTGAAATCCCGTACACCGCCGACTCAAGCTGCACCGGCTGTGGCACGTGCGAAAAGGTCTGTCCATCTAGCAAGATAAAACTGGACGATGGAAAACCAGTGTGGCAAAAAGAGGTCCAGTGCTATTATTGCTACGCCTGTTTCAACTACTGTCCCACGCAGTCGATCCTGGTTGGAAAGAAATACACCCAAAAAGACGGCCGGTATTCCCATCCCGGGATCACGGCAAACGACATCGCCGGACAAAAGTAATCCGAGGTGTTCAAGTGACCGACACCAGAGCCAAAGACGCCGCCTGGAAAAGCCTCTACAGGGTCGGCGCAGTGGCTCCCCTGATCGCACTGGCGTTTTACGTGATCCAGATAGTCGCCATAATCTTGGGGGGACCGTACCCGACCGGCATAACGGACTGGCTCTCGCTGTTCCAGCGCAGCAAGGTCCTCGGACTCTTATACCTCAACGCCCTGGACGTTTTCTCTATAGCAATTCTGGGGCTGATGTTCCTCGCCCTCTACGTGGCCCTCAGGCAAACGAACGAATCGTACATGGCGATCGCCGCGTTCTTTGCACTCCTCGGGATAGCGGTCTTTGTCGCGTCGCGCGCAGACGTGGTGTCCGCATCGCTTTCCCTCAGCGACCAATACGCGGCCGCGACGGAGGCACACCGGGCTCAGATCCTGGTCGCATGGCGAGCAACGGCTGCGCCGGTCTGTGCGACGATTCAAACCACCGGATTCCTGTTCACAGCCGCTGCTGGGCTGATCATCTCGGCCGTCATGCTGCGGAGCAAAGTCTTTGGCAAAGCAACCGCGTACGTAGGCATCCTGGCAGGTGCCGTTACGTTCGCCGATTACGCTTGTATCGTCGTCGCGCCAGCGGTAGCCAACATCCTCATGCCCGTCGCCGGCCTACTCTGGCTCGTATGGTGGGTCCTGGTCAGCCGTGGGCTGTTCCGGCTGGGAAAGCGCACCTTGAAAGCAGTGGAGGAAATAATACCAACCTCATGATCACATCAGAAAGCGGCCTAGAAGAGCGATTGGCACAGTTAATGGGCCAGGTTCCCAAGCGAGGCATCGAGCGCCACCCCATGAAGTTGAAGAGCGTCTCCGAACTGCCCGATGAACTCCGATCACCTGCCGTGGATTCGCTGGCGTCCGGAGAGAACCTACAGACCATCATCGCCTTTCCGCCGCAGATCCATCGCGGCTGGCACTATGTCCCGCAGCAGGCGTTGCTGTTTTCGCCCACGAACGTCGTCCACGTCCAGGCCTCGATCTGGCCGGACCAGTCGCCCCAGACCACGTACGTGGCAGGCAGCGGCCTCATGTACATGCAGGTCACGTCGCTGTTTCTGTACGGATTCCTGGAAATCGTCGCCCAGGGTCCCGCCGAGCCAACGCGGCTCGGCGTCGAGTTCAACACGGTGGCCTGGTACCAGATGTCTTCACCTCTACGGCAATTGCTTCGAGCGACCCAAGCCACGCCCGCCGCGCCGACGGGTGAGATCACTTACGCCCCGACCGTACGAGACGCCTTTGAGAGCCTGCCGATCAAGTTCTCCAACGGCGTGAAAATCTATGGCCTGCTGCCCGGCGAGGAGCTAGAGGATCTGGTCTTTCAGCCCGGCACCTGGGAGCGGCGGCTGCTCCTGTTCCGGCGCCCCGTTTCCGCCAACACCCTGCTGGCGCTGACCAGCAATTACGTGACGGTGATTCAGGAGGATCTGCACGTCTCGCAGGCTTGGATCATCTCGTACATCCCCCGAAGCAATATCTCTGGCATGCAGGGCCAGCCACGCGGCCTGTGGAACGAGCTGACCGTCCAGTTGAAACGCGGAGATCAGACGGCGGAATACAAACTGCTGTTGGAGAACGAGGCGGTCCAAGCCTGGCGCGAGCGTTGGATTCAACATGGCGGCCGGTGGCAAGACCTCCCGGACCACTTGACTCCAGCCTAGATTTCGCCCCTTTCTGAACAATCGAGGCTGAGCACCCCGAGGTTATCGAAGGGGACAACTCCTGCAAACGCGCATCCTTCAACAACACCCCCTCACCACGCAGCGAAAGCAGCGGTGCAACCCCACTCACGCAATCGCGTATAGAGTGTTAGGCGGCTGTTAGCCAAAGGATAGGCAACACAATCACGAACGTGGTATCCTGCGAGTGTCCAGCAGATGAGGAGGTGTAAAATGACGGACGTCCAAGAGAAAAAAGCTCGCAAACCGCAAAGGCATCCACCCTCGCTCTTTTGGCCGATCGTGTTCATCGGCGCCGGCGTGGCCTTGCTTCTCTCCAACCTGGGCTACCTACCCTGGGCTTCGTGGAACATTTTATGGCGGCTGTGGCCGCTGCTGCTGATCGCATTGGGCATCGACCTGCTGATCGGCCGCCGGTCGGTCGTCGGCGCCATCATCAGCGCGGTGCTGATCTTGGCACTGGTCGGCGGCGCGATCGCGCTGGCCTTCTATACGCCGAGCATCCCCCAGTTGGCCGAGCTGGCCCAATCGCCTGAGTGGCGCACCGCACACGTCGAGCAGTCACTGGAGGGTGTGGAGCGTGCCTCGGTCACCATCGACACAGGCAGCGTGCCCTGCCTGTTGAGCAAACTGAGCGACTCACTCAACTTGATCGAGGGCGACATCACCTATCGCGGCACGCTGGTCTTTGACGCCCCAGTGCGCGGCGGCCGGGCCGACGTCAGGCTCGACAGCTACTTCACCGGCCCCTGGTGGGGCTGGGCACCCGGTTTCGAAGACAACCCGCGTGCAGTGTGGGGCGTCAAGCTGAGCCCCAAGATACCCCTCGACCTTAACTTTGACACCGGCTCGGGGCGCTGCTATTTCGACCTGAGCGGCCTGCAGGTCAACAGCTTGATCGTCGACTCGGGTTCCGGCGCGGTCGATCTGATCCTCCCGTCGGACACCTCCTTCGAGGCGCGCATTGACGCGGGTTCCGGGCGGTTCGCCATCACCCTGCCGGCAGGCGTGGGGGCACGCGTGGCGCTCGACTCGGGCAGCGGCGCCTTCCGCCCCGACGAGCGGTTCGAGATGGTCAGCGGCGAGCGCGGCGACGACAGCGTGTGGGAAACCGAGAACTTGAGCACGGCAGAAACGACCATTGAACTAGAGATAGACCAAGGCTCGGGAGCCTTGGTTATCGAAAAGTAGCCCTTGCTAACCTCTTCCTTTCCTCCCCCCACCCTCCCGCGGCCCCTCACAAACCCGCGGGAGGTTCCACTTTGCCACACGCGCACACAATGATATAATCCCTGCTCAGGAGGTCTAGTGAGCAAAGGCGGACGACAGATCGCGAAAGCGGCGGTGATGGTCATGGCGCTCTTTGCCCTGAGCCGGTTGCTGGGCATCGTACGCCAGGCCATCGTGGCAGCGCTTTTCGGCACCGGCTCCGATCTGGACGCCTTTGTGGTGGCCAATCAGATCCCGGAGGCGGTCTTTCTCATCGTCGGCGGCGGTGCGCTGGGCTCGGCCTTTATCCCCGTCTTTGCCAGTTGTCTAGCTTGCGACGAGCGCGCCCGCGGCTGGCGGCTGGCCTCAGCCATCGCCAACCTGGTGGTCATTGTCACCACCGTCATAGCAGGCTTGATCGCCCTCTTTGCGCCGCCGCTGGTGCGAGTGGCCCTGGCCCCGGGGTTCGACGCGCAGCAACAGGCACTCACCGTCGACCTCCTACGCGTGATGCTGATCTCGCCCATCATCTTTGGCGTCAGCGGCATCGTGATGGGCGCGCTGAACGCCCACCAACATTTTCTCCTGCCGGCACTGGCCGCCTCGATCTACAACCTCTCCATCATCGGCGGGGCACTGCTGGGGCAGTACATGGGAACAGGCGTTCAGGGGATCGCCATCGGCGTTGTGGCAGGATCGGGGCTACACCTGCTGATCCAGGTGCCCGTGCTGCCGCGCTACAGCGCGCGTTATACCCCCACCCTGGGCCTGGACGACCCCAACGTGCGCGAGGTGGGACGATTGATAGCTCCCCGTGTGCTGGGCACGGCCATTGTCCAGCTCAACTTTTTGGTCAGCAATAGCCTGGCCTCGGCGATGTTCACCGGAGCGGCATCGGCTATCAATTATGCATGGCGGCTGATGCTCCTGCCGCAGGGCATCCTGGCCCAGGCAGTGGGCACAGCCGCCTTTCCCACCTTTGCCGAGCAAGTCGCCCAGGGACAGTATGGAGAAATGCGTCAGACGCTAGCCGCGACACTGCGAGCCATGTTCTTCCTCAGCCTGCCAGCCACGATGGGCCTGCTGGTGCTGGGCCGGCCGCTGGTGGGGTTTCTCTTCGAACGACAGGAATTCACTCAATCGTCGACCGAACAGGTGGTCTGGGCGCTAGCTTTTTTCACGCTCGGGCTGGTGGGGCACTCCGGCCTGGAGGTCATCGCCCGCGCTTTTTACGCCCTGCACGATACTTTCACGCCGGTGTGGGTGGGCAGCCTGGCGGTGGGGCTCAACATCGCCCTCAGCCTGACGCTGCCAGGCGCCTTCGAGGCCCAGGGTTGGATGAAGCACGGCGGGCTGGCACTGGCCAACTCGATCGCCACGCTGATGGAGACGGCGGCGCTGCTGGTGCTAATCCGGCGGCGACTGGGCGGTATCGAGGGCAAACGGACGCTGAGCGCCTTCGTCAAGAGCGGGCTGGCGGCGTTGGCGATGGGTGCGGTGCTCCTTGGCTGGCAGACGCTGCTGCCGAACGCGCCGTCGCTCCTGGTCGGCGGCGGAGGCATCGCGCTGGGAATCGCCGTATACCTGGGCGCGGCGCTGCTGCTTCGCGCGGAGGAATTGCAGATGGTGGTAGATATGATTCGCAGCCGGAGGAAACATGGACGTTAATGCAACGCCTCCTGAGATTGAGCGGGCGATCCGCGACGGCGTGTACGAATCGGGACACCACGGCGACCTGTGGCTGAACCTGGACGCGTTGTTCGTCGACGCGCGCCGCATGCGCAGCTGGGCGGCGGCGCTGGCGGATCGGGCGGCCATCTGCCGGCCCGACCTGGTCTGCGGCCCGCTGACGGGCGGGGCGTTTATCGCCCAGCCACTGGCCACGGAAATCGGCGCAGGGTTCGCGTTTGCCGAACGGCTCGCTTCCGAAACAGGCGCCGTGCAGTACCACATCCCCGAATCCCTGCGCCCGATCGTTTACGGCAAGCGCATCCTGCTGGCGGACGACGCGATCAACGCGGGTTCGGCTTTACTCGCAACTCGTACAGACCTGCTGGACTGTGGCGCCGAGTTGGCCGGCATCGCGACCTTGCTCACGCTCGGCGAATCGGCAGCGCGGATCGCAGAGCAGCACCAGGTACCGCTGTTTACACTGACGTCCCTCGAACGCAGGATGTGGACAGCCGAGGAATGCCCGCTGTGCAAGTCGGGGGTGCCTCTGGTGCCGATTCAGAGAACGTGATGCTTTTGCCCTAAAGCACGCCGTCGAATTACACTCCGGCGAAAAAGTGGCTCGACACGGCGTTCCTGTCAATTCCCCTTACTTTCTTCCCATTGCAGACTGGTCCGCTATGGCGTATAATATAAAGTGGTTTCTTGTGCGCTTGACCGTCCTAACCACACGGGCCTGCATGGCTGTGCTCGCCAGAGCACAGTCCTTTTCGGCATCTGGAGTCATTTGAAAGGAGCAATCATGAAATCCCTTTACAAACCCTCGTATCGCCTGTTATTGGTCGTCGGCCTGGGAATGGGCGCCCTAGCCCTGCTGCTGGCCGCCCTCTCCCTGCCGTTGCGCGCCGCACCGCGCGCCGCGCGGAGCGACTATCCGTTCCCCGCCGGGGAAACCCTCACCCCATTGGGCGCGGGCCAACCCGACGACCTGCAGCGCCGCAACGCCTACAAGGAGCTGTGGCACCATCTCTACTATCACGATCACCCCGACCTGGCCTGTACCGCCAGCACCGCCACGGTGGACGGCGCCGACTATGCACCCGGTGCCATCCTGGGCGACCTGAGCGGCGACTTTGCTCAAGTGAGCGCCTCGGGGGCCTTTAGCGTGCCCCGTTCCTTCGCCCTCCACCCGCGCCGCGTCGCCCTGTATTACGGCACCGCGCGCGACGAGTACGATCAGCTCGTCACCTGGGAAGAAGGAGACTTTGAGCAGCTCTTCCGCGTCTACCTGTGGTGCGAGGAGACGCCCGAGGGCTGCCCCTACTTTGACACCCTCACCGAGACACAGATCATCGCCAATCTGGCGGACTATGACGTGCTGATCCTGCCGGCGATCCGCGTGGGCTATGCCGACGAGGTGGCCGCCGCGCTGGGACCCGACGGCCTGGCTGCCATCCGCGATTTTGTCGAGAGCGGTGGCTTTCTCTACGCCCAGTCGGACGCGGCCTACATCGTCGAGGCAGCCGGGCTGGTGCCCGCCGGCACCGTCGACCTGGGCACCCGCGTCACCGATCTGGACAACGCGGGCCAGTTGGACGTCCTCAGACCTGATCACCCGCTGGCCTTCTCCTGGCTCGCCGACGAGACCTACGTGCTCGACGAGCCGCTCATCACCGCCACGGCCGGCATCAGCGTCGTCGCCACCTTCGCCGATACCTCCCAACCCGGCTCGGTCGCCATCGGCGTGGCCACACCCGGCGACGGGCGCGTGGTGTTGTTCAACGCCCACCCCTCCGACGACATCGCCTATCATCCCCAGGTCCTCGACGCGCTACTGTGGGCCAGCGCAGAGCGGGCGGGCATCTATGGCACGCTGTGCCAGCAGTACTCGGACGCCGTGGACTGCCATACGATCCCGGCCTACGAGCCGGGCGTGCCCATCGTCGTCACCACCACCTTCAAGAACTATTGGGACGGCCCCTTGACGGACGTCGTGATCACCGAGACGCTGCACGAGGGCTTTACCACCACGCTGGGCGCCATCTCCCCCGTGCCGGCCAGCTTTGTCACCAATCCTGACGACACGGCGACCATCATCTGGACAGCGACCCAGGCCCTGCCCGGCGACACGCACTTTACCTACGTCGCCTACACCAGCGCGCCCTCCGGCACCGCGCACCACGCGCTGGTCAGCACCGCCCAGGCCGACTATGTGGACGCTTTCTGGCCCACCGAGTACCATCCGGCGGGCCTTCCGCGCCACGTGGTACGCAATGAGCTGTGGGTCAACGCGCTCATGGCGGCGCGCCTGGTGGGAGATCGAGACATCGAGCTGGACGGCCTGTACCCGCTGCCGGCCGAGGGGTATTACTTTGACATCGCCCTGACGCTGGAGAACAAGGAAGAGACCGGCGCAGACCACGTCGTCGTCACCGACGTCGTGGCGCTGCTCTCGCCCATCGTGGACGTGGACGATCAACGCATCGTGCCGCAGATCATCACCGACACCTGGGGCGCCAGCAGCACCGATTCACTCTCGCAGAGCCTGTTTGCCGCAAACGAGGTCTTTTTCTACGACACGCCCGTCCCCATCTACCCTCTGCCGGACCACATCGACGGCGTGGCGAGCCCGGCCGCCAGCACCTTTTACACCCTCACCGCCTGGGAGAATGGCCCGCAGTCGGTCTATACCTACACAGGGAACTTAACCACGACCGCCGGGCTGACCAACTCGATCACCATCCCGCCCGAGTACGCGGCATACATCACCGTCACTGCCGAGGGCGACATCCTGCTCCCGGCGCTGACAATGGTGTGGGACTTTGGCGCGCTGCCAGCCTACGACTACCAGGAGCCCGCCGTGCGCTACGGTCTCTTTAGTCACGAGCTGCTCAACCGCACCGTCTCCTTTGCCAGCGATCCCGTCAGTCCCAGCCTGGTACTGAATGGATCCGGCGGCTCTGTCTACACCAACCTGGGCGACCACCCCATCCCCTACCACGAGTACCTCTCCAGCGGCATCGTCCACATCCCCATACCGCCCGAGATGCCGCGCGTGACCTACAGGGACGTGTGGAGCCGCACGCAGGAGATGGAGCTGCGCACCGTGTTCTACGACATCGTGCCCTTCCCGCCGCCGGAATACCACGCCGTGGTCAACACCACCTTCGAGATGAAGGTCGACCGGGACGGCGACGGACGTGGCGAGGTGCGCGAGCTCGAGTTCCCCGCCCGCGAGGGGGCCGACCTGGTGCTATATCTCAAGTCGTGGTCCAATTTCCACCCCGACATGCCGCCGCTGGAGCAGGACGAGACCCTGATCGCCCAGGGCATGTTCCGCGGGCGCGGCTTTGCCCTGGAGCCGATGTACGGCGACTGGTGTAGCTCGTGGAGCTCGCCCGAGCTACAGGGCGTGCCCAATGCCACGATCCTGACCGACGTGGTCAGCGTGCCCGCTTACGACTATCTCTACTTCCAGCAGTACCTGGAGAGCCAGCAGCGCGAGGCGGTGTACATCAGCGCCACGCTGGCCACCTACCCCGACTTTCACCGGGAAGGGGTGATAAAGATCGACGAGGGCGCGCGCTTCGTCTACCACCAGAAGGCGGTCGGCCCCAGCCGGTACGAGGTGTACGACAGCCACGCGCTGGCGGTGTTCGGCCTCTCCGCCGACGCCCGGACCCACAAGGCGGTGGCCCCGGTGCTCGTGGCCACCTTTGACGACCACGTCTACCACCTGGTGCGCATCGAGGACCCGTGGGACCCACGCTGCGTCGGATGGGAGCCGTTCATCAAGTCTTACGGCTTTGGCGACATGGCGGCGACGGTGTACGTGGGCGGGCGGCACGGAACGGAACTGCTCTGGCCGCGCGTCGCCCCGGGCGAGGAAACTCAGATCCGCCTCGAGATCCGCAACAACCAGAATGGCATCACACTGACCAATCTGGCCATCACCCCAACCGCGCCGGCAGGCATCACCGTCACTCCCCGCAGCGTAGCAGAGACGGAGGCCATCGAGCCGATCTTTTTCGACTTTCCGTTCCTGCACCAGACGGTGGTCAGCGACGGCTGGCGCACAGTGTGGTACTATGACGTGGCAGTCAGCCCGACCTTTACCGACACGGGCAAGGTACACCCGGTCACCTTCGAGGTAAGCGCCGACGGGCTGCCGGGCGACTTTGAGGTGCCGGCGGCCGAGATCGGCGTGGGCGACCACGGTACGTGTGTCAAGACGGTGTGGGGACAGGCCACCGACATGCAGCTAGAGGACTTGCTGCCGCCAGGGGTCTCGCCGGAGGACGCCCGCCTGGCGAACACTGGCGAAGCGACCTGGCTGGAGGGCGCGTTGGCGCTGGGCGACGAGATCTCGGCCACGACCATCTTTGCCGGCCTGCGGCCCGTCTCTTTCATCACCGCACCCGTCGCAGGCGGCACGCTCGTCTCCTTCACCCTGCCCACGTCTGATACCTACGACGCCACCCAGATGCCGTGGCTGGAAAACGGGATACAATCTGGTGAGGTGTACGTCGTGTTCAAATCCCACGCCGAGCTGGACAGCAGCGGCACCGAGATCATCAACTATGGCCCCACCATCACCTACACCGACGACTTTGAGCAAGTCTATACCCACACGGGCAACCTGCAGACGGTCGAGGTGCACGGCGCGGTGCTGAGCGCCACGTACACCGTGAACGCCATCACCGATACGACCACTGGGCAGGTGGTGACCGGCGTAGTGCAGGGCGTGCTGAACGAGGCCGCGGTGACCGTGGACCTGTTCAACTGGGGCGACTATATCGCCGACGACGGCGTGATCACCATCACCTTCACCTCCGGCGTGACACCGACGGCCATCACCGGCAGCCTGCTGGCAGCCTCGGGCGATACTTGGATCGCCGTCGCGATCCCTGACATCCCGCCCGGCGGCCACCACCAGATCGGCCTGGTGCTCCAGTTCGTGCCTGACGACACGGGACCGTGGGATATGGCCCCAGCCGCCCCACCCGATTCGTACCGTATCATCGCCTACACGGACGGACGGTACGAGCACAACTTTGGGTTCGCGGGACTCTCACAGCGCACGGTCGTCGTCGAGGACCGGCTGGCGGGACCGCTGGAGATCGGCGCGTCCGCCCGGTTTGAGCAGATATACCTGCCGCTGGTCCTCAGAGGGCACACGCCGCTGCCGGACCTGGTCGTGAGAGACATCATCGCCACGGCGGACGACGTGCAGGTCGTCATCGAGAACGTCGGCCAGGGCGCCGTCACGGACGATTTCTGGGTCGACGTCTACATCGATCCCGATCCCGTCCCCACCGGCGTCAATCAGGTGTGGTACGACGGTCGCTCCGAGCAGGGCATCGTGTGGGGCATGACGGCCTCGCAAGTACCAATGAATCCCGGCGACGTCATCACGCTGAGGATAAACGATCCCTACTATTCCTCCTACTACAGCACGTTCGCCGGGCCACTGCCCGCAGGCACCGAGGTATGGGCGCAGGTCGACGCGGTCGATCTGGAAACCGACTACGGCGGCGTGCTAGAGACCCACGAGGACAGCGGAGGAGCGTACAACAACATCGCACAGGTCGTGATCGGACCCTGATGCTGTCGGAAGGAGGAATCGTATGCCAAGAAACCATCGATCCGGCCCGCGGCTCGTGATAGTCGCCTGTGCCGTGCTGCTGGCGGTCAGCATATCGCCACTAGTGGGTGTCGTCCGGGCGGATCTGCCGCCCCGGCCTGCCAACAGGTTCAGGCGACGACAAGGCGTCAGCAGGCGCACCGATCGTGCTGCGGGCCACGTTCAGCCCTGGCTGGCCCTGGGATCAGGTTCACCGGCAGGATCTGTGGACGGTGGTTGAGTGGCAGAGCGCTGAGGGAACTTGGCGCACTGTCGAAGGCTGGCAGGGAACCCTGGACAAGGTCGAGGCTGACGAGGCTGGAGACATCATCGGCGAAAAAGCGTGGTGGGTCTATGAGTCCAACTTGGGCCAGGGGCCGTTCCGCCGGCTGGTATATGAAGGGCAAGCCGGTCGCCTGATCGCTATCAGTGACTCGTTCTACCTGCCGGAGATCCCCGGCCAGCGGAGCACCATCGAGGTTTCGCTGGCACGCTGATTTTCGGGTGGGGTCAACCCCAGAGTCAGATCTGGAGATGGACTGGTAGCGGTCAGGGTGACGGTGCCAGAAAAACCGTTGCCGACACCAACCGCATATACGGCCTCGCCGCCGGGACCGACGGCACGGCTGGCAGGCACAGCGACCAACGCAGCCGCTGTGGTCGGATCGACCACCTCTGCTACTTGCCAGCCTGCTAATGATCCCGCAGTATCAGCGGGGAAAAGACTTGGTGACAGGTGGGGCACTGTCCCAAGTGTAAGCTAAACTCGCTGTACCAGAACCCGCCCCTGGACCCGTTCAGCGTGTAGAACTGGCCCTCCCAGGTATCCCCGTAGGGTGTAAAAACCTCATCCAGAGAAAATTGGCTCGAAAAGTCGTAATCTCAACCCGATTTGGTTTGCCTTTTCTGGTACATATGGTAGCACACTTCATCCGGAGGCGCAAACAAATGGGTTGGTTCGTTCTGTGTTACCTGTTTTCAACGCTGATATCGCTCGTGAGTATCGGCCGTCTGTCCCAACAGGAAAAAGACCTGGAAATCCTCCTCTTGCGCCACCAACTGGCTATCCTGGAAAGGAAACTCCACAAGCCAGTCAAGCCGAACCGGGCAGAGAAACTGACCCTGGCCGTTCTGACAGCCAGACTGAGGCGGGTCACGCGCCGGTCGGCGAGCAGACTCCGCGACGTCATCCGCATCGTCCAGCCGGAGACAGTACTGAAATGGCATCGGGAACTGGTGCGTCGTAAATGGCTTCAGAAACGGAAACAGAAAGGGGGGCGACCGCGCATCAGTCAGGAGCTTGAGGACCTGATAGTCCAAATGGCCCAAGAGAACGCGCGTTGGGGATACGGCAAGATTGAGGGAGAACTACTCAAGCTGGGCTTCACGGTGTCAGAGTCCACCGTGCGCGATGTGCTCAAGCGTCATCACATCACCCCTGCTCCGGTGCGGGGCTCCAGCAGCTGGCGTCATCTGATGACCCATTACAAGGAACAACTCATCGCCTGCGACTTTTTCACGGTGGAGACGCTCACCTTGAAGACACTGTACGTCCTCTTCTTCATCGAACTGGGTAGCCGGAAGGTGCATCTAGCGGGTGTCACCGCCAACCCGAACGAGACCTGGCTCACCCAGCAAGCCAGACAAGTGGTGTGGGAACTGGAGGAAAGGAATCCTCCTTGTCGCTTTCTGATCCGCGACCGGGACAAGAAATTCCCCGACGCTTTTGATACCGTCTTTCGGTCAGAAGGGATTAAGGTCATTCGCACACCGGTACGGGCGCCGAATGCCAATGCATATGCGGAACGCTGGGTGCGCAGTGTACGCGAGGAATGCCTGGACCATCTGCTGATCCTGAACCAAGCCCATCTACGACGCGTGCTGAAAACGTACGCGGAATACTACAACGAGGCCCGACCCCATCAGGGGATAGGACAACGGATTCCGGTTGCACCAGAACAGTCAGCCCATACCGGCGCGGTGGAGCATCGAAAGGTATTGGGTGGGATCATCAACGACTACTATCGCTCCTCAGGCGATTACTATCGCGCCTCAGGCAATACGGCTGTTCATCTGCACTGAACCGGTCACGGTTAGTCAGGCTACAGCCTCAATCCTGGAGAACGCCTCGCCAGAATTAGCCGCGCCTTTCACCAATCCCTTATCCGAAGCGCCCAGTACCTTGGTCGTGTTTCTGCGCTTTCTGGATATGGCTTCAAGGGAAGACACTCTCAATACCACAGCCAGATTCCCTGAGACTCCTCAATTGAATCGTGATTCTCAATGCCTCTTGAGCCTGCAATCATCGGGGGACTTGCATTCTTTCCCAGAAATCGACCAGATGGGGGTTTTACACCCTACGGGAGACGACTCCGTTGCACATGGCAGGTATTGTGACCGAGGCCATGCGGCGGGTGGCCGATGTGGCGAAAGAGCGTCGAGCCGAGATCGTCGTGCCTGAGAGTTGGCCGATGGCGTTGGGCTACGCGCCATGGGTCGAAGAGGTGTGGGTCAATTATCTCAGCAATGCCGTCAAGTATGGCGGTATGCTGCCGCGTGTGGAATTGGGCGCGGAGTCAAACAACGGCGTGGTGCGCTTCTGGGTGCGCGACAATGGCCCCGGTCTGACCCCAGAGGTCCGGGCGCAGCTATTCAAGTTATCGCCGCAGA
>Ga0315550_1000522_pt1 | contig 23494 bp, 24 predicted proteins | sample SalMarSW160190MG_2_FD_203100 | JGI IMG/M metagenome (GOLD analysis project Ga0315550, IMG submission 203100) | Salt marsh sediment microbial communities from the Plum Island Ecosystem LTER, Massachusetts, United States - Salt Marsh Sediment SW1601-90 ... | reverse complement strand
TAACTGTTGTGATGAGCTTTGATGTTTGGGATCCGACCTTACCAAGAATAGAGATATATGGCAAGGAAGGAACGCTATATATGAACGATGATGATCCATACGGAGGACCGAATATATTTGGCGGAAAATTATCTATAAGAAAAGGGAAGGATTCAGACTGGCTGGAGTTTCCAAGTCAGGTACCCAGGAGAGAACAGCTCAGTCCACTGGAAAATGTACCTCTTAAGTATGGTTATAACGAGAACAGCCGCGGTGTGGGTCTTGCAGATATGATATATGCAATCCAGTCTGGAAGAAAAAGCAGGGCAAGCGGGGAGATGGCATATCATGTTCTGGAGGCAATGTTCAGTTTTCTAGAATCATCCAAAGAGGGTAAGTACTATGAAATGAAAAGTACATGTGAAAGGCCGATGCCGCTAAAAATGGGACTTCCAGAATTTGTATTGGATCAATAAGAGACAAATCAGGACGCCATATTTGAAAATATAAGAATGATTAATATTCTATTTTACTTGGATTCTTACACAGTTACATAAGTGTATTAATGGTATAGTTGACGATATCTAAAAATTTAATAGAAGAAGGAGTGCATAAATGAAAAGGAAAGCTTTGATTGTTTACGGTGGATGGGACGGACATGAGCCGGAGAAAGTTGCTTATATTTTTAAAGGGATACTTGAGGAAAGTGATTTCGAAGTGGAATTGTCGGATACGCTGAATGTATACAGCGACAAAGAGAAATTGAGAAGTTTAAATCTTATTGTTCCACACTGGACGATGGGAGAATTGACTGTTGAACAATTAGATTCAGTATTGGGAGCAGTTGCAGGCGGTGTTGGAATTGCCGGTTGTCACGCTGGTTTATGTGATGGATTCAGAAGTAGCCCTGACTGGCAGTTCATGGCAGGCGGACAATTGGTGGCACATGTCGGTGCAGCGGGAATTGATGGGAAAGGGATTGAATTCGAAGTTAATGTAAAGAATAAGAATAATCCTATAATGTCAGGAATCAATGATTTCAAGGTTTATGATGAACAATATTATCTTCATGTAGATCCTGCAGTCAATATACTGGCTACGACTAAAGTTCCTCCCCTGAAAGGAATTTTTAAATCGGAAGGAAAGGCGGGGATGAACTTTGATTTTGGCTTTGGAAATTGGAATTTTTCGGAGAACGCTGCTTTGGCAGGTCCCCATGCAGATAATGGCCCTGTTGAGATTCCTGTTATCTGGACAAAATATTGGGGTAAAGGACATGTATTTTACAATTCTTTAGGTCATGATGAAAAAAGAACTAATTCTGAACCTTCCCTGACTATTACAAAAAGGGGATTTTTGTGGGCTGCAAAAGAATAAAAATATAATATCCGTTAATTGAATTGATCAGTTTGTAAAGGCTGAGAAGAATTATTTATTTTATATTGAAAGGGATGGTTGTTATGCCAATTAGACCAAGTAAAAAAACTTCGGCAGCTAAAATTCTTAAGTATGGTATGGTGGGAGGAGGACCGGGATCTTTTATAGGAGACGTTCATAGAAGGGCAATAGCTCTTGAAGGAAAAATAAAACTTGTCGCGGGATCATTCTCTGATCTGGATTGGGAAACATTGGAGACGGGTGAGAGTCTTGGGCTGGATAAAGATCGCATTTATCTGACTTATCAGGAAATGGCCGAAAAAGAAGCGGCCCGTGAAGATGGGATAGATTTTGTAACAATAGCTACTCCAAATTTTTTACATTACGACATTGCGAAAACATTCTTAAAAAAGGGTATTAGTATCGTATGCGAAAAGCCAGTAACGACAGATCTTGATCAGGCTTTGGAACTTAAAAAATTGGCCAGGGAATATAACTGTCTTTTCGCGGTGACATATACTTATACCGGTCATGTAATGGCTAAAGAAGCCCGGATAATAGTCCAGAGAGGCGATATAGGGGACGTGCGCATAGTAATGGGCGAGTATGCACAGGATTGGCTGGTAGATACCGTCGAAAAAGAAGGCAACAGACAGGCTAAATGGAGAACTGATCCAAAACAGGCAGGTAAATCGAATTGTGTTGGAGATATTGGCAGCCATATAGAAAACCTCGTAAGTTTTATAACCGGGCTCAAGATAAAGAAACTGATTGCAAACATGGATACATTTGGTGCAGGCAGGAGGTTGGATGTCAATTCCGAAATACTGCTTAAATACAATAATGGGGCAAGCGGCTGCTACTGGTGCTCCCAGGTGGCAATAGGCTATGATAATGCCCTAAAGGTACGTGTATTCGGTACAAAAGGAACCGTGGAATTTGACCAGGAAAACAGCAATTACCTTAAAGTGGTTATAAAAGGGCAACCTCCACAAATTTATTCCAGAGGTTGCGGATATATATCTCCGGAAGCTGCGGCATTTTCAAGAATTCCCTCCGGACATCCCGAAGGATACTATGAGGCGTATGCAAATGTTTACTCCGCTTTCGCGGATGCACTGCTAAAAAAACTCTCAGGTGTAAAAGTAGACGAATCCAGGGTAGGGTATCCAACCATAGATATGGGTATTGACGGGGTAAGGTTCATTACAAAAAGTGTAGAGAGTATGAATAAGGGAAGTGTATGGGTAGATATAGAGTAGATATTAAAGGCAACTATATAATTTAAAAGAAATGAGGTGACTGAAAAATGAGACCAATTACAATTTTTACGGGACAGTGGGCTGATTTGCCATTTGAAGAAATGGGTAAAATTGCTTCCGGAATGGGTTATGAGGGATTGGAACTTGCAACTTGGGGGAATCATATAAATCCTAAGAAAGCAGCAGAAGATATGGACTATGTAAAGAAAATCAAAGGTACCTTAAAAAAATATAATCTGCAGACATGGGCCATAAGTATACATCTATCGGGGCAGCTGGTAGGAGATGTAATTGATAAAAGACACAAAGGATTTGCAGCACCTACTGTTGCTGATGATCCTGAAGCAATAAGAGAATGGGGAATACAGGAAGTCAGGTACACAATCCAAGCTGCAAAAAATCTGGGCATCAAAATAATAACAGGGTTCATGGGTTCACCTATCTGGAACTACTGGTATTCCTTCCCTCAAACCTCAGCGGAAATGATAGAAGAAGGTTACAATACTATAGTGGAAAGATGGACACCGCTATTAGATGAGATGGATAAATATGATATAAGATTTGCCCTGGAGATACATCCGACCGAAATAGCATTTGACTATTATACATTTATAAAACTTCTTGAAGCTTTTGACTACAGGAAGACTCTGGGAATGAATTTTGATCCCAGCCATCTTCTGTGGCAGGGAATCAAACCTCACCTTATGATAAGAGAGCTTCCTGATAGAGTTTATCATGTGCACATAAAGGATGTTTCTGTGACTCTGGATGGATTAAACGGGATACTTGGCTCACATCTGGAGTTCGGCAAAACCAGGAGAGGCTGGAATTTCCGTTCGCCAGGTAGAGGAGATGTGGACTTTTCATCTATTATTCGTGAATTAAATGAAATAGGGTATGACGGCCCACTTTCTGTGGAATGGGAAGATTCTGGTATGGAAAGGTTAAGGGGTGCTTCAGAAGCATATGACTTTGTAAAAAAAATAAACATTACCCCGAATGTAGGAGCATTTGACGATGCTTTAAAGAGTGATTAATTCTGAAGATCACAGATACTTTTAATTTGAAAAAGATTTAATTAAAAAAGCATAAGGTTTTTAAATGGAGGCTTGATATGAAAGAGTATTTTCCTAATATAGGTAAAGTAAGATATGAGAACGATAAGTTCAAAAAGGGCTTATGTTTCAGGCATTACAATGCTGATGAAATGGTAGGCGGTAAAACCATGAAGGAACAACTAAAATTTTCGATGGCCTATTGGCATACCATGTGTGCAGAAGGAGGAGATCCATTTGGGTCAGGTACCGCTCTTCGTCCCTGGCATGGTACTTCTAATCCGATGAAGATGGCAGAAGAAAAAGTATATGCGGCTTTTGAACTTATGCAAAAATTGGGGATAGAATATTTTTGTTTTCACGATAGAGATATAGCTCCTGAGGGCGATACGCTGTCTGAAACTAATAAGAATTTAGATAAAATAGTAAGATTGGTAAAGAAGATGATATCAGAAACAGGAATTAAAGTTTTGTGGGGTACAGCAAACCTTTTTAACAATCCCAGATTTATGCACGGGGCTTCAACCAGCTGTAATGCTGATGTATTTGCCTATTCAGCGGCGCAGGTTAAAAAGGCAATGGAGATAACAAAAGAACTTGGCGGTAAAAATTATGTCTTCTGGGGAGGCAGAGAAGGTTACGATACACTGATTAATACAAATATGAAATTAGAGCAGGATAATATGGGATATTTTATGCACATGGCCGTAGATTATGCAGATAAAATAGGATTCGATGGGCAACTTTTAATTGAACCCAAACCAAAAGAACCTACCAAACATCAATATGACTTTGATGTGGCCTCGGGTATAGCTTTTTTAAAATCATATGAACTGGATAAATATTTTAAATTTAATGTAGAAGCAAATCACGCGACGCTTGCAGGGCATACTTTCCAGCATGAGTTAATGGTGGCCAGAATAAATGGAATGCTGGGATCCATAGATGCAAATCAGGGTGATTTATTGCTTGGATGGGACACAGATCAATTTCCTACAGACTTATATTCAACAACTCTTTGCATGTATGAATTATTAAAGATGGGAGGCTTCAAAAAAGGTGGATTGAATTTTGATGCAAAAGTAAGAAGAGCGTCTTATAAACCGGAAGATATATTTTATGCCCATGCGGCAGGAATGGACAGTTTTGCAAAAGGCTTAAAGGCGGCGCAGAAAATGTTGGAAGACGGTATATTCGAAGAGTTTATTTTAAAGAGATACGAAAGCTATAATAAAGGTATAGGTAAGAAGATCATACAAAAAAACGTAGATTTTAAATCTCTTGAAGAATATGCACTTGGATTGGAAACAATAGAAAACTCTTCCGGCAGGCAGGAATATCTGGAGGGCCTTTTAAATGAATATATAATGAATGTGTAGTAAAAAATATATTAAGGGTTTATGGTAATTATATATAAAAAGGCTATTAATGGATTATCCCGCAGCTTTTGACGTAGGAGCCACATCAACAAGATGTATAATAATGGATAATTTCAAAAGAGTTATTATACAAAGATGTCTGCAGAGAATACAGAGATTTACACACTCTATTATTTCAAACAACTTTTTATATATTTATATTAAAAAGTAAATAAGAATCTGCCTTTGGAACGGTGGGAAATATTATTATGGTAAATAATATTTTCTTTTGTTCCATTAGTGATAAACCATTTTACAGACATACACTGCATAACTTTTTTATCGGCACTATTTATTTGCAATGGTTTGCATATTTTATTGTTAGGTATATCTGCCTCTATTAACATTTCCCTTTTTAAAATTTTTAACTTAAATATATCGGTAATTATTTTTGTTATAGAATTATTTAGTATAATTCCATTATCTACTTTTTTAAAGATACTATGAGGAAAGAAAGATATTCCGAAATTTACAGGTTCATTGCCAATCTTTCCTAAACGTTCAATAACTATAACTTTATCATTTTTGCCAAGATCCATTATTTTTTTCAATGTATTTGAATTTACAATAGAAAAAGGCTGCATTCCTCAATTAGCTGCTTGCCACTGGAGGAGTTTGAGGATATATTTATTAAAAATAAATCCTGTGATTCTGTAAATGCTGAATTAGCCAGTAGTATGATCACTTATGATAATAATGTAGCTTTTAATTGATATTCTCCTGAATATTAAGTAACATTGCGATAGTGAAAATTGAATATATGCTCCGAATCTTCAGTTCCCTAATAAGCCAGAGTCGAGCAGAATCAAGGGCTTAAGGGCTGATGATCGATAGGGTATAACTGGAAACGGTTATGCCTCCCGTGTTTGGAAAGGAGTTTAAAAACACAGTTTTAATGCCTGATTGCTCCTTTCCGATTTAAAAACGGAAAGGAGTTTTTTATTGGGTATATTTAACCTATCAGGTATTTTTGTTTTTGGATAAAGAGCTATTTTAGAAAGGATGGAATTAAAAAATGAAAAAAACAGCTGTCATCTGTATTGTGCTTCTGGTTGTTTTAACAGGTCTATCTGCTATATTTTCCGGATGCAGCAGTCAGAAGGATACAGAAGGGGTAATATCCAAAAATCAGTCGGACCAGGAGTCGCAGCAAACTCTCACAGTATCCTATCTTGGTGAAGATAAGATAATCAGCATGGATGAGATTATGCAGCTTGAGATGGTTGAGCGGAAAGTTATGGCAGAGCCTAAGGAAGGCGAGGAAAAAACAGAAAGATCTGTTAGGGGTGTCATCCTTGATGATGTATTTCAAAAATTCATTGGAGTTGCCCAGGCCGATCTTTTTGCCATAAGGTTTGTTGCAGGGGATGGATATGCCATAGAGGTTGCAAAGGATCTGCTGCAGTCAAAGGAAATCATACTTGCATATGAAATTGACGGAAAACCGCTTGAAGATTATGAAAAACCTCTAAGGTCAATAGTACCTGAAGTTTTTGAAATGTACTGGGTGAAAAACCTTGTCAAAATAGAGGTTGTAGAGGAAAGACAACAGGCTCAGATCAGCCGAATAATACTTATAGAGACAAGGATAAACGGGATACCGGACTACGAATATGTATACGATGACAGCAGGGACAGGGCTGTTAAAATCGCGGACCTGCTCTTTGATTTTGGAGACGAAAAAGTATCGGACACAGTGTACATGCTCTCAATTGACGGGCTTGAAAAAAATGAAAAGCTGACTCTTTTCAAAGATGCACTTATTAAATATACAGGTGAGCATGCTCCGGTATTAACTGCAGAAGATATACCCAGAGGTATGTGGGTAAAACAGATATTATATTTTATATATGGCAATTCAGCATATTTTTCCACGGTCAGCGGTTTTGGGACGTTCTCTGTATCTGATGTTGACGGAAAGTCAGTAATAAAACTTACGGATGTTTTCAGCAGATGCGGTATAGCGGATTCGGAGAAGTACATATTCAAAGCGGTTGATAATTATTCAGCGGAGATAGAAAAAGACTCAATTAATTCAGGATATATATATACCGGGGATGATGGACTGCCTGCTGTATTTTTTGAGGGATTACCCAAAAATACTTCTATAAAAGACCTGGTTTATATAGGGATTTCAAATTAACGGAATCTATCAGATAAAACCAGTTCTAATAATAAAAATATAAATAAATTAAAAATAAAAAACATGAAAGAAAAAGAAATGAATAAATTTATACCGATTATTCTGGCTGTTATACTGGTATTTTCTCTTACCGTAATGGCAGGGTGTAAAGCTGAATCAGGGGGAAGTGCAACCGAAGCTGAATGGAGTATTTCTGTCACTGATGCAGGTGGAAAAACTGTAGAATTTACTAATGCTGATGCGGGCAAACTGGAAATGGTTGAGATTGAGGCAAATCTTGTGAAAAAAGACGGAAGCGAAGTCAGTATTGAAGACGGGCTTGTGCAGCTTGTTGCTGCAGCCCTTCCGGGAAGCTTCTGGATTAAGAATGTGGCAAAAATATCAGCAGTAAACTAATAAATGTATCAAACAACTGAATTATATTAAGATTATATTTTATGAGATTTACTCTGAATCCGAAGGGATTTTTCAAAAAATTTAGTGTCTTCGACCTGATAATAATGGCAATAGTCGCTGCGCTTGGGATTGCCATGAAGCCGATAATAGTTCCGCTTGTCCACATAATAACAGGACCGCTATTCATACCCGGAGGAGCAATTGCTGGCGGGTTTTATATGATGTGGATAGTGATAGGTGCTGGAATTGTAGGCAAGCGGGGCGCAGCGGCTATTATTGCCATCGTCCAGTCAATTATTGTCCTTGCGGTTGGAGTTGTTGGCACACATGGGATAATAAGTCTTATCACATATTTAGCACCCGGTATTGCTGTTGAGCTTTTATTCCTTATAACACGCCAGAAGGGTGATAATATTTTTTCATGTTTTTTTGCCGGAATGGCAGCAAATCTTGCGGGAACCGTACTGACCAATTTTGTTTTCTTTAAGCTGCCTCTTGTTCCTCTTATGCTGACACTTGCAGGAGGTGCACTGTCCGGAGGTCTTGGAGGACTGATAGCATATGCTGTGATAAAGTCAGTACGAAAAATAAAAGGCATTAAAACGACAGGAGAGTCAAAATAACAAATAAGAGGATGACTAAAATCAGAAAAAAAATAATAATTTCTATAATTGTATTTATAATATTTTCTATCGGAGTAGCCGGAGGCTACTTTTTGTTTGATATTACAGGGAATGAAGGTTTCATACCATCACTTAATGTCAACGGAGATTTGAATAATGCTCTGACAATAAATAATCTTGATTTTAGTGATAAATGGCAGACCCTGGATTATAATAATAAAAAAATAAATGTGGTCAAACTCGGGGATTTATTGGATCTGGCAGAGCCTTTGAGCCAGAATAACATTATATACTTTGTAGGGAAAGACGGCAGGGCATCTGCGATTTATGCTGACAGCCAGGAACAGATAGAAAAGTCCTATATAAGTTTTAATAGTGAAAACGGATGGGAAGTAATAAATCTTGCTTATCCTGTTAATTCAAATATAAAAAGAATTAATGAAATAGTGGTAGTTATGAAAGAAAACAAAACTGGTTTCGGTTTAAATATAATAAGTCCGCTAAAAAACCTTATAAATATAACTCCCGGGCAGGTAGGACTTATCACAAGGAAGTATTTTGAGGATGCCGGTACTTCGTCAAAGTCAGGCAATGGTAATAATTATGAGTCAACTGTCTTTTCCGTAAGACAAACTTTTAATCTAAATGATATATTTGCTGCACTTAATTCCGGTGAACTTGGTTCTGCCTGGGTTGAGCCCGGTTATCCCGCTGATATGGATGAATTTCAGGATAAAATAATAATATACGGTTCTCAGGGACAGTACATGTTCACCGATACCGCAGGCTATTTTGAACTGGCTCACAACAACATTAATTATGTAGACCCTGTCCTTGATGAGACCATAGAAAACGTAAAGGGAGTAATCATGGACCCACCGGCAGCCAGTATAATGGATGTATATTATGATACAACAGGGCTCATATCGCAGGGCAGAAAGGTCATGTTAATAATCACTGATGGATTCGGGTATCACCAGTACCGCTATGCAATCGAGAATGGTTATGCGTCCTATCTTTCAAATCTTCCGCCTGCTGAGATTGCCGCATCTGTTTATGAACCTGTTTCTAATTCAGGGCTGGCAGCAATGTTTACCGGAAAGCCGGGAAGCGAAAGCGGCATATATACAAGAAAGACAAGGGAACCGCAGATACCCACTATTTTTGGATACCTGCTTGAAAAGGGTAAAAAGGCCATGATTATTGAGGGAGATATCCAGATAATAAAACTTGAAACGGATACTGAACTTCATACAGACTTAAACTCCAATGGCACAATTGATGATGAAATAATGGAAGCTGCACTTTCTGCAATTTCCAGTGATGAATTTGATTTTATCGTCGTGCATTTCCACAGCATAGATGACAGCGGTCATGATTATGGCGACATTTCAAAAGAAACAATGGAAACAATAAGAGAGATTGACTTATATATTAAAAAACTGGCATCAGCATGGACAGGAAAAATAATAATAACTTCTGACCACGGTATGCATGCAACTGATGAAGGCGGATCTCATGGCGAGTTGAGGTTCGAGGATATGATTGTCCCTTATATTATTTTTGATAGTATACCTGAAAAATAGGACAGTAAATATATGAGACTACAGGATAAAATTTACAGGATGCATTATATTTTTTAGTTTTAACCGGGGGTTTGTAATTGATGAAAAAGAGAAATATTATAATAATAGTCGCAGTGGCTGTTGTGCTGCTTGTAATAGTAGGAGTTTTTGCATACCTGAATGCAGGCAGCGTAGAAGAAAAAAAGAAACTTGAAGAGGAGGCAATTATATTAATTAATTCTCAGGATAAGGAACTTGCACGCATCGATATGGCGTTGCTGGAAAAAACGGGGATAAAGGATTTTACAGCCAATCTTGATACAAGCGATTCCGAAGCTGAAAAACATATTTACAGCGGAGTCTTTTTAAATGAACTCCTGGGATCTCTTGGCATAGATATAAACGATTACAGTACCGTAATTGCAAAGGCAGTCGATGGCTACACAGTCGCGTTCGGTGCAGCAGAAGTCGCCCAGCCTGACAATATTTATATAGCTGTAAAAATGGATGGAAAGGACCTAGGCACCAAAAGCACAGGAGGCAGCGGACCCTATCAGTTGATAGTGACAGAAGATGCATTCAGCCAGCGCTGGTGTAAATTCTTGATTGAACTGGAGCTTAAATAGTGAACCCTGTTGAGATCAGTAAACTTCACTTCAGATACCCCGGTACTGAAAATAATATAATTGACGGTATTGACCTTGTTTTGAAATCGGGGGAGATTCTGTCGGTGCTGGGTTTGAGCGGTTGTGGCAAAAGTACTCTCTGTTACTGTATATGCGGAATAATTCCCCATGTTTATGAAGGCGAGCTTGGAGGCAATGTCCGGATATCAGGCAGGGATGTGTCCGTAACAAGCCTTCCTGTTTTATCAACGGAAATCGGAATAGTTTTCCAGGACCCCGACACGCAGCTTTTTTCACCCACAGTAGAAGATGAAATTGCTTTTGGACCTGAAAACCTCTGTCTTGATAGAGTTGAAATAAGAAGGCGCATCGATGAGAACCTCAGGCTTGTGGGGATGGAGAAATACCGTTTTGCCCACCCGGAAAAGCTTTCAGGAGGAGAAAAACAACTTATAGCGATTGCTTCAGTCCTGGCCCTTGAGCCCAAAATTATCATTTTTGATGAAAGTCTTTCCCAGATTGATACCCATGGTAAAAAAGATATTAAAAATGTCATCAGCAGGATTCGCAATGAAGGAAGGTCAATAATAATGGTTGAACATGATATTTACAATCTTGATATTGCAGACAGGGTATTTTTTATGAAAAACGGAAAGCTTTATCCTGTTGAAAACAGAAGGGAGGAAGAAATATTTGGCTTTTATAAAGTTTGAAGATATTTCCTTTAGCTATCCCGGACAGGAAAACCTGATAGAGGACCAAACGCTCGAATTTGAAAAAGGGCAGTTCACTGCTGTAATGGGTGAAAATGGCAGCGGAAAAACCACGATAGGTAAATTGATGGTAGGCATACTAAAACCCACCAGCGGAGCTGTTTTCCTTGGAAGTGAAAACCTTTCAGATATCAGTCTCGGCAGGGTGGGAAGCATAGTTGGCTACCTTTTCCAGAATCCTGAGCTCCAGATATTTGCAAAGACTGTTGCTGAAGAATTATCCTTTATACCCACGCTAAAAGGTATTGAAAAAGAAAAAATAAATTCAGAGGTAAATGAAGTTTTAGATCTCTTCAGCCTTTCATCAAAAAAAGAAAACATAATTTATAATTTAAGCTACGGGGAAAAACAGAGGCTTGCCCTTGCAGGGATCCTTATCAATAAACCGGAATACATCATTCTTGATGAGCCAACGACTGGTCTTGATTTTTTGAGAAGACAGCAGCTTCTGTCCATCATGAAAGAGCTCATCTGGCGCGGTATCGGAATGACCGTTATAAGCCACGATGAAAAATTCATTAAAAATTTTAAAGGAAATCTTCTTAAAGTAAAAAGGGATGAAATCGTACGAATCAGTATTAAAAAATTATGATCCGCGGACAAAGCTTGCAATAGTTGCTTCACTTTCCTCGATTGCAGTAATTATCCAGCATGCATATGTACTGCTTTTAATCCTGTTTATCTCGGTAATCCTGTCCGCATTGTTTTACGGCAGCCTTATAAATACCCTAAAAAAAACAAGAAACCTCTGGTACATTTTTTTAATAATAGTTCTGCTTCAGAGCATTTTCACAAGGACTGGCGCAGCGCTACTTTCCATTGGTGACTTTACACTTATAACAGCAGGGGGAATAATAAAAGGTGTTGAATTTCTTTTAAGATTATCCATAATAATTTTTTCTGCTACAATTATTGCAAGCTCAAGCGCGAGGGAGGTAGTCCAGGGTTTTGTACAGCTGAAAATTCCTTACGAGGTGGCATTTATGATATCGGTCGGGATAAGGTTTTTGCCTCTTTTACGGAATGAGTTTATAGAAATCCTGACAGCAATACAGTTAAGGGGGTTAGATATAAAAAGAATACCGTTTAAGAAGAAGATAAGGATATATTCATATATTTTTATGCCGATAGTGACAGGAGCCGTAAAAAAAGCGCAGCAACTTTCAATAGCAATGGAAACAAGGGCATTTAGAGCATATCCTTCAAGAACAAGCTATTTTCTGTTAACAATGAAAATAAAGGACTGGATTGTTATCAATATGGCTTTAATTTTTACAGTTACTGTTTTCATTATTTATTATGTATTTAATTTTCCAGGGAGAATTTTATGAAGGCATTTAGTGTTATTGGTACAACAAAAACAGGCAAAACAACTACCATAGAGAATATTATAAAGGAGCTTGTAAGAAGGGGATTCTCGGTAGGGTCAATAAAGGAAATACACTACGAAAAATTTGCGATTGACACAGAGGGAACAAATACGTACCGGCACGCTGCTGCAGGTGCCGAAGTAGTTACAGCAAGAGGGCATTATGAGACAGATATCCTTTACTTAAAAAAGCTTTCCGTAGAGGAGATACTTAAGTTTTATGACCAGGATTATGTGGTCATGGAAGGGGTAAGTGATTATAACCTGCCGGTAATAATCTGCGCATCAGATACAACTGATATTGAAAACTACAGGAAAAAGGATTTTTTTAACAGGGTTTTTGTAATTTCAGGTGTCGTTTCAAACAGTGAAAAAGAATACGATGGAATACCTGTTATAAACGCTGAAGAAAAAGCTGGTGAGCTTACCGACCTTGTAATTGAAAAAGTATTTGATATTCTACCTGATTATTCACCCGAATGCTGCAATGAGTGTGGTTACAGCTGCAGGGAGCTTGCTTCAAGGATACTGTCAGGCAAATCAAAAAGACAGGACTGCAGGATAGAACAGGCAAAGATTGTGGTTAAAATTGACGGGGAAAATATCGGAATGGTGCCCTTTGTCCAGAATATAGTTACCGATACAATAGTAGCCCTGATATCGAATCTTAAAGGGTACAGAAAGTCCGGTAAAATCGATATCAGCATAAACAGGTAACAACTGATTGGTCTCTTTTGACAATTATATTTTACAAAATAAAGTGTCATGAACAATAGTTTCTCTATTTTAGATAATATAGATAAAGAATTCATAAAAAAGAACAGTATTGAGGACATTGTTGCTGAAGAAAAGTTATACAGTAAGAAAAACGATGTTTATATAATAAAGGTATCCTGTACCTGCGAATCTGAGAAACACTATATTTATAAGGAATTTAAAGGAGAAGATAAAAGTAGCCGTTTAAAACGTGAAATCTATTTTTACGAAGAGCTTTGCCGTACCGGTGCTTTTACATTTTTAAAAAAAACTGCATTTAATAACCCGGCAAATCAAAATGATGCTGATGGATTGACAGCCTGCAGTATAGCCCGTAAAGAAATAGGCATGAAAATAAATCCGGAAATGTCAGGGTTTAATGTACCCTGGTTGTATTATGTGGGTGAATCTTTCTTAATTCTTGAGTTTCTCGGCAGAAAAAACCTTCTTGATTATATACTGGAAAAGGAAAATAAAGAATCTACGCAGATCGGAAAATCTGATTCGAAATCCGACCTTTCTAATTGCAAGCCTCTCCTGGATGCTCTTGGATTCATAACGAGTTTCAATAACTACATGAAAGCCATAAAAAATAGATCATATATACTTTGTGATATGAACTTTAGAAATTTCATACTGGTTTCTAACAAAATATTCAGGGTGGATTTTGAGGATTGCAGGGAAGGGGAGGTCGAGGAGGATGCCGGAAAATTTATAGCTTTTTTCTTGACATATAAACCTGAATTCACTCACTGGAAAAAACAGCTTGCGGCAAGCATTCAAGAACACTGCAACACGCATCTGCATATGAACGGTAAACTACTTGAGGAGGAAATATTAAAAGAGTTCAATTCAATGGAATCCAGGAGAAAATAATCTATATATAAAATTTAGTCATAATTTTTTAGCTCTTTGATTATTGGATCGTCACCACAAATTATACAATGGTTATTTCTTTGTATGTTTAATTTTTCAAACTTTAGTTCTAAACTATCAATTATTAATAGTATCCCGTTTAATAATTGACCAACTCCCAGAATATATTTAATAACCTCACTTGCTTGTATTATGCCAATCATACCAATGATTACTTAACAGGCCTTTATAACAGATTTTATTTTGAAGAAGAACTAAAAAGGTTGGATAGCCCAAGGCTTTATCCAATTAATGTAATAATTATGGATATAAACGGCTTTAAATTGGTAAATGATACATTCGGGTATAAAAAAGGAGATGAAATATTAAAAAATACAGCTAAGATTTTAAAAGACTGCTTCAGAAAGGAAGATATAGTTGCAAGGTATGGTGGAGATGAGTTTATTATAATATTGCCATCAACTTCGAAGGCTATTGCTGACGGTATTGTTACAAGAGTCCATGATATATTTAAACTTAATTTTTATAAAAAATTTATTACAAGTTTATCGATTGGAATTGCTACAAAAAAGTCAAAAAAACAAAATATTAATGAATTGATAAAGATAGCAGAAGACAATATGTTTAAACATAAACTTATAGAAAAACAAAGTTTGCATAGCTCTATAATTACTTCTCTTCAGAAAGCTCTTGAGGAAAGAGATTATGAAACTCATGAACATATGCATAGAATGAGAAGTCTTGCAATTAAGTTGGGGGAAGAACTCCAATTTTCAGATGAAAAACTTGATGAATTAAGCCTACTTTCTTTGCTTCATGATATTGGCAAAATAGCTATAGCTGATAATATTGTTTTAAAACCTTCAAAGCTAACTAGCGACGAATATGAATTAATTAAGAAACATTCTGAGATTGGGTTTAGGATTGCAAGTTCAAATTCAGATCTTGCATCTATTGCAAAAGGTATTCTGTCACATCATGAAAGGTGGGATGGAAAAGGTTACCCGATGGGTTTAGAGGGTAAAAAAATACCAATTATAGCAAGGATAATATCTGTAATTGATTCTTATGATGCAATGACAAATGACAGACCTTATAGAAAAGCTCATAGTAAAGAATATGCAATAAAAGAACTTTTAAGTTGTTCAGGTAAACAGTTCGACCCTATTTTGGTAGAACACTTTATAAAAATAATTTCAAAAGAGAAAATAGCCTCTTATAAAAAGTAAGGAAAAGTACTAGTAAAATAAATAGATCTAAGAAATATCTTATCACAAGTTTAAGTAAATATTTCTGATATTTTTAGTTTATAGCTTGACTTACAAGCTTAAAATAAATCAGAAATTATGCACCATATTTTGATTATTAATATTGTTTTATAAGGTTTGTAAAAATAGGTGATTATAAATATTATTTTTAATAAAAGATAATATAAAAATTATACAAATTTGAATTTGGTCAAATGATTCTAGAGAATAATTTTAAAAAAAATATAGTAAGAGTTATAAATACGTAATTCCACAACCGAGAATTTTAATTCTTTTAAGGAAGCCTAAATTGGAATTGAAAAGGATAGAGATTTGATTCTTAATTATTTTTGCTAATAATCTTTTTTAAAAAAATTCATTTAAATTTTAAAAGTATTGGACAAAAGCGTCTACATTTATTAATATGTGTATACGTTTTTGTCCAAGGCATTTTATATTATGAATAAGATAAATGAAAAGATAAATAAAGTTTTTAAAAAATATGGTGGTTTTGCCAGAACAAATGATATTCTGGCAGCTGGCATTCACCGCCGTGATATAAAAAGGATGAGAGACGAAGGATGGATAATCCGGGTAAAAAGAGGACTTTACCGTCTATCTGAGATTCCTCTCATTTCTAACCAAGGTTATATTGATCTTGCCCAAGCCGTTCCAGATGGAGTTATTTGTCTACTTTCAGCTCTTTCTTATCATGAGCTGACTACTTTTAATCCATCAGTTATATCTATGGCGCTCTACCGGGGGAGAAGGCGCCCTAAGATTGAATACCCGCCGGTCGAGTTTTATTATTTTTCTAAGAAACAATTTAAAGCAGGTGTTGATGAGATAAAAATCAAAGGTCATAAGATTAGTATATATTGTCCGGAAAAAACCATATGTGATTGTTTCAGGTATCGTAGCAAGCTTGGACTGGATATTGCAAAAGAGGGGCTGTCTGAATATCTTAAACGAAAGGGCCGTAATCTGGAGAGGCTGTTTGAATATGCTGAAATCTGCAGGGTTAAAAAACTCATGGAGATCTGGGTTAATGCTATGATTTAAAAAAAGAAAAGAAATGAAAAGAGAAATTAAAAATAAACCAGCTTCCATAAGGGCAAAACTTACAAATATTGCAAGAATTGAAGGAATTGACTTTGATGCCCTTCTATTAAGATATTTTCAGGAAAGGTTTCTTTACCGGCTTACCATTTCTGAATTTTCTGACCATTTTGTACTTAAGGGAGGACTTCTTCTAGTTTGTTTTAAGATACCGGGAACAAGGCCAACCAAAGATATAGACTTTCTTGCAGAGCAATTAGATAATGACCAAACTGAGCTTGAAAATATTATAAAAAAAATTGCGGAGCTGAATTTTAATGATGGAGTTAAGTTCGATTCTTTATCTATTAGTTCAGAGCGGATAAAGGAAGATGCTGATTATGAAGGAATAAGACTGAAGGTAGATGCAACTTTGGGCCAGGCAAGAAAAAGACTACAGATTGATATTGGCTTTGGAGATATAGTAATTCCTAAGGCTAAAAAAATAGAGTTTCCCACTTTGCTGGAACAAGTATCACCGAAAATCAAGGTCTATTCGATAGAAAGCATTATATCTGAAAAGTTTGAAGCTATGGTTAAACTGGCTATGGCCAATAGTCGAATGAAAGACTTCTACGATATACATACTCTTTCTATTAACTATGATTTCCATGGTAATAGACTTAAGAAAGCAATCGAGTCTACCTTTAAGAGGAGAAAAACTATAGTTCCTATAAGCCCATTAGTTTTTCGAACCGAATTTCATAATGACAAAGGAAGACAAAGGCAATGGGCTGCCTTTCTGCGTAAATCTAGAATTGCTAATACAGATAAGAGTTTTAATCAAATAATGGAAAGAATTACAAAATTCTTAAAACCTATTGTAATTTCAATTAATAATAAAACTCAAGTAGAAAAATCATGGTACTCATCATTAGGACGTTGGAGATAGAGAATATAATTAAAAAGGATACAAAATATTTTATCCTAAACCTGATTATATAAAGAAATGTATTTAAATAGAAATAAAAAAGTTTAAGAATGACTTTAAACCTACTTGAATTTGTAAATAAAAAAGATAAAATAAAAGCTCACCGGTAGTATAAAACCCAGAATTAGGCTGGTTCGGGGCGAATGGCGGAGGCAGTTCACCTAGCGTATACCTTAAAAACCCAGAGGATATATCACTAGTTTTAGAAAATGTCGAAGATAATTCAATTAATGTAGATCTTACATTTAAAAAGAAAATCAAAGTCATTTAAATATAAAAGCTCGGTATAATGCCGGGCTTTTTGCGTTAGAAAAAGACTTGAACTGGAAGCTTTGAAATGAGTAAAGATAACTTAAGAGATGGAAGAGTAAGGAATTGGTTTTATCTCGAAAATGATTTACTGGATAGGCAAGATTTAACTATTTATGAAAAGATGATCTATATTGTTATTGCCAGGTATGTTGATAAAGAAGATAAAGCTTTTCCAAGTATTCCGACTATTGCAAAAAAAGGTTCCATGTCAGAAAGACAAGTTCAAACAATTATAAACTCTCTAGTTAAAAAGGGTCTATTAAAAAAAGAATCAAGAATAAATAAATATAATAAATCAAAAACTTCTAATTTATATACTTTATTATCTGTTAAGAGAAATCAGTCCGATAAAGATAAAGGAGATGAGGTGGTGCATGACATGCACCACTCTGGTGAACACGGTGCACCACCCCTGGTGAATGAGGTTCACCCTAATAATACCAACATTAAAAAGACCAGTCTAAATAACGTTAATAAGACAAGTAGTGAAGAGGTTGTGGAAAACTCTGAGGAGGATATAAAAGAAAAGATAGAAGAAAATGAAGAGGATATTAACGATATTAGAAAAAGAATAAAAGAACCCCTGAAAGAAAAGGATAAAGAGAGCTTACCAGAGTTAAAAAATCTGGGAAAAGAAGATGGACTTTTTGAAAAAGAAAATAATCCAGAAAGCAGTTATTTTAAAGAAAACAAGATAGTGAAATTTCCCAGTATTAAAAGAAGACCTACGGAAAAGGAGCAACTGGCCAAAGAAATTGCCGAAGAACTGGAGGATGACCACAGCCTGGGTGCATTCCGTACAATAGTTGATAAAATTCCTGAGCAGCAAATAAGAATTATCCTAAGCATAGTCAAGGATACTCATCTTACTGGAAAAATTAAAAATAACAGAGGTGCAATATTTATATCACTTGCCAAGGCATATTCCGGAAAGAATAATATAAATCTTAATTTCAGGTAATTCTAATACGAAATTAATGTTTTCAAACTCAATAATTACTAACACATCTGGGATAATAGACTGGATTTTCCTCCCGAAATTACTGGATAAAAATACTGGAATTTTATTTATTAATATTACCTTTGATGTGTAAATAATATCTTATGAAGATACATTATACACATGTAACATAAGTTTTTCAGAGAATTTAACTGGTAAGTTATAGAAATGGGGTTCACCCTACTTTGTTCATAGTATGTTCATCTTGGTATGCTAAAGTAATCATTATAAAGGGAAGATTAACCCTGGATCAATATGTTTGAAGAAGGAAGGAGGTGAAGAGATTATATGAGAAAGATGAAATTTGGAAAGTTTGGCATTCTTACTCTTAGTATAGCAATTGTCAGTATGTTAATATTTTCTCTTCCTTTGATGGGGGCTTCAGCAGCTACTGAAGAGACTACAGCTGTAGAAGAAACTTCAGTAGTGGAGGACCTGGATTATGTACAGGAAGAAGTAGAAGATATTGACGAAGCAGATGATATTGACGAAGCAGATGAAGCAGAAGAAGCAAGCGATACTAAAGAAGCTGATGAAAATCTACCTGGTGGAGGTCATGAAGACGCTGGTGGAGCTAATACACAACACGAATTTGAAGGTATAGAATAATTGCCAAATGTTTGCAGTTTAATCCCCTCAAGATTAGTTTCTGTGAGGGGATTAAACTTAACTAAAATACGCCAAAATAAAATAATTATCTATCTGGTGGGATTTTCTATAAAAATCATAAATGGATTAAAAGTATTCTTAAAAGTTTTCTAATTTTTATATTGTGATCCAAAAGAAAAACAAATATCTTAACAGTTTAAGATTTAAAAATGAAGAAATTCAAGTTTTTACAATCTCTTTTGTCTTGCTATTTTTAGAGACTGCCTTTTTTCATATCTTAATGTTTACTCATAATTACCTGGATGCTATATCTATTATCTCCTATGCGCTTATTGGCCTGGCAATCGGTTCACTAATTACCTATTTTATAAAAGAATATAATGAACTTACTTTTTACTTATTAGTCTTATTCTTAGCAGTATCCATTATTCTTGCCTTTATTAATATTGTAAGATTTCCAGCAAAGATATTTTTATCCCCCTTTATGATATTGCCATTTCTATTAGGAAGCATAACTATCACATTTTTCTTTAAAAAGAAGAATTCAAATCGAATTTATTTTTTTGATTTACTGGGTGGAACATTTGGAGTATTTATTTCAATTATTCTTATACCTCTGCTAAAAACTGAAAATGCATTGATGCTGTGCATAGGTCTACTTTCAATTATTGGATTATTTTATATAGGAAAAAGATTTAAAAAAACCATAAAAGCTTTCTTTATTTTTTTACTAGTTAGCTCTCAACTGCTAATGATTTTTAATATGCTGACAAATAATTTAGAATTGGAAAAAATAACAAAATGTTATAATGATTCACCCCCTTATAAAATATTTTGCCTTTGGGATCATACTTCTGCTGATTATCAGTATATCCTTTCAAAAGATAACCTGGTTTCAAGAATTTCTGTATATAAAAGAACTACTAAAGATGATAAATCTACTATTTTTGTTAACTATGACGGATATCCTGAGGATAGAATAACGAGTTTGGATGCTGCATCATGGAAAAATGACCTTAGGATTCCCTTTATGTTTACTAAAAATGAAAAGGAGTATAGGTTATTTGAAGAAGACCCTAATGTTTTAATTATCGGCACTGCAGCTCAGGGTATAGTTAAACCAATAAAACATCTAACCAGAAATTATTCATTAATAAAAGGTATTGAGATTAATCCAGGTATTGTTTCTATTATGGAAAATGAATTTTTTAAATATAGCGGAAGGGCTTATGAAGATATATCTATAGATATAATTGACGCAAGGACATTTTTAAAAAATACAGAAGATAAGTATGATCTTATAACCCTATTAAATACTTACAAGACCAAAAGTATTAGTGCCATTGGTGAACCAGATTTCCTACACACAACAGATGCTATCAGAGATTATTTTAACCATTTAACTGATAATGGTTTTATTTTATTGGAAGAAAGAACTATTAATGAAAGGGCAAAGTTTGCAGTCTTAAGGCTAATTAATAATTTTTATACGGTTCTCAAAGAAGACGGTTATGAAAATCCCCAGAACCACTTCTTTATTTATAACTGGAAACCCAGCCAGAATGAAACAAATAACGACTGGTATACAATGATTGTAATTAAAAAAACCCCACTGACCAGACAGGATATAAACTATTTTAATACATGGCTAAACTACCAGTATGAAAGAGAATATATTTTAGAAGTTTCTAACAAGCATACACAACTGGAATATTTACCCGACAAAAATTTAGATACCGAATATGCTGATTTTATTAATTCATATAATAAAAACAATTTCTTTGGAAGTAATATTATATTGAGTCCTAATACCGATGATAACCCATATATATTTGCGGTTTACAGGGAGCAAAGTGAAATTAAAAAAATATTATATAGCATTGGAGCACTCTGTCTAATAATGTTTATGATATCACTAATTTTTCTTGGTAAAACATTAAATAGAAAGCAGTACAAATACGGCTTAAACTTTGTAGCTTACTTTTCTTTGATAGGGCTGGGTTACTTTATAATAGAAATAGGTTTGATGAAAATTTATCAGAATTATATGGGTTCTCCTACCTATTCCTTTATTTTTATACTTGGAACACTGCTTTTCTCTTCAGGAATCGGAGGTTATATTTCAAAAAAGTATTCTAATAAGTTACTAAAATATGCTTTTATTGGTATTTTACTATTTTCGCTTTATCATCTTTTTATCAACAAATATTTACTAGAAATGATTTCTGGAGGGCCATTATTTAACTCTTCGGTCATTGCTTTAACAGTGTTTCCACTTGGATACTGTATGGGAATTCCTTTTCCAAATGGACTAGAAAAGGTAAAAGTATCTATAAGTAAAAAACATACGACAATATTCCTTTCAGTTAATAGTATATTTTCAACATTTGCCGTTGTTCTAGGGTTGTATTTAAGTTTTTCTTTTGGATTTATAATCACTTTTTCAGCAGGAATTGTATGCTATTTCATTGCTACAATTCTATTTTATATTTATACTAAATGATATTTATATGAAAGTGATAATTTAGAAACCATGAGATTATTGTTAGTCGAAGATCAAAAAAAAATGGTTACTTACATAAAGAAAGGTTTGGAAAATAACAGCTTTTCTGTAGATTTTGCCTATGATGGTGAAAAGGGTGAGTATATGGCAATGTATGGTGAATATGACTTAATAATACTAGACATTATGCTTCCCAAAAAAGATGGCATCCAGGTTTGCAGGTTATTACGCAAAAGTAATATAAATACTCCCATACTGATGCTTACAGCCAGAGATGGTATTGAGGATAGGATCATAGGGCTTGACAGTGGAGCAGATGATTATCTTATTAAACCATTTGCATTTGGTGAGCTTCTGGCAAGAGTAAGGGCACTACTCAGGCGTCCACCAAAAAAAGATCCTGAAGTATTTACAAGCCAGGACATATCAATTGATAATGCAACTCTTCAAGTTAAAAAAGGAAGCGAAATATTAAATCTTACCCTTAAAGAGTACTCAGTATTGGAATATTTGTTACGCAATAAGGGCAAGGTATTAAATAGGGAACAATTAATTGATCATTGCTGGGATTTTGCATATGACTCCTTCAGCAATATTGTAGATGTATATATAAAAAGGCTAAGAAAAAAATTGGATAATAAAAATGGTGAAAAATATATTCAGACTATTCGTGGGTTGGGTTACAAATTTAAGGAATAATGCTTTTTTTAGGGCAAAGTTAAAACTGACTTTCTTTTATATAGCTACCCTCCTTGTTGTAATTATCGTGTTCAGTATTATGCTGTATGCACTATTTGTTAATAATGTTGAGAGTAATTTTGAATTTGAAGAAAAAGAATATTCTGAAGTTGAAACAAACTCACAGTATATAATCCTAAATAATGCTATAAACCGCTTGAAATTAGTTTTGATTGCAACCGATATCGGAATCATCTTAATTATATCTGGACTGGGCTACTTTTTAGCAGGTAAAACCTTACAACCAATTAAGAAATCCCTGGATGAGCAAAAAAGATTTGTTTCAGATTCTGCACACGAACTAAGGACTCCATTATCAATAATGAAAACAGGCATTGAAACAATGGCTATAGAAAAAAATCAAACTTTAAAAGACTATAAAGACCTTAATAGAGATTTACTTGAAGAAGTAGACAAATTAATAAATATGTCAAATGATTTACTTTTTCTGGCTCGTAGTGATTCAGGAAAGCCAGAAAAGAACCAGGATAAAATAAATCTTTCTTCTATTTGTTCAAACCAGATTAAATCAATTCAAATATATGCTAATAGCAAAGGGATTAGCCTGAATGAGGATATTAAGAAAGCACTTTACATAACAGGAAATGCTGACCAAATAAAACGCCTTATTGCTAATCTTTTAAAAAATGCAATTGATTATAGTAGAAAGAACGGAGAGGTACTATTATCGTTAAAAAAGTATAAGAATAATATTATCTTGACTGTTAAAGATACAGGGATAGGAATATCCTTAAATGACCAAAAACGTATTTTTGAAAGGTTCTATAAAGTTGATAAGGCAAGAAGTATTTATGAGGGAGGCTCTGGTCTGGGTCTT
>Ga0315550_1000521_pt1 | contig 23543 bp, 22 predicted proteins | sample SalMarSW160190MG_2_FD_203100 | JGI IMG/M metagenome (GOLD analysis project Ga0315550, IMG submission 203100) | Salt marsh sediment microbial communities from the Plum Island Ecosystem LTER, Massachusetts, United States - Salt Marsh Sediment SW1601-90 ... | reverse complement strand
TTTCTCAAGGTCAGGCTCAATATATATTTCTTCCTTTACCTGTCCGGTAAGGTCAGCTATTGCCACCTCGGGAAGTTGTTCTATCCTTTTCTTTATAACTGTTTCGGAGAATTTACTGAGCTGGTTGAACCTCTCTTCCGAATACTGCTCTTCAGTAAGGCTAAGGTTAAGCAGGAAGACAGGTATATCAGTGGCGCTTGCTTTTACTATCCTGGGCCTTTCCAGATCGTTGGGGAGGGAATTCATGCTGCCGTCGATCTTCTCATTCACTTCCATAAAGGCCAAATCAATATCAGTCCCATATTCGAATTTAAGGAGGATGAGGGCGCTGCCGTTACGCGATTCGGATTCGATATCATCAAGACCCGGCACCTGTAACAGGTTACGTCTGAGAATACTCACAATAGAATTTTCTATCTCCCTGGCCGAATTATCGGGACGTGATACTGCCACCGTTATTTCAGGAATATCAATATCGGGCATCAGCGACACCGGTAATCGACCCGATGATACTATACCGAGCATAATGATGGCCACAAAGCTCATTATTACTGCTACAGGTCGGTTTATTAGGAATTTTACCATTTAGGTTTGTTGAATTGTTGAATTGTTAAACTGTTGAATTGTTGAGTTCGGGTATTCAATAATTTCCCCTCCTTTTGAAAGGAGAGGAAATGGCTGATTGTTAATATTCTATTTAACTTCATCATTCTACATTCGATATTCGTTATTCGACCCTTTTAGTCACTGCGTCTCTCAATCTCTTCGTCTCTTAGTCCTTCCCTGCTCCATGCTCCCTGCTCCATGCCCCCTGCTGACACCCATAAAAACAGGCAGAAACAAAACAAGTCCTATAATGCTGAAGATCAAACCCCCTATAGTGCCGGCTGCCAGTGAAAACCAGAATCGCTCATCCTTACCCGCCAGCAGGAAGGGTGAGAGACCGATTATCGTCGACAGTATTGTCAGGGCAATAGGTACGACCTTAGCATTATATGCCTTTATATACAACTTCAGTTTCGTCAGTACATTTCCTTTCTTTTTAAAATTATTATAATCGTTTACTATATACAGTGCAGAGTTAACCACAAGCCCGGCCAGTAATAACATAGCCGCCAGCACACCTTCATCGGGTCTGATATTAAATACATGAAATGTGAGAAAAACCCCGATAAAAGAGAACGGGATAAGACTTATTACCACGAGTGGCTGTGACAGCGATTCCAGCAATATTGCACATATGAAATATACTATCAGTATAACCAGGAATATAAGGTAGAAGTTACTCTCACGCTCACCCCATGAATACCTGTAATATGACCGGTCAGCCGAATAGCCGAGGGGCAGCAGTGCCTTAGTTTCCCTTATATTCCTGTCAAGTATAATATTTCCCAGTTCATAATTGCCTATAAAATCATACATCACCATTAATACATATTGCTGGTCCTCCCTGGTGATCTTATTGTCAGTAATATCACTTCTTATATCTGCAAAGTCCCTGAGCTTGACATATACTCCTTCCGGGGTGATAACAGGTGTATTTATCACCGTCCAGTAATCATATTCCTCGCTCTGTGCTGCCTTGATGGTCATCGGAGCCCTGAAATCATTTACAAAGGGATAGAGCGATGGTGATCTTGTCCTTGAATATTTCTGTATCTCCGTAAAGGCAAAACCCAGATCAGAATTATTGTTTGCCAGGAAGGCGGCATCAAGGTTAAGCCTGTTACGGGTGATCTTTTTGTTCTGGTAACGTTCACCGCTGCCCATGATATAAACCTCCTGTATACGGGGATGCTCCAGCAACCTTAACTTAAGATCTTCGGCATAGGTCATCAGTTCATCATAATTATACCCTTTCATCATCACAGCCCATTGTCCGCTTATGTAGTCGCTCCCCACCTGGTTGGAGAATGCCCTGCCTACACCCGAAACCATTACATGGTATGAACCTATGCCCATCATAAAGTCCTCTATCCTTATCTTGAGTATATACGGAAAGATCCCGTTCTCTATTTCTGGATCGAAAGTAATACTCATATTAGCCGACTCTTCACTATAAATGCTTGTGTTAAACATTTCTATTTCTTCATAGCCGGCCAGCATGTTCTCCACCCTTGTGCATATATCATTCAGGTGCTCTATGGTAAGTCCCTCCTGGCTCCTCCCTATCCTTACATTCAGTCGCGTACGCACCTCTTCATCGCCTCCTCCGTAATAATAATATCCGAATGAGGATGAGATCTTATCGGCAAAGAGGCGCAGGCTGCCACCGAGCACTTTTTCAATTACCGGCCTTATATCCTGGCTGAATTTCCTGGCACCGATGCTTTTATTATAGACTTCCTGGAATGGTGTGAGTTCTGTTTCCAGAACCGGTGATCCGTAATACCTTGTATCGTCCTCTACGGGCAGCTTATCCGGAACCAGGAATAAGGGCAGACCAAAACCCAGTATTGCAATGATTATCAGAACCACCCTGTACCTGATCCCAAGATTTATATATTTTGAATAAAGTGAGCTTATGTGTATTATACGTCGCTTACGCTTTACAATCCTTGCATTTCTTTTGACCGGGAGTGGTATTTTATCCAGCAATGAAGGGATGAAGAACAAAGCCACTCCCAGCGATACTATCAGGTTTACAATGAATACGGCAGCAAAATCAGCCAGTTTGACTTTCGATTCTTCATCAAGGAAGAAAATTACCGAGAGCGCCCCGACAGTAGTCAGTGTTGCCGCCATTATGGCAAGGAATACCAGTTTGTTCTTATGATGCCTAAGGTGGTCGGTCATCACTATGGTATTATCGATAATAATACCGAAAGAAACGGTAATTCCGGCAAGTGAATACAGGTGCAACTCCAGCTTGAGAAGGTAATAAAAGATAAATGCGATGGCCAGGTTAGCCACCAGGCTGATGGTTATTATGGCAAGGTACCTTATCTCCCGGCTTATTATGAAAACGAAAAGCAGCAGTAATATAACAGATGCAATAGTACGGTATAAGATCTTGGTAAGTTCTTCCTTAAGGGTTATTGTGGCATCGTAACTTATCCGTGCACTGTATCCGGGCGGCAGGTCTGCTGAAATTTCCTTCATGGTGTTCTTTACTTCATCGGCCACCTTTATATTATTAACGTTCTTTTCTGCCCTTATAACCATGTTTATGGTGTTCAGGCCGTTTATCCTGTAGTAAGTGCGTGCATCCTGTTCAAGGAGTCTTACCGATGATATATCCCCTAGGTGAATGATCCTGTTATCGCACCTGGCAACTGGAACACCGGCCCATTGGACCTCCTTCTTGCTGTTACCTTTTAGGGTGATATATGTTCTTATATTATTACCATAAATATCTGACTCAAGGGCCGAGCCCATCTCATCCTCCAGAAGATAATTGCTTATCGCCTGTCTTATGGTATATGCCGACAGGCCAAGAGTTTGTATCTTATCCTGGTCATAAACCAGCTCCCATTCAAGGTTACTGGCTCCGTACACATTAATGTCATATACACCATCAACCACCGCGAGCCTCGATTTTATCTGCTCCTCCGCCATCTTTTGTATATACGAGGGGCTTGCCGTTCCGTTTATCTGGTATACGAGTATATCCGTGCCTGTATCATTATCGGGCATGCTCATCCGGACTACCGGGTAAGACACCTCCGGTGGCAGCTTATGCCTGGCCTCCCTCAGCAGTGATGCCACTTCGAAGCGTTTTGCCTGCAGATCCGCATTCCTGTCGAATTCAATACTTATAGACCCCGATCCGTTCTGTGTTGTCGATTCTATTCTTTCAACCCCGGGAACCGTTGACACTACACCTTCCAGTATCGAGGTCACCTCCTGCTCTATCACCCGCGCAGGTGCCAGGGGCCATGACCATGATACTGTCATCTCAGGCATGTAGCGTGTCGGATTAAGCTGAAGAGACAGCACAGGTATAACGGCAATACCTATTATGATCAGCAATACGAAAATTATATTGATCGTAAAAGAAGAAAAAGCCTTAGTATGGGATCCTGCACTCACTTGTTCTCTTCCGTAACTATTGTTTCATGGGCCAGGTTAACATTTCCTTTGTATATTACCAGGTCACCCTCTTCCAGCCCTTCGGATATTGAGAATGAGTCGGAGCTTTCAAATTCAGTGGTAACATACTTCCATATTGCCAGGCTGTCCTCGCGAACAAACACCACATCGCGGCCCTGGCGTATTACCAGGGCTTCCTTGGGGATAACAAGGCGATCCTCAACGGGTTTACGAATAAGTATTTTTACGTTCATACCCTCCAGCAGCCTGCCTCCGTTTTTGAGTTCAGCCCTTACCTTTACCATCCCATTCTCATCCACCAGGGGATTGATCTTTGTTATATGCCCGGTATATTCCGTACCATCATTGATAAATGGTATTATATTTACCGGCATACCCCGGTTGATAAACCCGTATTCCGATTCCAGCACCGGGAATTCCACTTCAATAGCTGAATTATCGATAATCTTACACAGGCCATCATTATAAATACTGCTTGGATTCCATTCCTTGGCTTCCAGGTTTGCAATATTACCATCTATCGGTGCATATATTTTCGTATGCCTGAGGTTGTACTCAGCTTCACGCAGGCTGGTCTTGGCATCTATCAGTCCGCTTCTGATCTTACTCATACGGATCATCTCTTCACCCAGTTCAGAAGTATCGGTAGTACCATGAAAAGTAATGAGATCATCTTTAAACTCAATCATTGCTTTTTCGAGTTGCTGCTTTGCCTTTTCGTACTGGATACGGTAGTTAAAATCTTCCAATTCAGCAAGTAGATGTCCTTTTTTAACATGGTCCCCGTTTTTAACATGGATCCTTTCAATAGTGCCGTCCACCCTGAAAGGGACGGTTGATATTCTTTTGGCGTACGCCTTACCATTGGATACCAGTTCATGGTAGAAAGTAGTTCTTTTAAGTTCCGTGGTAGACACCGTTACGGCATCCCTCACTGACGAGCGCCTGGCCATTTCCTCGCGGTTATCTTCTTCCCGGGTTTTGCATGTTTGCAGGGATAGTATAATCAGAAATACTAACATTCCCTCGAAAAGGTTTTTCATGTTTTTAAGGTTATTTAGGTTTTCTAAATATATGAAGTTTATTACAATCAATTATTATTTGGCACAAAAAACAAGCCATGAAATTATGTTTTCATCCTCACAGACATTGATTTAACAAAACAGGCTTTAAGATATAAATTTTTTTATCATCCTGCTTTGCCTTCTTAAGTAAAAATTTGCGGAGGGATCTAATCCCGTTCATTCTGTTTTCTTAACTTTACAATATAATGCAGTACAGTTAATAAATCTAAATATGCCAACAGGTTATTTTGATATTGAAGAAGCTTTCAATGACTGGGAAAAAAGAATTACCGCAACAAAAGATCTTACCAAATCTGATATCGAGGAACTTAAGGCTCATCTGGAAGATGAATATAATACCCTGGTTAAAACAAATCTTAGCAAGAAAGAAGCTTTTCTGGTTGCCTCAAACCGCCTGGGCACTGAAAAGGACTGGGGTGATGAGTTTGTAGAAAGTAATAGACAAATAAATGAGCTAAAGAATGTTGCTATTGTTTGTACAGGAGTTATAATTTATTTATTTACTTATTATTTAATCAGACTTATTGTTGCTTTTATTTATATAATAAGTATTCGATCTGATTATGACCTTATTAAAGCGACAATCATGAGCAAAGTTGTTGTTTATGGTTTCCTGATAATATTCGGGATCTTTCTCGTTTCTATTTTCCTGAACCAGGGAAAATTCCTGCATAAAAGGATCAATAAACTGGAGATATATTCAAAATATCTAATAGTGATTGTCATTTTTGCATTGTTTCTGGGAATTATTAATCATAGTATAATACCGTTACTGGAAAATTACACACGAATGGCGGGGGGAAAGAATGTCCTGGATCATTATTTCCTGCTTAGGAGATTTGAGTATATTTATTTTGTACAGATAATATTTGCATTTATCCTAATATATATAAAGGTTATTAAAAAAACAGAACTGCCAACATAATTTATCTTGTATAACTGTTTGTAAAAATATAATTAATTAATATATTGCAGATATATATATTCAATACAACTTATTATGAAAGTCAAGACTGTAATTTACATTCTCTTAATTTGTATTATATGTGGTTGTGAAAATGATAGTGAACCTCTATTCTCCTTTGATCCTGTAAAAGACTCCTATGTAAAGAATAATATTCAGGAACTTTCAACGCTGGAAATTCAGGATATAAGTGCCCTGTCTAAAGAATTACAAAGGGCCGTTTACAGAAGCTATACACCCGAAAAAAGATATGAGTTATGGACAGAAAGGCTTAACCTGATCCTGTATACTGAAGAATGGACAAATGAAGAAACGATCCATATAATTTCATTAATTGATTATTTATGCCCGGAGGTTTTTTCCGGAGATGATACTAAATTGATCGAAAAAGGTATTGATCTTAACTTTTCTGATCACTGGATGAAATTTGGATATGATAATTTGCTTTGGGATGTTAATAAAATGGCTTTCGTTATATCTTCTCTGGATATTTCTTATTCTGAATTTTTGCATACTGTAAAAGGGATCAAAGACCTGAAAAAAACAGCTAAGGCCGGTAGTGAAACCTGTAACTGCAATCAATCCACCAGTTTCTGTTATCCGGGTATGTGCAATGATACAGGTTGTAATAAGACTAATGGTGGATGCGGCTGGCTATGGCTTCAAGAATGCAATGGTGAATGCCTGCTGGAACAATGACCTGAAATGAAACCTTTACGTTCAATCACATCTCTCATTTCTGCTTTCCTGGTTGGATTAATAATATTTATCACTCCCCTGGCATATAATACCACCCTTGCACAACCATCTGACGGATATCTTATATGTTTAGTAGCCGGTACCATTATATTAACATTGTATTTGATTATAAAAATTCTATTCAGTAAGGGATTCTATTATTTCGGTCTTAGCATGCCGGATCTTTTACTTATTTTGCTAGTGGGAACATGTGCAGTTTCTATATTTATAAATAATTCCAATATCTCTCTTGAATCAGTACTCAAGTTGATAGGGTTAATTATTATCTATATTACTGTCAGATCGCTAAAACCGGAACAGACAGCTACTATTCTTTTCTTTATTATTTTCAGTGGTATTTTACAGGCTATTTACGGCAATCTTCAACTTTACGAACTGTATCCTTCGCATCATTATCAGTTTAAAATTACCGGAAGCTTCTTCAACCCAGGTCCTTATGCCGGCTACCTGGCTGTTGTATTCCCAGTTGCTCTGGCTTTGTCAGCAAGAAAACCAGATGCCGGTGCAAACAGGTTGTACCTTATTATAAAACAATTATCAGTTTTAAATTTTATCCCTGTATTACATTACTTTTACCTTGCAGCGCTTATACTTATACTTATTGTTTTACCGTCCACTCGCTCTCGTTCCGCATGGCTCGCTGCTATTATATCCTCCTGTTTTTTAATAGCAACATTTATAAAATCCGGAAAGACAACAGATAATTACTTCCGTGAAATAATTCCTTTGAAATTAAGTATCAAAATCAGGAGTCCTAAAATAAAAGTATTTCTGATTGTATCATTTGTTATCCTTATCTGCACTTCTGGTATTTCACTTTATTACATGAAAAAAGACTCAGCCGATGGTCGTTTACTTATCTGGAAAGTTACTACTGAAATGATAGCTGATAAACCTGTAACAGGGCATGGACCAGGAGGTTTCGAAGCGAATTATATGAATTATCAAGCAGATTATTTCGCCGGAAATACTGATTCTGAAAAAGCTTTACTTGCCGGCAACAATAAATATACTTTCAATATATTCCTGAAATTACTGACTGAATATGGTTTGATAGGTTTTATAATAGTTTTATTATTACTTTATCATATATTCTTTGGGAATACTATCAAAAAAGGAGACCATTTTACTATAAATGCAGCTAGAGCTTCGATCCTGTCAGCTATAATCTTTGGAATGTTTTCCTACCCGGAGGATATCCTCCCTTTGAACGTTATTATAGTAACAGCACTAGCTCTGGTTACAAGCTACCTGAAACCTATATCTTTTACACACAGTAAGACAAATAATAAGCCGGTTAGTCAATATTCAATCAGGAGAAAAAAGCCTGGAAGGATTATCATGGTCTTAGTTCTGTCATTTTTATTCATGTTTTCTGTCCTGAAAGGAACTAAACTTTATAAAGCCTACCAAAATTGGACTACTGCATATAAAATATACCAGATGGGAGCATATAAATCATGTATTGATGATTACAGAAACGCATACCCGGCACTAAGATATAATGGAGACTTTCTACTTAACTATGGCAAAGCCCTTTCAATGGCAGAAGAACATGAGGAGGCAATCAGAATATTAAATGAGGCCGGAATATACTATCCAAATACAGTAATGTTCACAGCTCTTGGAGATAGTTATAAAGCGTTGGGTATTTATGAAAATGCAGAAGAAGCATATATCAAAGCAATGAATATGACCCCGGATAGGTTCTATCCTGAATATCTTCTTGCAAAATTATACTTTGATACCGGTAAATTGGAAAAGGCTATTAAAACAGCAACTAACGTTTTAAATAAACACGTTAAAATACCTTCACCTGCAATAGAAGAAATTAAGACCGAAATGAAGGAACTAATTACAGAAGTAAATAATAAGTGACAAAAAAGAGTAAAATAAAGATAATTCATTAAGTATAATAATTACATCATGAACAAAATAATCATTTTCTTGACTATATTATCAATTACATGCTTAAACGGATGTTTTATGCAATCAGGAAATAAAAATGCTGTAATTAAATTTGATTCCACTGAATTTACATTTGGAAAGCTGGAAATAAATGAAAATGCTACCTGTTCATTTTCATTTATCAATAAAGGAGACTCCCCGCTTCTGATTTATAGAGTTGAGACAACATGTGGTTGTACTGTACCGGAATGGCCTGAAAAACCATTACCAGAAGGAAGTAAGAATGAAATAATCGTTTGGTACGACACATCCCGACCGGAGGTTTTTAGTAAAAGTATATTTGTTCATTATAATGGCCAGGACTCACCTGTGAAGTTAGTAATTAAAGGTGAAGTTGTTATAGGAAGCAATTAATCTGGAATTGCAATAAAACACTGGACAAATAGTTAAGTCACTCTGCCAAATCTTGGGTGTATGACTTCAAAGTAAGTTGGACCCAATAAATGTATAAACTAAGTGGTGATTTTATTATTTTATAAACATCTAAATGAATCACCATGAATCAAAAGAAAAGTCCGGAAAAAGTTGTTCGAGAAATCAAACGCAAAACTCGTCGTAAATTTTCAGCAGAAGAAAAGATTAGGATTATATTGGAAGGCCTCCGGGGAGAGGAGTCTATTGCTGCTATTTGCCGCAAAGAAGGTATTCATGCTAACTTGTATTACAACTGGAGTAAATCCTTTTTAGAAGCTGGTAAGAAGCGATTAATGGGGGACATCACCAGCATTGAGTCAACGTTCTTTTAATAATGGAAAATAAGTATTAACCTTGCATTAAAGTGGTATACTTTTGAAGTGAAATAGTGGTATGGTTTTCAAGTGAAGGAAACATCATTTCCTGTATTGATTCTCTCTCTTGTAGGGCTTCAAGGACAACTTTTGTTTTGAAACCCGTACTGTGTTTTGTTCTTTTTTTCATGACAACAAGTTTATTAAATTTCTAATTATACTTGTTGTCTAAGTTCTGGGGCTTATTTAAGTCTAACCAAAAATTATTGAACTCTTCCGTAGTGATTTTTCCCTAATTTAAGATAAAATGATAAAATACCTTATTGTTTTCAAAACCGTGGCTGAAAGTTTAATAATTCTCAAAATAAAACTAAAATATAATAAATATATTAACATATTATTTTGATAAACAATGTATATATATTAACTTTGCTTAAGAATAATTAATTAACCTTCTATAAAATCATTCTGGTAATGAAAAAACTGAGCTTTCTTTTTATTATTTTATTTGGAATTGGGTTACTAAGTGTCAACGTTTACTATTCAAGTAACGAAAAGGCAACCTCCAAGGTAACACTTGAATTAAAAACTAAGACTGCAATAGCAGAGGATTTAGAATGTTCTCAATATGATTATGACGATTATATTTTGAAATTAGTAACATGTTGGCCATGTTTTTGGACACAACACCTAGTATGCAAACCTTACAGTGGTAAATGTTGTGATCCAAGTGAGCAAACAGCATGTGAATGCCAGTCCTAAATTTTATTTAAGTGCGTTTATAATTCAATACTTTTTTATAATATATTAAACGTACTATTTAATAGTTATTTTTATGCAAAAGGCAACCACCCTATGTCTTTTAGTTCTTTTATTAATGGGTTGTAACTCAACTATTAATAAGGAACAAATGGATATCACTAGAATAAAAATAGACCCATCAGAAGCTATAAAACCTGTTAAGTTTTCAAAATTATTTGTTGATTTAAAATATATTCAATTAGAAACAGATAAAAATTGTGTTATAGGGAACATAGATAAAATTATTCATACTGAAAATAAAATAATAATAATGGATTCGTATATTACAAAATCCATTTACATTTTTGACACGGATGGAAAAATTAATTCAGTTATTAACAAATCAGGACGGGGGCCAGGGGAATACACTGAATTAACAGATTTTACTTTTGATAGTAACGATAATAATATATTAATTTTTTGTGGTGCAACTCACAAGCTTTTATTTTATAGTTTAGATGGTAAATTTATTAATGAATTAAATACCAATTTCCAGGCTAATTTTATTCAGTACATTTCGCCAGATAGATTGGCATTTTTATTTGACTATAAACCTGAGAATCGTTTTATTTTCAATTCAAAATATCCTAACCTTTTAATTACGAACAAGAAGGGTAGGCCAATTCATAAAGATATCTACTTTCGTTCAAGTATTAACTTTCAGGTTTTGGTTCAATCTCTGCTTCCATTTTCAAATATTAATGAAAATATTAAAGGACTTAAGATTCAGTATAACGATACCATTTATCATTTAACCCGAAATTCAATAGTAGCAAAATACTATATTGATTTTGGAGATCTAGCCTTAAATGAAAAATTCTGGGATCTAATAGAAAGGGGAGATGATAAAATGGCTGTTAATAATTACTTGGGGGAAACGGGCAAATGTAACATTATAATGTTACACGAAACAGACAGCTTCATTTTTATTTTATATAACAGATATACCGAATATCATTATGTTTTTTATTCCAAACGGACAGAAAAAATAATAGATTTAGTTAAAGGATTAAAACCTGGAGAGAAACCTATCCCACTGATTAATGACATTGACGGTTATAGCGACTTCATCCCAATTACTACCTATAAAGATAAATTCTATTATATTATTGAATCATCGATAATTACTAAAATGAAAAGGGACAACAATATAAATACCTTTAATCCAGATATTCAGGATTTATTAGATAAAACCACAGAATATAGTAATCCAATTATTGTTGAAGTGAGGATTAAGGATTTTTAGATAATTATTATAGTGAGAATTCATATAATAGTACTCGTCATTTCTTTCCATTTCATTTACGGTACGATGGGAGTATGTCAAACCAGAAATGATATGGTATTTGTTGAAGGAGGCAAATACAGATTTTCACAACCTGGACTTGATTTTGATACAATAGTAGTTTTAAATGATTTTTATATCGATATATATGAAGTTACTGTAAATGATTTTAAAGATTTCATCCAGGCAACTGGATATATAACTACTGCAGAAAAAAATGGTTTTAGTCTAATATTTGGAGGAGAAGCCCGAAAAAACACAAATTGGAGACATGATGCATATGGAAGGCTTATACCAAGGTATAGATACAACAGACCTGTAATGCACGTCTCATACCTAGATGCAAAGGAATTTGCAAAATGGTCAGGTAAAAGGCTTCCGACAGAAGCAGAATGGGAATATGCTGCAAAAGGAGGGATTAATAATACCCTCAGATACAGCGGTAGTAACAGGAGTGAAGAAGTTGGTTGGGTGAATAGTGATAACGCCAATGAGTTAAACAGATATTATAGAAGAATCTGGGATGCTCAGATTGTAGGTTTGAAAAAATCAAACTCGATTGGCGTATACGATATGACGGGTAATATAGGTGAATTTTGTGATTCGCCATACTTGATTAATACCTCAAAGGACAAGCGAGTGGTTGTTAAAGGAGGTTGCTTTCAAGATGATTTTACAATAACTGATAGAGGACCGGTTACTAAAGATTTAACAATTTATCGATATGGATTTCGCTGTGTGATGGAACTCAATTAATGTTATACAATAATATGAAGAAAGTAATACTTTATTTGCTCTTTTTTGTAATTATCTGCATAAATATATTATTGCTTATCAAAGTAATATATCTTTCTGGTATTAAGGATACTAATGCTGTTGTAGTAGAAAAGTATTCAAAGTTGGATGCTAAGTATAACCTACTTTTAGGGAATATCGCACTTCAATTAAATTCAGAAGATTATCATGTGAATGATATACTATTAGAGGACGAAAATCAAAATAAATTTAGACTATCTTCAATTATTGATAATGAACCTCATATTATTTTAAGATTTACGGAAAAGCATTGTTCATCATGCGTTGATTATAGTCTAAAAGAACTAATGAATTATGCTGAATGCAGTGATAATCTTGATAATATAGTAATTCTGGCAAGCTATGATAATGTTCGGAAACTTAAGGCCTTTATAAAATCACAAGACCTTACTATCCCAATTTTTAATACTGGACATGAAATGCTAGACATCCCTATTGAAAGAATAGGGATGCCATATCTATTTGTTCTTGATAATTTGTACAGGACAAAATATGTGTTTATACCAGCCAAAGAAATATATGGTTATACTCGTAATTATCTCAATATAATTACTAAGAGGCTAGAAAAACATTAATTCCTTTAAAGAAGTTGTGGGTTAAATTCCTTATTTAAGAAACCGAATGTGCTAGTTTTACACTACCAATTGGAACATATACTTTTACTGCTACTGTATCCGTCCTACCAAGTAGGTCTTGTTCTTTAAATATAGGCAAATACTTTGTGTAAATTGGGATTAGAGTTCCAGGTTCTGTGGTAATAGATCTGTAAGCCTGTTGACCTTATAGGTCGGGATCACCTCCAGGACCTTCCAGAGACATTCATATAGATTGACATCATTCTTCTTACAGGTGCCAAAGAATGAATAAAACATAGCTGCACGCTCTGCTCCCCGGTTTGACCCGGCAAACAGGTAATTTTTCCGACCAAGTGCGATTGGACGTATGGCATTTTCGGCCAGGTTATTGTCTATTTCCAGACCCCCATTCTCAAGATATGCCAGTAAATTGTCCCAGCGCGGGATACAATATGCCGTTGCCTTACCCAATGGTGATTTTGGCTCAGATGTTTTGTATGTCTCCACTATCCATTTCCCCAGTTTATTCATTACCGGTAATGATTCATCCAACCTCAGGCTATGGCGTTGCTGCGGGGATAATTCCTGCTCACGCGCTTTTTGTTCTATGGCATAGAACTTCTGGAACATCTCCATGGCATATTCTGCACGTTTTTTATTGTATGGCAAAGCTTTTTCAAAGCCTCGGCGGTTATCACAAGATTGTGATAACAGAAGTTATCAATACTTGCAGAAAATCAAAAGCTGTTTTCCTGATCTATTAATAATCTGTACATTAGGAATATTACTTTGGAAAACAGCTTTTGATAATTTTATGCTAGGTTTTTTAAGAAGCATTTGAGCTCATTATCTTTCTCCCAAGACGGCTTTCCGATTTCTTTATCGATTATGTCACGGGAGGCTTTTTCTAATGATTCTCTTTTAAGTTTTGAATCGGCTCTTGCATAAACTTCAGTGCTTTGCACGGAGACATGTCCGAGGATGTCGCGGATATACACCAAATTCACACCTGCCTGCAGCAGATGCATAGCTTTTGAATGCCGTAATATATGTGGGCTGATTTTCCTTGGAATGAGTTCAGGATGAACAACCCTGGCCATTGAGGCATATTTGTTCAATATGTAAGTGACACCGGAACATGTAAGTTTAGCGCCGCTCCTATTAAAAAACAAAGGCCGTTCACTTTGTGAGAGGGAGTTCAAGTAATTCTCTTCCAGATAGATTTTAAGGATTTCAACCTGTTGATTCATAAGGGGTACTATTCTTGTCTTATCACCTTTCCCATGCAAACGGATGAAGGCAGGTTTCTCCAGTCGTAAACAAGATGGGGTAAGATCTATAAGTTCCTGTACTCGAGATCCACTCTCATAAAGCAGGGAAAGTATCGTAAGGTTTCGTCTGCCATTACTGGTTTTAGTAGGTATTTGATCAAGTAAGCACTTGATTGCATCTACGGTTAAATGATTCATCACTGTGCCCGGAGTCTTTTTGGATTTAATGGAACGAATGGATTGCCATGTTGCTAACCTGGTCGGATCTTTTCGTTGCATATGCTCAAAAAAAGAACGTATGCAAGCATAGCGTTGATTCCGTGTAGAGATGCTATTATTTCTGTTATTCTCCAACCAATTTAAAAATCCAATGATTCTATCACGACTAAAGTCATTCATTGAGAGTTTATTGACGGAGACGTTGTGGTCATTATCCATATAATCAATAAGTAGGACAAACGTGTCTCTGTATGATCGTATGGTATGTTTGCTCACACCTTGCTCTGCAGCCAGGTAATCTGTAAAAAATGATTCCGGATTTTCAGCGAAGTCAGTCACATCTGTTTTCATAGTTTTGTTTTAGATTAGTTAGAAAACATGAATAAACCTGATTCAAAACTTCGGCATTCATATTTATAATATCCGGATAAATCTCCTGTGTCAGTCTTACATAGTTTTCCGTGTCCCGCACTTTCTTATGTCCCATAAATGCCGCTAGCAAAGGAAGAGAGGTATATATATCCAATCCTTTTTGAGTTAGTTTTACAAGTGCATGTACCGCCGCACTATGTCGGATTTCATGAACCATAGGTCCTCGCTGATCACATCGTCGAGGGATTCCACATGCTTCGATGATACGATGAAAGTAGGTAAGAACTGTTCGACGGGAACAGGATTTTCCAGTGGTTGAAACAAATAAAGTAGAGTTTGGATGTGCAATTCCATATACAGGTATCTTATTTCGGTGGTATATGTATTGCCTGAGAACATATTCCAATGATTCATTGACTGGTGCTAGTCTTTGACAGCGGTTTTTGGTATCATTTAAGATGATGACTTTTCTGTCAAAATCCACATCCTTGTTCAGTATGGATAGAGCTTCACTAACCCTAATTCCTGTGCTATAAAGAACCCGAAAGAGTGCAGGTATAATAAACATAATACTTTGAGCATGATGCTCTTTCATAACCATGTTATCGCAAACATTGAAGATGCCCTTCATTTGTTCATTCGTGAAGATTGTAGGGGTATAATTACTACCCCGCTTTTTCGGACGAGTGGGAATATAGCATTCATAACCCAGCAAGCACATATAGCGACAAAACTTCGCCATTGCACAATACTTCCGATAAAGGGTGTTTGGTTTATCAATGGTCCGGGTCGCTGCCCAGGCCTTTATATCCTCGGAGCTGATAAATAAATCCGTCTTGGATGCTTTTGCAAAAAACTTATCGAATTCGAGTAATATCCATTTAAGCTGGGTAGCTTTGTAACCTTGTAGCTCCTTTTCGTGGATATAACTTTCAATATAGGGAGCAAAAACGCTTGTATATTCGAACAACTTATTCATAGAACCATCCCCCTTTCTGCATATAAAAACCATCGGTTACAGGTGGCACATCAAGTGAACATTGCAAGAGGCCATTTACATCAACATTCAGGTAGGTCATTGTGGCCTGACTATCGCTATGGCCTAATACTTCTGAGATCACAGGTAGCGTCGTACCTTGTTTGAGTAGTCTGGTTGCTAGGCTATGGCGTAGGCAATGCGAACCATGATGCCGGTTTTTCGTGTCAATTCCAGCCTTATAAATGATATGGGACACAATGCTTGATATTCCTGGAACGGAAATAGTTGTATACGGTGCATTTGCTGTAAGAAAAATCGTTTTACTTTCGGATTTCGGACGGCCGTTACGGATATAGTCAATTATAGCTTCTCCAACAATATTCAAAAGAGGTAGCTCTATAATCTTCTTCGTCTTGCATTGGATGAGTTTGATTACATTTTTATCCCAATCCAATTCATTAAACTGAAGAAAACGTATGTCACTTCCTCTTAGCCCTAGTCGTGAGGCAAGTAGGAAAATGGCATAATTGCGCCTCCCTGTTGGACTTGATCTCTCTATTGATGCCTCCATCTTTCTGATTTCTTCGTTATTGTATATGGAAGGTAGTTTCTCCGCACGATGGCATTTGATATCATACAATGGAATGCTGTAATCCGTTTTAATAATATTTGTTTCGAAGAGATACCGCAGGAAACGGCGTACAGGTACACAAACCCGCAATTGGGTATTCTGTAGTGAAGAGATAAAACGACTGATGGACATCTGATCCAAAGTCTCCAGACGGATTCGGTCTTGTTGCATACGGACAGCAAAATGACTCAATGCAGCCTTATAATTACGCATTACATTCTCTGTAGGACGACTTTCTTTTCTAACGTGTTGCAGGAAAGTCTCAATATGTTTTCCAAAGTCACCAGGCAATGGATAAACTTTGAGATAAACTCGCTTTTTCCTTACAGGAACTTGATTTATAATGTCATTTAGAAAGTTAATAGTGTGTCTGATCTCCTTCAGCCTGTAGTCTTTGAAGATTCCTTCTGATAGAAGATCAAACTGATACTTTTCACCGATATTCTCATTGTAAGAATTTTTCCCATTCGACCTCAGATAATCCCTTAAGTGAAGTAAATGTTTTCGGTGGCGCTTAATCGAACTCTCTTTGAAATCCAGCTGTTTAATAGTGTCCAAACAAGACTGGATTTGTTCGTCAATAGATACGAGTCGTAATTTCATAATGTGAATTGGTTAAGGGTAGCAACATTGCTGCCAAAACCAAATTACACATATTTTTATCCATAGTTATTATCAGAAGTTGCTATTGGATATCAAATAGTTAGATAATGAGATCCGGAGTTTCTTTTGATTTTCTGCAAGTATTGATAACGGCGGGCATGAGCCATGCAATTAACAAGTGTGATATCCTTTTTCCTGGCAAATAAGTCATATACATTGTACCCATCTGTCTGGAGATAACCCTTAAAATCTGATAATAGTTTTCTGGGAGCATCCCGGCCACGACCTTCCTGGTAATCGAACAGTACCATGCGCTGAATAGGCGAGTAGTAAACCCAGTAGTACCCCCTGTGGGTCTTCCCTTTTTTCTTTGGATCAAGCACCTGGATCGGTGTTTCATCCACCTGAAGATAACCTTGACCCAGTATCTGCCGCTTTTGTTCTTCATATAAGAGATGTAGCAAATTGGCTATTGAGCTTTGCCAACCTCCCATCGTTGAGCGGGGGATATCGATCTGGTGTTCGGTTCTAAACCGTTGTGACTGTCTGTAAAATGGAAGATGATAGACATATTTGCTGACAAGAATATGGGACAACAAACCGGGACCGGCGATGCCTTTATCTATAGGTCGCGAAGGCAGATCCCCGCAGATTACCCCTTCGTTATCCTCCCTCGCATACTTAGGCCGCTTGAAGCGCTTGATCTTCAGGATGGCCTGCTGGTATTCCAACTCATCGGTGGTCTCATAACCAATACACTTCAGCCCTGTTACATCTTCCTTGGGCTCTATGATAATCTCATCCACTGGAAGATGGTCAGGAAGAGTCAGACGACCAGGATGATTCTTTCTTTTCTGACGCTGGAAGGAATATACAGTCTCTGTATTGGCTACACTACTATCTTCTCTGGTTTCCTCTTCGACATTAAAGGGAAGGCTCATTTGACCGTTTTCAGCCCCGGACACAAAACGTTCACGTTTTGAACCAAAAATCAAACGCTTCAGCTGGGATAGTTCGAACTTCATTGAACTGAACTTCTCCAACATTTCCTGAAGCTTTTTCAGTAGCCGCTCTTTCTCCTTAGTTATGACCTGGATCTGGTTATCTTTTTCCTGGATCTTCTTCCGGGCAGCCAGTACTTCCTTTTTAGTGGCCTGGTACTTTTTCTCTTGTTCCAAAACCAATGCCTGAAGCTGCTTTTTAGTCATATTTTCCGGTGCCCTTGACATGTATCAAAAGTATAGAAAGACAACTAATTACCGAAGAAAATACCCGGGTAGTTTTTCACAAAATGACACTAAAAATCTTGAGAAAACAGGTTCAAAAAGCTTGCATTTTATCCCTGATTTACAGGTGTTTTCAGCGGGGTGTAACGTGCGCGTTTTTGAAGGTTTTTAATAGATAAACCATCCATGATCATAACCATTTGAGCATAACTCAATGTAATGCTTCCAACCGATGCATCATAGCGAGGAATTTCAAATGTTCCTTTTTCCAGACGCTTATAATATTATGCGAAGCCAGTATTTATGTAAAGTCCCTTTTCGCAAGGCACAGTAGATCAATCCATCACAAACTTTATCATCTCTCTTGCTACACATAACTCCCGATAGTAATTTTAGTTAAGGTAAGTAATATTACTTGCTCTAACTAAAATTATATGCTATGGAATTTAATACATTGGATGAATTAATCGATGCAGCAACATTGCAATTGAAAAAAATGTCTTACTCTTCATTAACTGTTGACTGGTATTTAACCATTTGGCGAGGACTTAAGAAGTACATAATTAGGCATAAACTAGACTCCTTTTCTGAAAGAATTGGGAGCAAGTATATTTATGATAATCTGGGTGGTATTGATTATGATCAGATGACAAAGAAAGAACGGTATATGGTTCGTGCAATAAAAACATTAGTTATGTTCCAGGAAACTGGGAAAATGAAAAGGAAAGTAAGTAGCATAACTAGAATTTTTGATGGAGAAATTGGTCTTGCAATGACTGATTTTTTTGAGCATCAGAGTAATCAAGGAATAAGTCCACGTACGAAAGAGCATTATCGTCTCAATTTACATGAATTCCTTCAATATCTTAAAGGTCAAGGTATATCAAGTTTAGGATCGATTACCCGCATGCATCTCCTGAACTATATTGCTACGATCTCAGAAGAACAGGAAGGGAAAAAATCTAATTCATTTACTTGTGGAAGGATGTTTTTCAAATACTTACGCGAGACAAATCGTATTGAGAATGATCTTAATAAGATGTTACCCAAGAATAATTTTATTAAAAAGAAAGCACTGCCATCACATTATTCAAAAGAAGAGATTGAGAAAGTCCTATCAACAATAGATCGAAGCAATCCTAAAGGGAAAAGAGATTATGCCATGATGCTTCTTGCATCCAGACTTGGGCTACGGTCATCTGATATCTGCAACTTAAGATTCAATGAAATTCTCTGGGAAAGTAATTTGATTAAACTAACACAACAAAAGACAAAAATACCAATTGAGCTACCTCTAATACATGAAGTTGGTGAAGCCATTATTGATTATCTAAAGTATGGGCGACCTATTTCTGATGAGCCGTATGTCTTCTTACATGTTATTTCTCCTTATCGCAACATGGCAAATGGAAATCTTTATTCTATAGCCGGTACCTACTTCAGGCGGGCAGGATTTAATCACAAAGAAGACGAGGAGTCCATGCCCTACGTAATAGTTTGGCAGGAATTCTGTTAAAAAAACAAACTCCAGTCTCTGTAATATCAGGAATACTTGGGCATGAAAACATTGAGTCTACAATGCATTATCTAAGAATTGATATTGAGTCTTTAAGACAATGTGCTCTTGAGATTCCACCCGTATTAAATATATTTTTTGAGCAGAAAGGAGGGTGCTGTTATGAATAATAGTGTATTTACTTCAGTTATAACGCAATACATTGAGCATAAACGCAATTTGGGATATAAGTTTCAATCTGCCATTTGGTATTTAAAACAGATTGAAGCTCTAGCAGTTGAGTTGAATATTGATATACTTGGCATTAGTAAAGAATTATCAGATGCATGGTGTAGAAAAAAAGATAATGAGGCCGAGTCTACTCGTTATCTCAGAATATCAATATTAGCCCAGTTTTCATCGTATCTAAACAATAATGGAATAAGGTCATACGTTCCGCAACTTCCAAAAAACACAAGCACCTTTAAACCATACATTTTTACAGATGTAGAACTGAAAAGAATCTTCTATGCATGTGATCATTTGAAGATCAGAGGTCAATTTCTCAAGTACGCAGATAGCTCAATGCCTATATTAATACGTCTTTTATATGGAACTGGAATAAGAATTGGAGAGGCTTTATCTCTTCGAAACAGGGATGTTGATTTTACACAGAAAACCCTTTTTATCACAGACAACAAAAACGGACAGGAAAGATTGGTTCCATTATCGGACTCCCTTACTGATACGTGCTTTCAATACCATGAATTCAAAGAGTTAATTCTTGGTTCCCAGCCCGATGATTCTTTTTTCTTTATAAAACGCAATAAAACAAAATGTTCACACAGTTCGGTATATGAATATTACAGACGAATACTATACCATGCTCATATAACTCATGGAGGTAAAGGAAATGGGCCAAGAATTCATGATTTCAGACATACTTTTGCCGTCCATGCTTTAGCAAAGATGACAAGTACCGGATCCGATTTGTACTGCACCCTGCCAGTTCTTGCTACTTACCTGGGACATAAAAGAATAAACTACCTCGCAGCAGAGCTACGAGGTATTAAAACAGCTTGAGCTGTTGTGAGTGAATTTGTTCATACTCATCAAGTCTACCCTGGGCCTGCACGTAGGCCTGTATCGTATTTTCATCACCATGACGACCGACAGTATTAACATAGTACCCTTTAGTCCAAAACTCTCCACCCCAAAGCTGCTCTTTCACCTCAGGATGAAGTTTGAAAATCTCTTTGGCCGTGATGCTTTTGACTGCTTTGATGATCTTGGTTGGACTCAGCGTTGGTACACTTTGTATCAGAAAATGAACATGGTCTTTATCTGTCCCTATTTCAATGAACTCAATCTCATAACGCTTCGAGATCTCAAGGCAAATGTCTTTCAAAATCTGGTCAACCGCCTTGCTGAAAACAACCCGCCGATATTTGGCTGGACACACAACGTGGTAGAGAAGTACTGAAACGTTATGACTCTTATGAACATATTCACTCACATAACAAATTTAAATAATCTTCTCGAAGCAGAGCTTCGGGGAACTAACCCCGTAGAGATTAGAATCTACAGATAAATATGTGAGACTGACAGCGGACATGTACCCTGAACTGCTTGGCAAAATGGAAAAGATTAGTTCTTTCGTTTTTTTAAATCAAGAGAACGATGGAACCAACTGACTTTGCAAAATTCCTGTCAGAGTTCCTTTCCAGGTATTTACCTGGAGAGAAAGGAGTGAGCCAAAATACGATCTTATCTTATAGGGATACTTTTGTAATTTTTTTAGAGTACATGCAAAAGGTTAATCGTATAATTGCTAGTAAATTAACAACAGATCTCATTAGCAAAGAAATAGTTGTTAATTTTTTGGATTGGATTCAACTCACCCGGAAGTGTGGGGATTCAACACGAAATAGCAGGTTAGCAGCGATGCATTCATTTTTTCGTTTTATGCAGTATCGTAACCCTGAAAATATGCATGAATGGCAGCGAATATTATCCATTGGATTTAAGAAGGTTAATACCGAAGCAATTAGTTATCTTACCTTGGATGGCATAAAACTACTATTGCAGGAACCTGACCAGTCAACAAAAAGAGGGAGGAGAGATTTAGCTTTGCTTTCTTTCATGTATGATAGTGCTGCCCGGGTTCAGGAAGTTTTAGATTTGACCCCAATTATGCTTAGGTTAGAATCTCCCTTTACTGTTAGACTTGTTGGTAAAGGAAACAAATCAAGAATTGTACCATTAATGAAATCTCAAATAAATCATCTGCATAACTATATGATTGAAAATATGTTATTGGAGCCATCAATGAAAATGCATCCATTGTTCTTTAATTCCAGAAGGCAAAAGCTTACTCGATCCGGGGTTAATTATCTTCTAAGAAAATATGCCAATAAAGCTCGTCTAAAAGAACCGAAAGTAATACCTGAAAGAATTAGTTGTCATACATTGAGGCATTCTAAAGCGATGCACCTATTGCAAGCTGGAGTTAATCTTGTATATATCCGTGATATTTTAGGACATTCTTCTGTTACGGTTACAGAAACATATGCCAGAGCAGATTCTCAGCAAAAAAGAGAGGCACTTGAAAAAGCTTACGTGGAAGTGGTATCACAAGCTGCTCCTTCATGGATGAAAGACAATGATCTCCTTTCCTGGCTTAAAGCTTTTGAATAGTAACTCGTTCTTAAAATGGATAAAACAACATTTGAAGATCAAATCTTTCTGGGGTACGACACTAAACGCAGTAAAAAACCAGGTTTTTTCAGAAATAATTGCCTACTACCTGTTTGCACTAGTTCGCAACAAATTGAAAGTTGACCGCTTAACCTACGAAATTTTGCAGATTTTGAGTATTTCTCTACTCGACAAAACACCTATAAATGAACTGTTTACAAATCAGAATTACCAATATGTCAAAGAACTAAATGATGAACAACTGAAAATCAGTTTTATTTAATCGGACATTAGTGAGTCATTATACCTTTAAAAATAACTATTTTTTTGTATTGGGTGATAACAGGTCGGTATCCTATGACTCAAGAGCCTGGGGATTTGTTCCTGAAGAAAAAATAATAGGCAAGGTGCTGTTAAATTTTTAGGTAAAATACTTGCCATTTTTCTCTTAAGTAGTGCATAGATTCTATAAGTCTTATGAAGTTAAAATGTATTCGATAAGAAATTTTTGGAAAGGAGATAAAAAATTTGTTATACACATATATATTATATATATTTATATTGTATTTCTACATATTATATATATATTTATTAATTTATTCACAACAAAACCTTTAATTATGAATACACAAAGAAAGAAAGTAAAAAAATTAATTGTTATTACTGCAATTATAGGTTTATTAACATTTAACATGTTAAATAACCTAAAGTCTGAAAATATAAAAATAAATTTTAATTATGCTATAGCCTCAGCAGATGAGGAAGGTGATCCATGGAAAGATTGCACAGTAGGAGAAGTGCAAACTACTGGAGAGGAAAAGGTTAGATGGTGCGGAGATTGTGATTCCCACTATGTTAAAAGAACTGGAGATGGTGGATGTAAATAGAAATACTTTAATAAAAATAACTGTAACTAATCAGTAAGGCCAAAATTAGCGATAAGATTCAAAGCATTCAATACATTCTGCTTGTTTTTAATTGCAGTATCAGTGATGCTTCTGAGAACAAGGAAGTTC
>Ga0315550_1000518_pt1 | contig 23590 bp, 23 predicted proteins | sample SalMarSW160190MG_2_FD_203100 | JGI IMG/M metagenome (GOLD analysis project Ga0315550, IMG submission 203100) | Salt marsh sediment microbial communities from the Plum Island Ecosystem LTER, Massachusetts, United States - Salt Marsh Sediment SW1601-90 ... | reverse complement strand
CCGAATGCAATGAAGACCCCAGGTGTGGCAAAAATTGGTGACCGCTCTTATTGGAGCGAAGAAAGACGCTTTCTTCGCAATGAATTATTACGGGCTCTTGACAGGGTGGCCTTTAATGGGTGACCCCTTTCCTTTCCCAGGTTATCTGCCCTCTCTTTTTCGCCTTGAAGTGGATCATCCTCTCGTGGGCGGGGATGGTGATAGCCCCGCCGAAGTTGTGAATGACACCGTATTTCTTGTTCGTGCCGACACCGGCCTTGTCGTCTGAAAATTTGGCCGGCAGGTTCTAATTTCTTGTGTTCTATGTGCTTTTTGTGGCTAGGCAGGAGTATACAGTGACATCTTTGCATCCAGTATCATCGTCCCTTCGGGATAGAGTGCGACAGGGTTCAGGTCCATTTCGTCGATCAGACCTGTAGCCATAAGCCTCGAGACAGTTACCATCGATTTCAACAGCCCGTTGATGTCCACAGGCTTCCTTCCCCTGTAACCTTCCAGCAGTTTGTAGCCCTTGACCTGTCTGGCCAGCCTCATGGCCTCTTCCTCGTCCATGGGGGCCAGGCCGAAGGCGACGTCCCTGAACAACTCGACAAATACACCGCCGAGGCCGAACATTACCACCGGGCCAAACTGCATGTCGACGATGCCCCCTATAATTACCTCGACCCCCGGGGGCGCCATCTCTTCAATGAGCACGCCGTCGGCATGTTCGATTCCCATGAGTCTTGCCACGGTCTTTTCCAGACTTTTCCTGTCGCCTATGTCCAGTACCACTCCCCCTAAATCGCTTTTTGAAGAAATGGCTGACGATGAGACCTTTGCGACAAGGGGGTACCGCAGCCCATTGGGGTAAAGGGGTTTCCCTTTAGGGATCAATATACCCCTGGGCACCGGGAGACCCGTTTCCCGCAGAAGTCTCTTGACCTCATGTTCCGGCAGCGATGTCTTGCCCGCATTTTCTTCGGAAAATTTCTTCAAGATAATCGAAAAAGGGTCGTTTCGGCCCACCAGTGGCGGATTGACGGTGCCTGTCATTAGATTCTCCTTTGGTTGTTTGTCAAATTATATCACATGGGCATTCTTGCCGAGCGTCCGGGCCGCCTTTCGAACACTTCGGGAAGTGGTGAATTTGCATATGTAAACGCCCTCTTTTAAAATAGACCCGTATGTATCGAAGGCCGGAGGTCATATGAAAATAGCGTTCTTCGACTGCTTTTCCGGGATAAGCGGCGATATGTGTCTGGGGGCGCTGGTGGATGCCGGGGTGCCTCTCGACGAGCTGGAAAAGGAACTCCGGAAGCTGCCGGTCGGGGGCTTTTACGTCAAGGCGAAAAAAGTGAGAAGGTGCGGAATCTCGGCGACCAAGGTAGACGTAATGCTTGAGGCCGACAGCAGGCATGGGTCGAAGAAGGCGAGACGATGGGACGACATACGTGACATCATCAGGAAGTCTTCTCTGAGCAGCGGCACGAAAGAGAAGACGGAACGGATATTCGGTACACTCTTCAGGGCGGAAGCAAAAGTGCACGGTGAGCCTTTAAAAAAGGTCCATCTCCATGAACTTGCCGCAGTGGATTGTCTCGCCGACGTCTGCGGCACTGTTGCGGGGCTTGAACTGCTCGGCATAGAAAAAGTATACGCGTCACCCGTCAATTTGGGCAGTGGTTCGGTAAGGACCGAACACGGCATTCTGCCGGTGCCCGCGCCGGCGACGGCCGAGATCCTCAGAAATATACCGGTCTATTCATCGGGTGAGCCCTTTGAGCTTGCGACCCCGACGGGCGCGGCGATTCTGAAGTCTTTGTCCTGCGGGTTCGGTGAGATGCCGCTTATGGTTGCGGATAGAATAGGGACAGGGGCAGGGGGCAGGGAGACGAAGGACAGGCCTAATGTCCTCAGAGTGTTGACGGGGAAAATGCATAAGACCCCCGGCGGGAAAATGGTGACGGTAATCGAAACCAACATCGACGATATGAACCCCCAGGTATATGAAAATCTCATCGGCAGGCTTTTCGAAGAAGGAGCGCTTGACGTCTTCATGACGCAGGTGATAATGAAAAAGATGAGACCGGGCGTGAAAGTGACGGTATTGTGCGAAAGGGTTAAAAGGGATGCCCTGATGACACTTATGCTCCGGGAAACCACCAGCATCGGCGTTCGTTGGTGTGAGGCGTCAAGGATGACGATGGAGAGGGAGATGAGAAAGGTCCGCACGGAATACGGAGAGGTCCGGGTCAAGGTGTCGGGCCTTGAAGGGGCTTACATGAAGGTCATGCCGGAGTATGAGGACTGCAGGAAGCTGGCGAAAAAAAATGGGGTCCCTCTTCTCGATGTAATAGAGGAAGCGAAGAGGGTGGCAGGCGGTACGATTAAGAAATAAGGATCTTCTTGACGCTTACTTCGGGATGATGAAATAAAAATTGTTCCCGTATTTAGTGGCCTCGTAGCCCGCGACTCCGCCGTGAATTTCAACGGCGTTCCTGATAAACGAGAGGCCGTGGCCGGTGCCGGGTTTGTCGAGAGCATTTGAAGCGCGAAATTCCTCTTTGAAGAGGTTAGGCCTTTCTTCTTCCGGGATGTGCGGGCCGGTACTGAAGACGTTGTATTTTACCCCGTCTTTTCCCTCGCCGAAATAGTCCTTGATGATGCCGTGGCCGTAAGCTATATATTTCTTGCGTTCACCCGTGTCCGTCAGGATCTCCTGCGTGTATTTGAGGGCATTCGAAAAGAGGTTCGCATATACCTGGGCTATCAAACCCACGTCGACCACGTTGATGACCTCCTCATCGGGGATGCCGCTCATCCTGTCGTCTATCGAAATCCCCGCCTTTACGAACTGGTCCAGATACCGTTCTATCTGGGGCAGAACGACGTCCTTTTTCATGTTGCAGGGTTTCGTGCGGAGAGTGAGGCGGCCCTGGTCGAAATGGCTTTTCCGGAAGAGCGTTTCTATGAAGAGGGTCATGTTGTTGTAATGTTTTTCGATGTTTTCCAGTTCAGCCTCAAAACCTGAGTTGATGTTGGCCAGTTCTCTTAGGACTTTTTCCGCTGTAGTGCCGCTTATCTCCCCGGCCTGCGCTAAATCTGAAAGCTGCTGTTCCATGGCTTTGTTCATCTTTGCATTGGCCCTGAGCCGCCTCAGAAAGAGCTTGTAAACCATGTTCGGGACTATGATATTATGCTCTATGTCGGCGACGAGACTCCTGATGAACCTCAGGTGTTCAATATTCTTTTCCACCATGATCTTGTTGTGGATCCTGAAGCCTATCCGGTTGGCATACTTTTCGAAAAAAAGTTCCGTGTGAGGGTCCGGCTCGCCGATCGGAAATACCTCGAGCAGCCCGAGGACGTCGTCCTCCGTCCGGAAAGGAAGCTGTTCGATCATGAATTTCTTTCCCCTGATCGTAAGCACGAGGCTTTTCCTGACGGTATAATACGGCCGTTCCTGAGGTTTCACGTCAGCCGGAGGCGGTGAGTGCAGGCCGAATGCTCCGTCCTCAGTCATTGCCGCAAGGCTGAGAGCGTTAACCTTCGGATCGATAAGGTAGAGGCGTGCATCAAGATCAAAAAAACTCTTGGGCACGGCCACGCAAAGGATATGAAAATCCGCTATACTGCCGAACTCCTGCGCGAGGTCGAAGAACGTCTTGAGCGCATTATTCTCCGTCTGGCTGAAATTGTACCTCAGATAATCGCTTTTCTTGATCTCTATTCTTTCAAGGATGCCGGTCAATGTGGCCATATGTGAATGCACTTACCCCGAACCGATTGTTTTGAACGATTTATTGTATCATAATCCGGACATTCCTCGACGCACTGTAAGACCGCAGCCTGGCTTATCCTGGATGGCGGGCCTGCCATGCTGTTTTGCACCGTTAGGGTATACTTGCGATTATTCGACGCCCGCCCGGACCGTCATGGCGTGTCATTGTTGTTGAAAAGGGGCTCCATTTCTCCCTCGTGAAAGGACGATGGATGTTTATAGTGTTCCGCCCTGTAGAATTTCAGGAGTTTACTGATGAGCCTGTGCGGCTGTGCATCATAAAAAATACGTGCACCCGTTTTTTTGTCGATCACTTTAACGATGTCCTTGATCTCAGAGGTGATTCCCCCCGTATCAAGTACGACGCCGATCAGCTTGCCTTCATCGTACGCAATAGCGAACTCCCCGAGGGTTCCTGAACGGCCGCCGATGATGATCACGATATCGGAGGACCGTATATTGACGATCTCCCGGCCCATGAGTCCGCTGCCGGTGAATATGAGCACATCGTGGTGATCTGTCGGCGAATTGTATTTGTGAACATGTTCCCAGAGACTGAGTCCCGGCGATATTCCCACAACCATGCCGCCTGCGGAATTGGCACCGCGCGCAGCTTCGAAAGGCAGTCCCGGACAGGCGCCGGTGACGGTGATGCAGCCCGATTCGGCGATTGAACGGCCTATATCAAATGCGACCTCTCTGTGAGCTGCCGGAATATCCCCGCTAGCATCGCCCATTACACCTATCTTTAATTTCATCAGTTCTCCTTTCTCCAGCGTATTATCCCCATTTTTCCGTCCTGTTTACCCGTAACCATTAACCCTATTGTTGCATAAGATTCTCTGAAAAGCGCGGAAGGGGCAACGAAGAATGTCTTGTAGCGACACCTTACAGCCTTGGAGAGGGGTCTGCCGGCCATTTTCCGGAAGTCACTGAACGCTGCTCATTTATGTGGAAGATGGATAATCATGTCGTCATTACAAGACTTTTTCGATGTTCCTTCCGTGCCGCTTTGCGACGTCAGGGTTAATTCTACCCTTGCGAGTTAGAAGGTACAACAGAGACAGGCCATAGGCGATGGGCAGCAGGTGACAGGCAATTTGCAGGACTAGACGGCCGGCTGGAAACGTCTGAGTCTCAGCGCGTTTGTGACCACGGTAACGGAAGACATACCCATCGCGGCAGCCGCGAACATCGGATTGAGCAGTATTCCAAAAAAAGGGAAGAGGACCCCCGCGGCAACAGGTATAAGAATTACATTATAAGCGAAGGCCCAGAAAAGGTTCTGTTTGATGTTCCTCAGCGTTGCCTTCGAAAGTGCTATTGCCGTGACGACTCCCTTGATATTGCCTCCAATGAGCGTGATATCGGCAGCCTCCATGGCAACGTCCGTTCCGGTACCTATGGCGATGCCGATGTCGGCCTGGGCAAGCGCGGGCGCGTCGTTTATTCCGTCACCTACCATTGCTACCACCCTGGATTCAGCCTGGAGCTTCCTTACCTCCTTTGCCTTGTCTTCGGGCAGTACCTCCGCGAGCACCCTGTCTATGCCGGCCTGACGCGCAATCGCTTCACCGGTACGTCTATTGTCCCCGGTCATCATTACGACCTCGATGCCGAGATCGTGAAGCGCCCTCACTGCCGCCACGGAATCTTCCTTGAGGGTATCGGCTACGGCGATGATCCCGGCGGCCTGATTTTCCACGCACAGGAATATAGGGGTCTTACCCTGAGCTGAAAGCCGTGTTGCTTCCTCCTTCAGATTGCCCATGTGTATTCCCTCGTCGCTCAGGAACCTCTCGTTCCCGATCATTATATCCCTGCCGTCGATTCTCGCCTTGACACCGTGGCCGGGAATTGCGCGGAAGCTTTCAGCGCCCTTGACCGCAATGCCGTCGTCTTTCGCCCTCTTCAGAACGGCTTCTCCCAGGGGATGCTCGGACCCTTTCTCTGCGGAGGCGGCATAAAAGAGTACGTCTCTGTCCGAGATTCCGTTCGCGACGATATCAGTGACCTCGGGGGTGCCCTTGGTCAGTGTCCCTGTCTTGTCGAAGACCACCGTTCCTATTTTGTGCGCGGTTTCGAGGGACTCGCCGCTCCTTATGAGGACGCCGTTTTCGGCTCCCTTCCCCGTTCCAACCATTATGGAAGTTGGTGTGGCGAGGCCGAGGGCGCATGGACAGGCGATGATCAGCACTGCGATGAAATTGAGGACGGCATAGGTGAATGCCGGTGCCGGCCCGAACAGATACCAGATTATAAATGTGATCGTGGCTACTCCGATGACAGCGGGTACGAAATAGGAGGCTATAAGATCGGCAAGCCTCGCTATAGGCGGTTTTGTTCCCTGAGCTGACTGCACCAGATCAATGATATGGGCCAGCATGGTGTCCCTGCCTACCTTGGTGGCTTCGAACTTGAAAGAACCCGTCTTGTTGATGGTTGCCCCTATAACCGTGTCCCCCACGTTCTTTTCAACCGGGATGGATTCCCCTGTGACCATCGACTCGTCTACAGAAGAATACCCTTCCTCTATCACGCCGTCTACCGGGACCTTTTCTCCCGGTCTTACCAGGATTACGTCCCCTATTTCCACCTCTTCGACGGGAACGTCGGCTTCACTTCCGTTTCTCTCCACTCTGGCGGTCCTGGCCTGCATGCCGATAAGTTTCTTTATGGCCTCGGACGTCTGCCCCTTTGCCCTTGCCTCAAAAAGCCTTCCGAGAAGGATCAGGACGACGATCGTTCCGGCGGTGTCAAAGTAGACTTCAGCCGAGTAGCCGCTCAATTCAAAGAGGGAGGGGAAAAACGTGGCCGCAATGCTGTAAATATATGCCGATGAGGTCCCCACGGCTATCAACGTGTTCATGTTGGTGGTCTTGTGGCGGGCGGCGGCGATGGCCCCCGTATAGAACTGCCATCCTATCCAGAACTGGACGGGCGTTTCGATAAGAAGCTGGAGGACAAAATTCATTTGCCTCGGTATTTCAAATATCCTGGAGAGGCCCAGATTGTTCCAGTGCATAAGGACAAAAACAGGCACCATGAGTAAAGCGCCTGTTATCACCTTTGTCCTTAACCTCCTGTAAGACTCTTCCCGTTCTCTCTGCTCCTTTTCTACTATGTCTTCACCTTTCGCTACCTCTACCACCTCGTAACCCGCATCCTTTACCGCCTTCCTGAAATCCCGGATTCCAACCTGGGAGGGAAAATATTCGATGGTGGCCTTCTCCGTGGCAAAATTGACCGACGCCGAGATTACGCCGTCCAGGGCGCTCAGGGCCTCCTGAACGTTGGCGACACAGGACGCACAGGACATACCCTTTATCGGCAACGTCATCTTCGACACCGAGACACCGTATCCGAGGTCCCTGATGACCTTAATGAACTCATCCAGGGAAACCGCGGATTCATCGTAAAGGACCGTCGCCCTCTCGGCGGCGAAGTTTACAGATGCGCCGCCGACCCCTTTAAGAGCGGAGAGACCCTCCTGGATATGGGCGGCGCAGGAGGCGCAGGACATCCCTGTAACGGGCAGGTCTATCCTTTTTTCATCTGCAGGCGTATTCTCAGCCATTATTACTCCGCAGGATTTCTCCCAGCATCTTTTCTATCTCGTCCCTGTTCTGGCGGAAACCGAGAAATATTCTGTCTCCTATTATCAGCGTCGGGGTCGCCAGCCTTCCATGTTTTTCGGCAAGCTCCTCCCTGGCGGACTTATCGGCGGCGACGTCCCTGTTTTCAAAGGGGATACCTTTTGCCGAAAGGAACTCTTTCAGTGCCATGCAGTCATTTCAATTGGGCGACGTATATATCGTTATTTCAGGGTACCCCGACATTAGATATTATAACACCAGACCTTTGAAGACATAGTGAACCTGAACGCATCAATCCGGTGCCCCGGGTCCGAAATCTCTTCACAGAAGCCTTAAATAAGCCACTCGTCGTAATTCCCGGGGTAGTAATCGGGAATCCATCGTCTTCGAAAACAAAGAAACCTGGATTCCCGCCTTCGCGGGAATGACGACCAACAGCATCAGATGCACTGCACTACTGCTTCACGATCTTGACTCTCTTCTCTCGGCAGGAAAAGTGGCTGAGGTTGCCGTCGTAATCTCCGACCGACAGGCTTATCGTCCCGTCCTTAATGGCAGCGGAGGGTGAACTATGGTCATGTACACGGATCCCGTCAAGCACACTGTTTTCGCGAAAAGATATGCGACCCTTCCTGTCCCGGTCCGCAACATAGGCAATTATTCTTCCGTCCTGCTCCCCTGCCAGGAGCCACAACCTGCCTGAATCTTTATAGAGTGTCGGGGTCGCGAAGCGGTCGACCTTGATACGACTGAACATTTGTTTGATTTCACTCCACCGGGGCATGCCGTTCTTTCCTGTCCTGTACCTGAATGCCCTGACACGGCCTTCTGCATCGCCAACTATGAGTTCCCATCTTCCGTCACCGTCGATGTCGAATACCGCCGGCGCCGCGTGTTCCATGTTCGGCAGGGAATTGAAGAATTCTTTCTGCTCGACCCACAGCGGGTCGTCGAAGCTTCCCGAATTGAGAAAGGCCCTTAATACCCCGTTCTGTTCCCCGGTGATCAGAAGGTCTTTGCCCTCCCACACGGTAAGAACTCCTCGGGAGAAGCCCCGGAGTTTCAGCCCCCTGAAAAAGCCGGACCTTTCTACCCAGGGGAGGCTCCCGGAAGTATTGACGGCTTCGAAGAGCTTAAGACGTCCATATATGTTTCCTGTTACGATGACAGACCTGCCGTCGACGGAGGAGACGGCGGGAGCGCAGGCCGGTCCGGGGAGAATCCTGCCGGAGAAAACGGAGGAAGCCTCTTCCCATTTCCGGTAGTTTCTTTCGTTCCGGAAATAATGCAGTTTCCCGTCTCCGTCTGAAACCACGAGGTCCTCTTTCTCATGATTCCCGTTCTCCGTGAATGCTGGAGCGGCAAAACTGCTCAGTCTGATCTTCAGTGCCGCCTCCCGCCACGAGCATTTCCTCCCGCGCGGTTTTTCAAGGATATACAGCTTGCCCATACTATTGCCCGCAATGACGACAACCTTCCCGCCGGAGACCGTGACAGCGGGTGCGGCGTACATTCCAAGATGGACGTTTCTGAAGCATGAGTTGTCCCTCGCAAAAGAGATTCTTCCCGGCGTGCTCCTGTTCCTGAACAGAAAGAGTCGGCCTGTTGAGTTCCCGGCTATCAGGTCGGGCATACCGTCGCCGTCCACATCGGCAAGCGCGGGCGTCGCATCATTACCGACCTTTATTTCTCTCATGGTCGCCTTCTGCCATAAAGGCCGGCTCATAGTCCCCGAATTCCTGTACACAATGACCCGCCCTGAATCGGAGGAGAACCCGCCGGTGCCCAGAAGGACCTCGGGTTTCCCGTCGCCGTCTATGTCTGCCATGGCGGGGGCTGAAAAGGCCCCCGCCCGCACGCCTTCAAAATAATGGGGCACAAGGCTCCACCCCGGCGTACCGGCCGTCTTCCTGTAAAGGCGAAGGTATCCGTCCTTGCTCCCCGCTATCATTTCCTGTCTGCCGTCGCCGTCAACGTCATAAAAAAAGGTCCTGATGAACGGAAGAGCCCTTATCCCGCAACTGTTGAAGGTGATTTCCGTGTCTTCCCTGCACCTTATCAGGGTCTTATATTCGGCAGGGAGAGGTTTTACCTGTTCGACAACCGGGGGCGTGGGGGGCGTCTTCCTTACCGGAGTGACCGCCTCCTTCGTGGTGGAGCAGGAAATAAAGACAAGCAGGATGAGAGCGGCTAAACCGGCATCGAGGAGGATCCTTCTCATGATGATATTATACGGAAATTGCTTCAGCGGTCCATAGTGAGGTGACCGAATGAGAATCATGTGAAGAGGGGATGAAACCCCGGCCGGTTAACCGGCCGGGGTTTCATCCCCCCCGATCACTTTACTATGACTTCAAAATGCACTCTCCTGTTGGTCCTTGCCTCTATGGACTCCTTATTGTACGGAGTAGGGATTTCAGGCATGGCCAGCCTTGTTTCGCCATAGGCGATCGTTGTCAGTCTGTCTGCAGGAATTCCGCCCTTAATGAGGTATTCCTTTACCGCGTCGGCCCTTCTCTCGCTGAGGGCCATGTTGTAATCGTCGGGCCCGTGTGCGCATGCGTGTCCTTCGATCTGGACCTCTATGCCGGGATTTTCCCTGATCAGCTGAATGTTCTTGTCAAGGATTTCTTCCGCAGCGTGTGTCAGGGTGGCCTTGTCGAATCCGAAATGGATGTCTTCCAGGATTACCCTGACCGGGGCCGGGGTGGCTGCGGGAGGCGGGGCCGGGGTTGCTTCCGGCGCAGGAGTGGGCATGGGCGTCGGTGAGGGTGCAGGCGGAGTCGGAGTCGGAGCGGGCACCTGCTCAACGGGAGCGGCCTTGGGCACTTTCCCTCCGAGCTGGAACGTAATGCCGGCCGTGGTGACCAGGCTGGAAAAGTCACTGAACTCCCCGCGCGCGTCGAAGCGGAGCCCTACCGTATCTGAAAGGAAGTATTTGAAGCCAAGGCCGATATTTCCCATGAACGCATTATGGGTGCCCTCACGTATGAAAGCGTCGCCTATGCCGCCGACGATAAAGGGATTAAAATTCGACTTAGGGTTGAAATGGTAAAGAACATCGGCATGGTACATTTCCGCGCTGTCTACAAAATGGTCAAAAGCGCCTTCCACCCCCCAATTCTTTGTCAGGTTATAGCCCACCCTCAGACCGTAAAGCCCGTGGTCCTGCGCTTCCGTCGAAGGGAAATAATAACCGGCAAAGGGATTGATTTCAAAACTGCCCTCCCTGATTTCGGCGCTCGAAATGCTGGCTAGCAGTACGACAGCTAAGGACAAAAGTACGGAAACAACAATCTTGTTCATGGCCCCTCCCAGAGGTTTTTGGTACATATTATCTCCGAAGCCGGACCGTGTCAATACGTAGACGATACAAACGAAGAGGCCGCGTAAGGCGCATTCCTGCCGGCGGGAAAGGCGAAGAGGGGATGTCAGTATTTGAGGATTTCGAGATAATCTCTGATGTCCTGCTCTTCGTATCCGGTGGCACTGAGTTTCTTCTCTCTAAGGTCCTCGGCCGCCTTGTCCGCGTTGCCCTTGTATGCCGGGTTCAGTTTTATGGCCTGCGTCATCGCCGTGGATGCCTCGCCGTAACGGCCCATCGCATTGTAGCAAAGAGCAAGCCCCATATAGGCAGGGACAAGCCCCGGCGCCCGCTTCAGGGCTTCCTTGAAAGCCCTTACCGCCAATTCGTACTTGCCGAGCCTGTAGTAGGAATCGCCCATGTTGGCGAACGCCTTCTCCGCAGTGGGATAGAGAGGATTGGACAGCGCCTTCTTGTAGTAAGCTATTGCGGTTTCAAACTTTCCCAGCGTCTGGTAGGAGTAGCCAAGGTTGTTATATGCCTCCGAATAGTCGGGGTCCTCTTCGGCCGCCTTCTCGAAGTACTTTATCGCCTTGGCCGGCTCATCGAAATGCAGGAGGTAAACTATTCCGATGGCATTCAGGACCTCCTTGTTATGCGGGTCAAGGTCGTGGGCCCTCTGAAATTCCACGTAAGCCTGCTGTATCCTGTCCTGACCAAGGTATGCCACCCCGAGCTTGTAATGGGCGTCTGCCTGCCTGCGGCTTTCCATTCCCGTCGAAGCGCAGGAAACAATAAGGGAAAGGGCCAGCAAAACGACGGTAACTCTTATCTTCCCGGATGCCATCTGTCTCCTCGTCATAAATGGTTTGCAGCAACAGCTCTTTCCTAAACTAGCAGAAGTTCCCTGTCAAGTAAAGATAAATGTTGCCGGTCCCGCCCGGCTACTGATATTCCGCCGTCAGCTGGCCGCAGGCCGCGAGTATATCCCGACCCTTGCTTTCCCGTATAAGTGCGGTGAGGTCGTGCTGCAGAAGGATTTTCTGGAATTCCAGTATGTCATTGTCTGCCGGCCGTCCAAGATCGCTTCCGGGATGAGGGTTCAGAGGAATAAGGTTTACCTTGCACCTGAGCCCCCTGAGGATGTGGACCAGCCTGATGGCTTCCTGCGGTGAATCGTTGATTCCCTCGATGAGGACATATTCAAACGTTATCCTCCTGCGCGGCTTCAGAGGGTATCTCCTGCAGGCTTCGAGCAGTACTCTCAGAGGGTAGCGCCTGTTTACAGGCATTATTTTATCGCGGGATTTGTCCGTTGCCGCGTTGAGTGAAACCGCCAGGTTTATCTCCGGGGCTTTTTCGGCCAACGCGGGAATTTTCGCAGCCAGCCCCGCAGTGGAAAGAGTGATCTTCCTCCGGGAAATACCGACCAGTTTTACGATCCTCCAGAGGGCTTCTGCCACTTCATCAAGATTGGCAAGCGGCTCGCCCATGCCCATGAAAACGATATTCGTAATCTTTTCCGGACTGATAAGCCTGTTGACCGATATTATCTGGTCCACGATCTCATGGGCGCCAAGGTTCCTGGCCAAGCCGAGCGTACCGGTCAGGCAAAAGCGGCAACCCATGGCGCAGCCCGCCTGGGACGATACACAAAGGGTTCGGCGGTCCTTGTCACGGATCAGGACGCTCTCGATCGCAAGACCATCCTTCAGGGCGAAGAGAAATTTTTCCGTCCCGTCTTCTGATCTCAGGTTTTTGAAAAGCCTCAGGGAGTCGATGCAGGCGACGGCATCCAGGGTCATTCGCAGGTCTTTCGAAAACTCGCTGATCTCGGAAAATCGGCAGGCGCAACGGCTGTACATCCAGTGCAGAAGCTGGGCCGCCCTGTAACGGGGAAGCCCAAGGCCGTCGACGAAACGTAATATGTCGTCACCGGACAGGGCCTTCAGGTTGACCTTTTCGACTTTGTCTTTACTCTGATCTGCGGTTGCCTGCGGCAGCATGGATTACCTTACCGTTATGCAGATTCTGCAGGGAGAAGGCCGGTCGGCCGCACATTGTAAACATGCAGTCGCAAAAAAATCCCAGTAAGCCCGGAAGGGACGCTGAAAGATATCTTGTAGCGACACCTTACAGCCCTATAAAGTGGCCAGCCGGCCGTTTTCCGGGAGTCACCTAACGTTGGGTCCTCATTTATGTGGAAGATAAATAGGATCATGTCGTCATTACAAGACTTTTTCGGTGTCCCTTCTGAGCTGTTTTGCAACGCCGGGGTAAATAATCCGGCTAAACGATTTCTTCAAGAGTAATGTCAAAGATGAGATTTTTTCCCGCCAGCGGATGGTTGCAGTCCATGGTGACAGTCGATTCCGACACCCCGACCAGGGTGACCGTTACAGGCATGCCGTCCGCCCGGTACATCTGCATCTGCTGCCCTACAGCGGGCTGTAAACCCTCGGGCAGTTTTCCCCTGTCATATTCAAAGACCCTTTCTTTTTTGTGCAAGCCGTAGCCCTCCTCCGCCACGATATAAAGCGTCTTCGACTTGCCGGGCTCCATACCCAGCACCCCGTTTTCAAGTCCTGCCAGAAACTCGCCTATGCCGACGGTGAACTCAAGAGATGCCCCGCCCTCCGTAGAGTCAAATACGGTCCCATCTTCGAGCCTTCCTTTATAATGTATTCTGACCGTATCCCCTTTTTTGACCACTGCCATACAGTTCTCCCTTCATTGATGATTTATTCATTATAACCTATCCGTCAAAGCGTGGCCAAAACGCAGTCCGCCGCAGACGGAGAAGGCGCAGAGAAATTGTCACAATCTGCTTCAAGATGACTGATGACGACATGAATACTTCGGGACAGGAAAAATGTTTCAGTTTGAACTGACCCGCCGGGCGAAGGCGGCGGAGGGGACTCCTTAATAGATGGACCTCAGTCTTCCCGTCTTTCTGTCAAAAAGGACCTTGTCTACCTGCTTGCCGTTCTTGTAAATGTCGGCCTCAATGAACCTGCCCTTATGATAGACGTTGCCGACCGTGTATCCCTTCTGCCGATAATACTTGCTCATTGCATTGATGGACTCTTTCACCGGCATCACATCCCGGCAGACCCCGTAGCTGGTGCACTCCTTGCAATAATCTCCGTAGGGAGTAATAATCCTGTCGAATGCCCCGGCACTCCCAAGCATGAGAAAAAAAGAGCCAACCAATACCAGTAAAAAGAGAACCCTCGTCATTTTCAATAGTCTATAACAGATGATAGGGGATAGTCATGAAGAAAATATGAAGAAGCGGACCGAATCACAGTGCATTCACCCCTCTTATTTCAACGATTTTTCTTTTCGAGGAAAGACCTCTTACGATGTATATACTGGATTTTTTTGTCCCCGTCGCCTCTGCGATCACCTCTATCAACTGCTCATTCGCCGCGCCTCCGACGGGAGGCGCCGTCAGTTTCACTTTCAGGATGTCTCCCATGGTTCCCGATATTCCCTTCCTGGAAGACCTGGGCTCGACCTTCACTTCGATCCGTATTCCGGCACGTGTCTTCTTGAAAGGTATGTCCATTATCAGCTTCCCAGGGGCAGCCATATAGTGAATACCGTTCCTTTGCCCACTTCGCTCTTTAGGTCGATGCGGCCGCCCATCATGTCAATGAGCTCCTTTACGATGGCCAGTCCGAGGCCTTTGCCTTCGGAGCCTTCCCCCCTGTAAAACCTCTTGAAAATCAGGGTAGTATCTCCACCGGATATCCCGGCGCCTGTATCGGCTATCTCGACAAAGAACATCCGGCCCGATGCGCCATAATCAATCCGGATTCCGCCGCGCTCGGTGTTCCTGATGGCGTTTGTAAGAATATTCTGAACAATGCTCTCAAGCTTGCCGGGATCAGTGAACACATGCAGAATAAGGTTAGTCCCCAGTTTCATTTCGAGTCCTTTTTCCTTCGCGAGTGGCATCAACTTATCCACCACATTCGAGAGAAAACCCTGCAGGTCCACCTCTATGTAATGCATTCCGGAGAAGAAACTCGCCTCGGCCTTTGCCAGGTCCTCAATGCCTTCGACCAAGCTGATAAGTTTCTCCACCTCCATCCGAACATTCTCAAGCCCCCGCTCCTGTCTTTCCACTACGCCGTCAATCATCGCCTCGACATTGGCCTTCATGACGGAGAGAGGCGTCCTCAGTTCGTGTGCGACATTGGACGTCAGGTGCTTGCGCAGGGCCTCTTCCCTCTGAAGCGCCTCCGCCATGAAATTGAAGCTCTCGGCGAGCCTGCCTATTTCGTCTTTTTTCGAAGCCACTGCCACACGCACACTGAAGTCACCCTTCGCAAGAGATTCGACGGCCTTTTTCATTTTATTGAGGGGTTTGGAGAGAAAAAGGCTGAAAAAAAGGGCGAGAAAGAGCGCGCTGCCGCCTGCGATGACGAAAGATATAATGAGAAATTCCATCCCTCTCCGCTTGAACGTGGCCTCTTTTTCACTTATACTTCCAATCCGGCTCAGCTGTCTGACTCTCAGCACTCCTATCTGACTGCCTCTGAGGTACAGCGGGTAGGTTTCATATTTCCCTTTTGCGGAATGAATATCCACTATCCCCTCCATTCTCCGTCTCATCAGGGGACTGAGTTCGCCCAGGACATCTTCCGAGGTCGTGATCTCTTTACCCGAGGTGTCGTCAACCCGGACCTCGAAGCCCAGCATTGTGGCCCAATGAACCGAGTCTTCCAACTCCTTTGCGTCCCATTTGCCCCTCGAAAAACTCCCTTCGATGGACGCAAGAACCCAATAGAGTTTGTCCTCATCGGCACCTCGTACGTAATTCCCGAAATCCCTTTCCACAAACTGCTCGAATATGAGGTTTGATATAAGGGCTATGACTATTACAGTAAAGAAAGCGAAGAAGAGTTTAGTCCTCATCAGGCGTGCCTGTGAACTTGTAGCCTATCCCGTATACCGTCCTTATGAACTGCGGGTCCTTCGAGTCTCTTTCTATTTTGTGGCGCAGATTCTTTACATGAGCATCGACTGTCCGGTCGTATCCTTCGAAATCATATCCCTGGACAACATTGACGAGCTGGTCCCGGGAAAAGACCCTGCCGGGGTTCTCGGCCAGGGCCAGCAATATCTTGAACTCCGTAGGAGTGAGGACGAGCTGCTTTTCTTCCTTCAGGACTTCATAGTGGGTCGTGTCGATCTTAAGTGCGCCGTGGTTATAGCTGAGGACTTTCTTCTTTGTCTTCCCCGCCCGCCGGAGATGGGCCTTCACCCTCGCCACAAGCTCCCGGGGACTGAAGGGTTTAACTACATAGTCATCCGCTCCCAGGCCGAGACCTTTTATCCTGTCCTCTTCGCCGCTCTTGGCCGTAAGCATTATCACGGGCACGTCGGAATTCTTGCGGATGATGCCGCACAGCTCCTCGCCCTGAATGTCGGGCAGCATGAGGTCAAGTATGATGAGGTCAAACGGCTCATTAAGGTATGTCAGCGCCTCTTCGCCTGTTTCGGCGTGTTCTACACGGTATTTTTCCTTTTCGAGATATGCCTTGACGATCTCAGCTATCTTCTTCTCGTCCTCAACGATCAGTATCGACTCTCTTTGACCTGTATCCATAGTATGTTTCCCCTATGATTATGGTAACAAAAGTGAGAATTACGCCTGCTATTACATCTACCACATAATGGTACCTGCAGTAAACCGTCGAAAAAATAAGTGCGAGCACTATGGGCAGAAAGATCCAGAAAAGCCGCCTTTCGAACCTGAAAGTGAGATAGAGGACCACCAGTGACACCCCGGTATGTCCGCTGGGGAAGGCGTCACGCTTGACCCCCTCCAGCCTGTTCAGGAAATCTCTTATGGGATCCGCCACTATAAAGCCCCTGAGCTTGTCTTCATGAAGTGCATGAATCGAAAATCTCGGCCCGAGGGCGGGCCACAGAAGGTAACCGACATAAGAAAGGTAAAAGCAGAGCATGACCAGAAAAAGGGAGCGCTCGAAATGGGAATCTTCATTGTTCGTCTTGAGGGCAATGCCGAGTATGACCGGGAGGAAGTAATAACTGGAATATGACAGCTGCAGGATATCCGTGAGAAAGGGTGACTGTATCTTCTCGAGCATGATGGCGGGGGTCCCGTTAAAAAGCATGAAATCCAGCCGGATCAGAAGAGGGTCGATGTCGCGGGGATTGATGGAGTGGACGATCCATCCAAGACTGTCGAAGATGCAGAGGATCGATATCAGGGGGAAGACGATGTCGTAAACCAGCCCCATGAGGCTGTTTCTGCCCCGGAAACGTATCAGCACCGCCTGGCAGATCAGAAGGGAAACGTAAAGCGATACAGGCTCCCAGGGACTTTTTATCCTCTGATGGAATACTACCGTGACCGCTATGAGAAAAATCAGAAACAGAAAGTTCAGTAAATCGGCGGGCCGCATTCTGAGCAATGATCTTAACATCAGAGTTTCTTCAGAGCCCTCAGCAACGCCTTCTCCTTTTTTGAAGGCTTTCTCGGGTTCCCTTTTCTACCAGGCACGTCGTCGTAATCATCCAGTGGCTCGTAAGCCCCCGAGATCGAAGCAGAGGCTTTCCGGAGCACGGCATGGAATTCGGCCGCAGGAAGGGCGACGCTTCCATGCGACCAGGCATGTGCTGCGATGTCACGGTCGGAACTTACTACGATCCATTCTCTCTTGTCTTTTTCTATTATCCGTTTTATTACCGAATCGGCCGTTTCGCCCAGCCGGGAATAGATCACCCTGACGCCCCCTGTTTTCGTGGTAGCTTCACTCCGTCCGCCCGATTTCCAGCCGTCGAAGACTACAGTGATGTCATGGCCCTTCATCTTCCTGTATTCCACAAGGAGACGGACCATCTTTTCTCTCTCAACGCCAAGATCGCCATGGTCGATCCCGGTAAAGTTATAACCATCTACAATAATCGAAGAAATTTTATTACCTCCGTACCCGGCGGGGCATGCAAGAAGCGCATTTATTATATCATCAATTCATCCTGTGCCCGGCAGTTGAAGATGCTGCCAACCCGTTGCGAACTGCTCTTCCCGCCGTTCCGGGGCTGTTTCATCACATACCTGACCCGCGGTGAGCGCCAGGGGAAAGTACCGGAGGGAGAAGAGGCTATGAGTCAAGCCGTATAAATGTCGATAATTCCGGAAATGTGAGGCTCACCGTGTGCTCTTGAAGAGGCCGGACAAAAAAATGCTGCTGCCCGTGGGATGTGGACAGCAGCTTAGGGGAGGTAACGAGGCGCTTAATAACTATATGAAACCAAACTTTATAAGACTTGTCAAGTAAAAAAACAGTTGACTTATAAATTTTAATTTTAGCCACCGTTCATTCGTGAATAAAGTGGGCCGGATTATGCAACCTTAGGACAAATTACAGAAAAATAATGATTTATTGTAATAAGCGCGATTTTTTATTATTCTAGACCTATGTTTGACCTCAGAGAGATCCCTTTCTTCAGTTCTCTAAACCCCCGGGAGGCGAAGGAGATATCCCCCTATTTCACGACCGATGGATTCAAGAGGAAACAGCTGATTTTTTCCGAGGGAGATCCATCGGAATGGCTGTATATTGTAATCGGGGGCAAGGTGAAGATCACCAAGCTCTCGCAGGAGGGCAAGGAGATAATACTTGAGATTATCTCCCCCCTGGAATTTTTCGGGGGCGTGGCGGCAGTCAGAGGATTTCCATACCCTGCCAATGCCGTGGCAATGGAGGACACGGAGGTTCTCAAAGTCTCCCGGAATAACCTCATGACCATTATGGACAGGTTCCCGAACCTCATGTTTGCCATGGCGGCCAGCATCGGCGACCGGATCAAGGGGTCTCACGAGATGCTAAAGAGCATAGCCCTTGAAAAAGTGGAGTCACGAATTGCTTCACTTCTGATAAAGCTGGCGGACAAGGCGGGAGAAAAGACGACCGGGGGCGTCATGATAAACATGAACCTTACAAAGCAGGATATCGCCGAGATGGTGGGTACGACAGTTGAAACATCCATAAGGACAACGAGCAAACTGTCGAAGGCCGGCATTATCACTTCAAGGGCCGGAAAGATTATCATAAGGGAGCCGGAAAAACTGAAATCCCTTACATAAGGCAGTTTTGCCCCTTCCGCTCTTTTCAGAGAATCTTGTGCAACAATAGGGTAGACATGCGAAGAATAGGAGTACATACGTCCATATCAGAAGGTCTACCTCGAAGTCTGCTTAGGGCTAAAGAACTGGGATGCGATACCCTGCAGATATTTTCTCACAATCCCCGGGGATGGAGGATAAGAGAGAGAAACCCCGGTGAATACGAGGCTTTCAGGAGACTGCGAAAGGAATTTGACATATCTCCCGTTTTTATTCACTCTTCCTATCTGATTAACCTTGCCTCACGGGGAGCGGACCTGAGAAGGAAATCGATGGACATGGTCGCATCCGAGTTGGATATCGCCGACTCTGTGGGCGCGGACTACGTTATACTGCACACCGGAAGCGCCTCCGGAGAAGATCCTGCTGCCGCAAGGAAAAGAGCGATATCGTGCCTGGTTGAGGTATCGGCCAGGGGACGGTGGAGGTCGGGAATTCTGCTTGAGAATACGGCGGGAGAAAAGGGGGACATAGCCTCCGGGATTGAAGCGATGGGAGAGATACTGGAAGCCGTCCCCTGCGGTTTTGTCTCCGGAGTGTGCATCGATACCTGTCACGCCTTTTCTGCGGGTTACGACATGAGGAGTGCCGGAGCGGCGGATTTCATGGCGAAGGAGCTCGGGAATTACATAGGCATAAACAGGGTGAAGCTCATTCATGTGAATGACTCCAGGGAAAGCCTCGGCTCAGGCGTAGACAGACACGAACACATCGGCAGGGGGGAGATTGGACTGGAAGGCCTGCGGAATATCCTTACGCAGCCCGTACTTGTCAATATCCCGCTGATCCTCGAGACCCCGAAAAGAGCAGATGACGATGACAGAAAGAACCTCAGTACGGTGAAGAGGCTGATCATGGGGTGACCATTGCGGCCTGCCTTTCAGGCCGGTCCGGCCAAGCCTTCGCGAGCTCAGCAACGCTATTCTCAATTTTTGTATGATCGTTCCAAGTCTGCAACGATCGTTTATTTTTACTGTTTCGGCTTAGTTGTTCTACTATCTTTTTGTTCCGAAAAGTCGAAAGATTGTATCCTGAAATGCAATATGTCATCCATTCTTGAATACAGTCGTTTGCACATAAAAAAAAACTGTTCCTTTTTGTAATTTTCTTGTTGACAATAGTGGGCGACCTGTTGTATATTTAGAAACAGAATGTCAACTCAAGGGCGGGACACACTTAAAAGTCTGTTTTCATCATCAGTCAGAGCTGATCTGTTGGCGCTGTTGCTGAACAACCCTGACGAGAGGTTCTATGTCCGGGAGCTCGCAACCCTTCTACGGAAGAACCCTTCCGGGGTCAAGAGGGAACTCGACAATCTCGAAAAGATGGGGGTGCTCACGGGAACGAGGGTCGCAAACCTGAAATATTTCCAGGCGAACAAATTATCTCCTCTCTTTTCGGAATTGAAAAGTCTTATTGCAAAATCATTGGGGGCGCCGGGCGCCCTGAAGACCCTGATCAAACCTTCGGGGATAAAGACAGCCTTTATTTACGGGCCCTATGCGGAAAATGAGGAATCCGATACGGTTAACCTCTTTATCGCAGGGGACTCTTCTTCAATCCTTGCCGGGATCAAGGACATCGAAGAAAAATTCGGCAAGAAGATAGTTGTGGTCTCAATGGAGGAAAGCGAGTTCAAGCAGAAAAGGGAAAGCGGCGACGCCGACCTGGAAAAGCTCCTGTCAGGAAACAGGATAGTGCTGATGGGTAAGCTTTAATTCAATTTTCCCCTTCTCAGGGGATGGAAAGGTGGTGAAGAAGATGGCAGTGAAGAAAGCAGCTCCGAAGAAGGCAGCAGCGAAAAAGCCGGCAGCAAAGAAGCCGGCCGTAAAAAAGGCAGCCGCCAAGAAGCCGGCAGCAAAGAAAGCAGCCCCGAAGAAGGCGGCGGCTAAGAAGGCAGCCCCGAAGAAGAAAAAATAATCTCGCAACCGCTTATTTCAAGGCTGGAGAATGGCCGTTCTCCAGCCTCTTTTTTTGGTTGTCGCTGATTATCTTAGCACAATTGACCGGGTTTGGAAAATCTTTTTGAGGCGGCTCTTAGGTATTTACCTGCAAAACAGGGCTTGCGGAGGAGTGTTCTTCCATCGTGATGTCCCAGACGTCAGGGACCGAGAGCAATTTCTTGAGAAATTTTATGTTAGTGGAATGTCCTGACCTGCTTGCTATTATATGTCCGTCTATCGGAAAGCCGAGGAGTGTAAAATCCCCAATTAAATCAAGCACTTTATGCCTGACAAATTCATCTTTGAATCTCAGTCCCGATGAATTCATTACGCCGTTTTCCCCCAGGATGATCGCATTTTCGAGCGAACCGCCCTTTGCCAGGCCGTTCGTTCGCAGGTATTCGATGTCCTTAAGAAATCCGAAGGTACGGGCAGGGGCGATTTCCCTGACAAAAGACTCTCCGCTGATATCGAGGCAAAGCTTCTGTTCACCAAAACCGTAATGGTTGAAAAATATACTGTAAGTGATTCTCCTGCCCTCGTAAGGCAGGGCCGCGATCTTCGAATGACCGTCGTCGAACATCACGGGTCTCTTGATCCTCAGATAAGGCCTCTTTTTCCCCTGTTTCGCGATTCCAGCCTTCTCTATCATCGCTATCAGCTCCGTCGAACTGCCGTCGAGAATGGGAATTTCAGGACCGTTTACTTCTATGACGATATTGTCTATATCGAGCCCCGCAACCGCAGCCAGTATATGCTCAACGGTCCTTATTTTTACCCCGTTGAACCCGATTGTCGTGGCAAAAGCGGTATCGATTACAGAACCGACGTGTGCCTTTATCACCACGTTCTTGTCGGTCCGGACAAAGGTTATGCCGGCGTCCCGGGAGGCAGGTTTAAGGGTAACCCTCGCGTATCTTCCCGTGTGCAGGCCGATGCCTTCGAAACAGACTTCTTCTCTTATTGTTCGCTGTGAACGCATAGCAACAGCCTATATGCAAGCAAGCACCGTGCCAGCTTTTAGTCGTTGGTAAATCAACAAACCTGTCCCTGTTGGTGTAGAGAAATATCCTCAGTTGTCTCCAGTTTAACACAGTCTGCCCCCCAGGGCCATCCATATTCCCGGGTATTCATCAGCTTGCCGACGACAATCCGGGGGGAGGGTCAGGGACGGGAGACTGCCCTCACTACCCATAGACGCCGCCGACCACAATCTCAGGTATCCTGACCGTCGGCATCGCGTCAGAGACGGGCACTCCCTGTCCGTCTTTTCCGCAGGTGCCTATTGAGAAGCCGAGGTCATTTCCAACCATGTCGATCGACTGCAATATCCGGGGGCCGTTGCCAGTAAGCGTCGCACCCCTCAAAGGCTCCCCCCTGAGGCCTTTCTCTATAACGTATCCCTCCTGCACGTCGAAGACGAAATCACCTGTGACCGTGTTGACCTGTCCTCCGCCCATCTTCTCGACGAGAACGCCTTTTTCCAGCGAACCGATGATTCTCCCTGGAGGCTCATCGCCTGGCGCTATGAGGGTATTCGTCATCCTGGGGATGGGCCTGTGCCTGTAAGATTCCCGTCTGCCGTTCCCCGTTGATACCGCTCCGTCTTTCAGGGCGGTCAGCTTGTCGTACATGAAGTTTTTCAGCATCCCCCTTTCGACAAGAACCGTTTCCCGGGAAGGCGTCCCCTCGTCGTCAAACCTGAAAGAACCGCGCCTTCCGGAAAGTGTGGAGTCGTCTATTACCGTCACCAGCGGAGATGCCACACGACTGCCGACCTTTCCCGAATACACCGAAAGGCCCTGCTGCGCAAGGTCTGCTTCGAGGCCGTGCCCGATTGCCTCATGTATCATCGTGCCTCCGGCACTGGACAGTATGACAACGGGCATTCTGCCCGCGGGCGCCTTCCGGGCAGAAAGCATCATTACCGCCCGTCTTGCCGCCTTCAGACTTAGTTCATCCATGTCATTCTTCTCAAAGAGTTCAAAACCGGTGAGACCTCCCGAGCTTTCATAGGCGGTCTGGAGCACGGCGCCCGACACGGCGACCACGTGGACTGTCACGGATGTGTATACCCGCTCGTCCCTGGCAATAAAGCCGTCCGATGTTGCTATCTGAACCTTCTGAACGAGGTCCCTGTAAACGGCCGAGACCTGTTTTACCCGCCGGTCAAAGCCCCTCGCTGCACTGTTGGCAGCCCTTACGACCGATATCTTCCTGCCCAGCGGAACAACTTCCGGCATCAATTTTATATCCAGTGTTACAGAGGGCCTTATGTCTCTCAGATCAAGGGTTGACGGAAACTGCGACCCCGATGCAGCCCTGCTCGTCTCTGAAGCGGCATACATCAATGCAGATTGAGAAAGGTCGTTGCTGTAAGCGTATGAGGTCCTGCCTTTATAAATGAGGCGAATGCCCACGCCGGTCTCCGAGCCCCCGGTAACCTTCTCCAGTCTTCCGTCATCCATTACAAGGGCTGTCTGTTTCCGCTCCTCCACAAAAATGTCGGCATATTCTCCGCCGTTCGAAAGTGTTTTTCTGATCAATTCCAGCTGAAGTTCCTTGTCGAGCATTAACTTTCCTTTCCTCTGCTCCAAGCAACGTTAGGGTTATTTTGTATGGGACCGGTGTCAGAAAGATAACAGGTCATTTTCAGATTCCTGCCGGTTCTTGACCTCAAATTATAAGAAAAAATATTATATCATTATTTGTGCCGTTTGCTTGTCATTCCGGTCCTAATCGCCTGCGGCGCCGCCGGAGGCGCGTAAACTGGTCCGGACGTAGCGACTCTCAGCGAAGATCGCTGCGGGATTCCCT
>Ga0315550_1000517_pt1 | contig 23657 bp, 20 predicted proteins | sample SalMarSW160190MG_2_FD_203100 | JGI IMG/M metagenome (GOLD analysis project Ga0315550, IMG submission 203100) | Salt marsh sediment microbial communities from the Plum Island Ecosystem LTER, Massachusetts, United States - Salt Marsh Sediment SW1601-90 ... | reverse complement strand
AATATACTACGGCATTTACTTTTATGGAAACGTTGTCTTTAGTAATTACATCCTGAGTTGGAACATCCATTACAACAGTTCTCAGACTCACCCTTACCATCCTGTCAACCACCGGGATGAGTAAAATTATACCGGGGCCCTTTACTTTAATCAATCTTCCTAAACGAAAAATTACAGCGCGTTCATACTCACGCAGAATCCGTATTGCACTTGCCAGGATAATGAGCAGGAATATAATTCCCGCTATTAATAATGTGTAGGATATTTGCTCCATAGTGATCTCCTTTCAATTTAGCTTATATTATCTTACGAACCATTAATTTAAGATTTGAAATTTGAGTTACTTTGACTTTTGTGCCTTTAGTGACAGGACCATCTATACTTTCTGCATTCCAGAGCTCTCCGTGAATCCTTACCTGTCCTTCGGGTACTAAATCACTGATAGTCTCGCCAATTTCTCCAATAATGCCTTCAGTTCCGGTCGCAGGTTTGCGGCTCTGTGCTTTGATACCAAAACCTATCGCGAATATGAAGAAAGCAGCGGTGAGTATTACTATTACCAGGATTACCTGCCAGGAAATTTTAAACACTTCCAGTGTCGTCTCCGTATTAATTAACATTATTGATCCAAGGATTAATGAAATAATTCCGCCAATAGTTAATAGTCCGTGGCTTACAACTTTAATTTCTAAAATGAATAAAATTACGGCAAAAACAATTAACGCCAAACCTGCATAATTTACCGGTAGTGTATGCAGCGAATAGAAAGCTACAATTATACTAATTCCTCCTATTACTCCGGGGAATACGGCACCGGGATTATAAAGCTCAAACATAATACCGTATATGCCAATCATTAGTAATATGTATGCTATGTTCGGATCGCTGAGAAGGTCGAGGATTTTTTGCCTGAAGTTCATTTCTATATTAATTACCCCGGCGTTTTTAGTATCCAGTACTTTTTTACCGGAATACAGGCTGATTTCTTTCCCGTCTATTTTTTCCAGCAGATCCTGAACTGAAATTGCGATTGTATCAATAACTCTTTCTTTCAGCGCTTCAGTTTCAGTAATGGAAAGACTTTTCCGGACTGCATCTTCTGCCCATCTGACATTACGTGCACGCTTCTCGCTTATTGTTCTTATAAATGCTGCAGCATCGTTCGTGGCTTTTTCATTCATTATGGAATCTTGTTCTCCCTGCAAATCTACAGGATGCGCTGCTCCGATATTAGTGCCTGGCGCCATCGCGGCAATATGACCTGCAAGTGTTATGAAAACACCCGCTGATGCGGCCTGGGATCCGCCCGGATATACAAACACCACCACAGGAATTTCAGAGTCCAGAATATCGGTTACAATTATTCGGGTAGATTTTAATAATCCACCCGGTGTATTCAGTTTAATAATCAAACACTCGGCATTTCTTTCGCGTGCACGTTTAATACCCGAATTAATGTATTCGGCACTCGATGGATTTATTGAACCGTCAACTGAAATCACTACTACCTCTTTTAATTTAGTATTTTCCCCACTTTGATATTTTAATCCCAGATGCATTGTCTGGATCACACAAAGAGCAATATAAGGTATTAAGATTTTCATTACAGGCGTGATAAAAAGCGGTTACAGGTAATTTTAATTCTTCCGGTCAGGATAGAATAGAAATAGTGCTTCAGTCTTGTTTTATCCTTTAAATACACATATCAAATTTATGTTAATTGATTCTTATTTCATAATTTTATTTGTCTGTTTTGCAGGGCTTTTCTTTGAAACAAAAAAGCCCTCCCGCTTGGCGGGAAGGGTTTTGCTTTGTAGCGAGAGGGAGAATTGCCTTCGGACTTTGCCGATGGTATCCCGATTTATCGGGACGAAGTCGGCGATTCCCTTTGGGGAGCTTAACAAAGCAAAGCCCTTAAGGCTTACGCCTTTTACGGGGCTTTTTATTTTCATGTCTCACTGAGCAAGCTCATGAGACATTCACTAAAAAGCCCTCCCGCTTGGCGGGAAGGGTTTTGCTTTGTAGCGAGAGGGAGAATTGAACTCCCGACCTCATGATTATGAATCATGCGCTCTAACCATCTGAGCTATCTCGCCTTACTCTCAAGTTTTGCGGGTGCAAATATAATTAGTTTACGCTTAATTCACAATAAGATATTTTTATGTTTCATTATTTTTTCTATATTGCATGGATAGTTATTGAGTCTATTCAGAATGAGCGAAAAGTACGAACTGGAATATCCGATGAACTGCTCCCCGAAAGTTCTGTTTTCAAGATTGAGCACGCCGGAAGGACTATGTGAATGGTTCGCTGACAATGTCACCGTTGATGGTGACATTTTTACGTTTTATTGGAACAAATCAGATTTAAAAGCAAGATTAACAGCCCTTAAGGAGAATAAATTCGTGAGGTTCGAATGGCTCGATACAGATGATGAAGAATCTAACTATTTTGAATTCAGGATCAATATAGAAGAACTCAGCGGCAGCCTTGCCCTGATCATAACAGATTTTGCCGACCCCGGGGAAAAAGATGATGCCGTCTCCCTGTGGGATACACAGATTACTGATTTGAAGAGGTTGCTGGGGATTTGAAACGGTATAACGGTTTAACGATATACCGCTTTACCGCTATGATTTTCGATAAAATTCAAGTACTTTTGCGATCAAATTCATGATCCGTTGAAGAAACTTGACATATTTGTCCTGAGATCATTTATAGGGCCTCTGATACTCACATTCTTCATTGTGCTCATCATTTTATTATTGCAGTTTCTATGGATGTATATCGATGAGCTCGCAGGGAAAGGTCTTGATTTAGACATAATTGCAGAGCTTCTTTTCCAGTTTTCCCTTTCTTTTGTTCCGATGGCGCTTCCCCTGGCAATTCTCCTTGCAGCACTAATGACATTTGGAAACATGGGCGAATACAGCGAACTGACAGCGCTTAAATCATCAGGGATATCTCTTCAGAGGATAATGAGACCTCTCATAATATTAATGTTCTTTCTTGTACTGGTATCATTCCTTTTTTCAAACTTTGTTCTCCCTTATTCAAACAGGCAGGCCAAGGGTCTTCTTCTTGACATAAGACGTAAACATCCGGATATAAACCTTCAGGCTGGTTCATTCAATAACGATATAGATGGATTCAGTATAAAAATAACCTCAAAGGACCCTTATACAAACCGTCTGGATAACCTTATTATATATGATCACCGCGACAAAAAGGGTAATACCTCTGTGATTGTAGCCGATTCGGGTTATATCAGGATCACACCGGATGAGACAGCACTTGTAATGACCCTTTATAATAGTTACTCCTTCTCCGAGATGGAAGAAGGGAATCCGGGTACAGATCAGAAAAGATATCCCTCGAGGAAAGATACATTTAAAGAACAAACTCTTGTACTTGCGCTTTCAGGATTTGAGCTTGAACGAAGCGGGCATGACATGTTTACTTCAAACTCATGGATGCTGAACATGTCGCAGCTTGCTCATTTTATCGATTCCCTTGGAAAACGATACAGTACAAAAAAGATCGCTCAGATAAGTGAATTTGCCAACAAAAAGATCTTTATCGAAAAACAGAGGTCAGGAAACGATACACGGGAAATCAGTCTGGGAAGCTCCAGAATTTTTGATACAGAGGCAATTTATGATTCACTTGCGATATTCGAGAAATCTATGACGCTCACGCGGACCATAGAAATGCTGAAAGATGCAAATGTCTTTCTAACTGATAATGAAGAGTCATTGAAGATGGAGATAAGATCCATCAAACGATATGAAGTAGACTGGCATAAGAAACTTACCCTGCCGGTTGCATGTATAATTTTCTTCTTTATCGGAGCCCCGCTCGGTGCAATAATAAGGAAAGGTGGACTGGGTACTCCCGCAGTAATATCGATATTTTTCTTTGTCATCTGGTATGTGATCTCATTATCGGGAGAGAAGCTCGTGGAGGAGGATCTGATCAGCGGTGCCGCAGGTATGTGGGCATCATCATACATACTTTTACTGATAGGAATATTCCTTACATATAAAGCATCCAACGACTCGGTAATAATGAACATTGATACTTACCTTTTATTCTTCCGTAAAATCAAGGATTACATATACAGGGTTGCAATTACGGGGAAAATCGCTAATCCTGATAATAAACCAGAACAGAATGAGTAATTACAAACTTAATACGATTGAAGAGGCAATAGAAGACATTAAGAATGGCCGTCTCCTGATTGTAGTTGATGATGAAGACCGTGAAAATGAGGGAGATTTTATATGTGCTGCAGAACTTATTACTCCGGAGACTGTTAACTTCATGGCCAGGCACGGGCGAGGTCTTATCTGTGTTGCACTGCCCGAGGAGAGATGCGAGGAGATGGATCTTGACCTGATGGTTGGAATAAATACTTCACTGCACGAAACACAATTCACTGTATCTGTCGACCTCTTAAGTAAGGAAACAACAACAGGTGTGTCTGCCAGGGACAGAGCCCTGACCATAAGAGCGCTGGTAGATCCTTCAACAAAACCTTCCGACCTGGGTCGTCCCGGGCATATCTTTCCACTGAAGGCAAGAGCAAAAGGTGTTCTTAGAAGAGCAGGCCATACCGAAGCTGTAGTCGACCTGGCTGGATTTGCCGGGCTTAGTCCGGGCGGAGCCCTTGTCGAGATTATGAATGAAGACGGTACTATGGCACGCCTTAAAGACCTGGTGAAGCTGCGAAAAAAATTCGGCATCAAAATAATCACAATACGCGACCTTATTAAATACAAACTTGAAAGAGATTCTATAGTAGAAAGAGGCGAGCAGGTAAAGCTGCCAACCAAATTTGGTGATTTCGAGTTCATTCCATTCCGCCAGTCAAGCAACGGACTGGAACATTGTGCACTGGTAAAAGGCTCATTGAAAAAAGATGAGCCTGTGCTGGTCCGTGTTCATTCTTCCTGCTTTACAGGTGACATCTTCGGCTCATTGAGATGTGACTGCGGACCTCAACTTCATAAAGCAATGGAAATGGTTGAAAATGAAGGAAAAGGAGTAGTCATTTACCTTAACCAGGAAGGCAGAGGTATTGGACTTCTCAATAAGATCAAGGCATATCGCCTGCAGGATGAGGGTATGGATACTGTTCAGGCTAACATTAAACTCGGCTTTGCTGAGGATGAAAGAGATTATGGAGTGGGTGCCAGCATAATGATGAAACTCGGATTGGGGAAAATAAGGCTCATATCCAACAACCCGGTTAAAAGAGCAGGACTGGAAGGTTATGGTATTAAGATCGTCGAAACAATACCACTGATAATTGAGCCCAACCCCTATAATAAGTTCTATCTCGAGACAAAAGCCAATAAAATGGGTCATAATCTGACATGCTCCAAACATATTGTCAAGGATTGATTTTTTTTATAGATTTGTTATCTCTCTTAACTCACCATTATGAAAAGCCTCAGGATAGTATTCATGGGGACACCTGAATTTGCAGTTGCGACATTAGGTTCGCTGCTAATGAATGGCTTTAATGTGGTTGGTGTTGTTACTGCACCTGACAAACCTGCCGGACGAGGAAGAAAGATGACCAGATCGGCTGTAAAAGAATTTGCTGAATTCAGCTATCTACCTATCATTCAGCCTGATAACCTGAAAGATCCGGCATTTATCAATACTTTAAGAAAATTAAAGGCTGATATTTTTATTGTCGTAGCCTTCCGCATGCTTCCTGAAGCTGTCTGGAGCCTGCCATCGATCGGTACTGTCAACCTTCATGCATCGCTGCTGCCTCAGTACAGGGGTGCCGCCCCTATCAACCATGCAATAATGAATGGGGAAACAGAAACCGGCGTTACCACATTCTTCATAGATGAGAAGATTGATACAGGCAGTATATTGCTGAGAGAAAAGGTCCAGATATTCCCGTTCGAAAATGCTGGAGATCTTCACGACAGGCTGATGAGAAACGGTGCAAGACTGGTGATCAGAACACTGGCAGGACTTGCAAATAACAACCTGAAACCTCAACTTCAGTCAAAGTTTATTGTACCGGGTGAGGTACTTAAAACAGCCCCGAAGATCATGTCAGATGATTGCATCATCGACTGGAAAAAAGAAGCTGTTAAGATCCATAATTTCATTCGCGGGCTTGCCCCTTACCCATGTGCCAGATCATTCCTGAAAGAGGGCTCCGAAACCCTTTTGTTCAAGATATATGAGAGTGAGCCAGAAACAGAAAAACACAGATATAATCCGGGACATGTGATTTCCGATGGGAAATATTTCCTGAAAATTGCCTGTAAGGATGGATTTATGAATATTCTTAATCTTCAGCTTGAAGGTAAAAACAGGATGAATACTGTTGAATTTCTCAGAGGTTTCCGAATAGCAAGGCACTCTATTTCTGTTAGTTAACCGGTCTTATATTTCTCAGCCAGATCTTAACACCCGTAACAGGCTCCTCTCCTTCCGTTATACGGTTCAGTTCGTAAAGCTTTTTAAGCTTTATCCCGTATTGCTGTGATATAGAATACATTGTATCTCCTTCACTAACAGTATGTGTTTCTTTGCCCGGTTCAGCTCTGTCTCTTTTTGGCTGGAGGTACAGAATCTGGCCGGTAGCAGGTGTAAAATCGCTGCCGAGTTCATTATACCGCGATAACTCCCACTTCAGCAGCTGAAATTCCTTCTCTATCATTTCCCTGGTTTCACCATCCTGTACAATGATATATTTGATGCGGTTATTTTCCATTATTCTCTGAACACCGGATACTGCAGTTTTATTGTCATCAGAAGAAGGATCCTCAAGTAATTTATCTCCGATAAAAATATTTCCCTTTTCCCTGTCAGCCTGTGGTAATTGCCTCTCCTCCTTAGAAGCTTCAGAATATCCCCTGTCATAAATAAAAAGTGAACTCTCCTCAATTTTCCTGATAAGCATATTAGCATAATCCTGATTGGTGGCATAGCCTGCTTTCTTAAGTCCCCGTGCCCAAGCCTTATAATCAGTAACAGGAATATCGAAAAGAAAACTGTAACGCGATCCGGAGGTCAGAAAATCGGAATGATCATAAAAAGAATCTTCAGGTCTTGAATATTTTCTGAAGCAATCGTTCCTGCGGTCATCATGATGACGGATGACAGGTCCTGTCCAGTCATTATGACACTTAATCCCGAAATGATTATTTGCATTCCGTGCAAGTGTACTGCGTCCATAATCCGATTCGATCATTCCCTGGGCCAGCGTAATGCTTGCCGGGATGCCGGTTCGTTTCATTTCACTTATTGCAAGGTTTTTATATCGTTCAGCGTATGCAGAAGCATTGGCCTCTCCCCCCGAAGTACTGACAACCGGTCTTGAAGACCTGCACGCATTAAAGAATACCGGAATTAATAATAGTATTATGAGATATTGTAGCCGGGACATTTATATTTGTTTTGGCAAAAGTAGGAAAAAGTTATTGAAGTGACCAGAGTGACTAGAGTGACTAAAGTTGATTTTTTAAATATAACTTTAAGTACTCGAAACTCAAGGCACTCCAATTTTTTTTCTATTTTTGTAATCCAAACTGAATAAGAGAGTTATGATAAGGACCATTAATATCTCATTTCCTTTTCAGGAATTTGATACTATTGAGGAGCTTGAAGCTTCAGATCGTGAACTACTCTTTTCTGCAATAGAAGCAGCAAAAAATGCCTATGCTCCATACTCAGGATTCAAGGTGGGAGCTGCTGTAAGGCTTGAGAGCAATAAAATAGTACGTGGAACAAATGTTGAAAATGCCGCTTTCCCCTCTGGTATATGTGCCGAACGGACGGCCCTGTCGGGAGCATCTTCAAATTATCCCGGTGATAATCCGGTAGTAATAGCTGTGGCTGCAATATATGAACAGGAGTTGTCACAAGAACCTGTCTCCCCATGCGGTAATTGCCGCCAGGTAATAGCTGAAGAGGAAACAAGGAATGGGAAAAGTATCAGGATCATCCTTGGCAGTAAAAATAAAATCCGTGTTATTAAAAAGGGAGGTGATCTCCTTCCGCTTCAGTTCAGCAGGAATGACCTTCCGGTCACTCCTCGCTGATAATCAGCTGAAAACCCGCTCCGTGTATGTTCTTGATATTCAGACGGGGATCATCTGACAGCATTTTTCTGAGCTTGGTTATATAAACGTCCATGCTGCGGGCTGTAAAATAATCATCGTTACCCCATATTTTTTTAAGCGCCATCTCTCTACTAATCAATTCATTGGGATTAACTGCAAGAAGTTCAAGCAGCTGAGCTTCTTTGGGTGACAGTTTCTTTTCCTTATCACCTGCAGTCAGTGTTCTGAGCTTTGCATTGAATACGAATTTACCTATTTCAAAAATATCCTTTGTACCTCCCTGAAAATCACGGCGTGCTACTATTGCGCGTATTTTAGCAAGGAGGATATCGGTGTCGAATGGCTTTGTGATATAATCATCCCCTCCCGCTCCATATCCCGTGAGGACATCTTCCTTCAGCTTTTTTGCTGTCAGAAATATTATCGGTACTGTATTATTGATCTGTCTGATCTCGTTTGCAATTGTAAATCCGTCAACATGCGGAAGCATAACATCGAGTATACAGATATCAAAAAGGCCTTTTCTGAAATGATCAACGGCATATTTTCCGTCATCGACCCATTCTACTGAAAAGTCGTTTATCTCAAGGTATGATTTAAGTACTGATCCAAAACTCAGATCATCCTCTACAAGGAATATCGTAACAGGCTTTATACTCATTTCCCGTTCTCAGGTTTAAATGGTAAAAATACAACAAACCGGCTTCCTTTTCCCGGTTCGCTATCAACTTTTATTTCTCCCTTATGGGCTTCGACTATGGCCAGAGCATAATTTAATCCCAGACCGAATCCTTTTACATCATGCACATTACCGGAGGTTTCACGGTAAAACCTTTCAAAAATCCTGTTTTGAACGTTCTTGCTCATACCAATGCCTTTATCAGCAACCGACATGATTATACCTTTTTCATTATTCTTTGTTTCAACAAGGATTTCAGGGGCACCTTCTGAATATTTTATTGCATTGTCGAGCAGGTTGTTAACAAGATTTATAAGGTGATCATGATCACCATAAATATCTGGCTGAGAGGCATTAAGGCTGAGCTTAATGGTGCCGTTTCTCTGCGACAGAAGTATCTCAATAATCTCTACTGCACGTTCTATAACAGAATGAAGAGAGAGTTTTTCAAATTTGAATTCTATTTCCTTCTTGTCGAGCGATGCAATCTGCAGAATCGTTTCCACCTTCTTGTTCATTCTGCTGTTTTCCTTTTTTATCATGCTGATGAAATGCCTGACGCTCGATTCATCACCGATTACTTTAGAATTTGTTATGGTATCTGCAGCAAGTGATATGGTTGAAATAGGAGTTTTAAATTCGTGAGTCATGTTGTTGATAAAATCTGACTTCATCTCCGATATTTTTTTCTGACGAATGATGAAGAAGAGACTCAGTGCAAATGTTGCAAGAATTATGAGAGAAAAAAGCAGCGATCCGCCCAATATTCCTGCCATTGACCCCAGTATGTAGTTTGTGCGTTCAGGGAAGACAACCGATAGTACCAGATCCTGACGTATTAAATTATCCGGAAATAAACGCACCTGATAAGTGCTTTTCAGAAAATCACTCTTGCTTGATTTTTTAAAAGTGCCTTCAGTTACCACACCGTTTTTTATTACAGCAAATTCAAAGGGCGTCTGAATATTTGAAAACATCAATGAACGTTTTAGTGCATAATCAATTGCCTGATTATCAAGTTCCAGGGTCTTTTCCCATTGATAGACTTCAGATATCATCTGGTCGCTCATATTCTGAAATTCATCCTGTCTTCTCCGAACCCACTCAATAAATTCTTTCGGCCTCACATACACTGTTCCTGCATTCTTTGCAACAGCATCTCCGCTTTGTACAAAAGTTATGGTGCCGGGATCATCAGAAGAGGTTACGACAAAAGCAATCGAATCGGATGTATAGGTAGTATCACTGGTTATAATCACCGGTTTTTCACCAGGATTACCGGTAACCGATTGATTTGTGATCCTGAGGCTGAAATTACCGTCACTTCCCATAGAATAACTTTCAATATTCATATAGCCTGAGATGACAGCATTTTCATTTTCCTGTTCAAAAGGATCCTTAAGCATATAATCGTTGAAAAAACTCATTTTTCTCGACGATTCTATGGATTGAGCTGCATCATTTATACTTGCTTTTACCCAGGCATCGAAACTATCGTTACGGATTTTTATTGCATTCCTTATCCATATCAACTGAACCCAGATGATGCCGACAATTGAAAAGAGCATCATAAAGATGAGTCCTATGAATTTTTTTCTGCTCATGCCGCAAATTTAACTTATCACAATTATATTAATACAGGTTTTAACTTTTCATTAACGCTTATTAACCAGAAATTAACGGTATAATACAGGTAATGAACTAATTTTGATCTGAATCAAAACCGGCATACCATAAAAAGAATTGAAAAAGACAGATAAGAAATAATTCCGATCAGGCTTTCATGTTTATTCCCGAAAATGAGCCAGGATTTTTCCGGCTCATTTTCATTTTCATACATCAGCATTTCTGAAAGCCTTCCAGATTTCATCCCCGGGTAAAGGAGCAGTTATTTTCATCTTCTCTTTTTTCACCGGATGAATAAATTCCAACCGTCGTGCCATAAGATTTATACTGCCATCCGGGTTTGACCTGGGATAACCGTATTTCAGATCACCTCTGACCGGGCATCCGATCTTTGCCAGCTGAGCTCTTATCTGATGGTGGCGACCTGTATGCAGCTCTATTTCAAGAAGATAATAACGTGCTGAACGTCCTGCAAGCTTGTAAGTGAGGCTGGCCTGCTTTGATCCCTTAACCTCTGTATCATAAACATATGTTTTGTTCTGTTTCTCGTTTTTTTTCAGGTAATGGGTAACAGTTGCCTCATCTTCAGGAGGTCTCTCCTTTACTATTGCAAGATAGATTTTCTTGACCTTCCCGATCCGGAACATTTCATTAAGCCTTTTAAGGGCTTTTGTTGTACGTGCATATAATAAGACACCGCTCACCGGCCGGTCGAGTCTGTGTACGATACCGATAAATACAGCGCCAGGCTTGTTGTATTTCTTAGCGATATATTTTTTTACTTCTGTATCAAGAGCTGTATCTCCTGTTTTGTCTCCCTGAGAAAGGTCAGATGATCTTTTGTTTAGCGCAATGATATGATTGTCTTCGTAAAGTATGTAAGGCATGATTAGTACTGTTCCTTCTCATTTGGAAACTGAAGTGTTCTCACATCATTGATATAATTTTGGACAGCGCCTTTTATTTCTGCATAAAGGTTATGGTATCGCCGCAAAAATCTGGGCGAGAACTCCTGTGTTATCCCCAGCATATCGTGAAGGACAAGTACCTGTCCGTCTGTTTTTGGCCCGGCACCAATGCCGATCACCGGTATTCTGAGATGGCTTGTAACCTCCTCAGCCAGTTTTGCCGGTATCTTTTCAAGCACTATAGCAAAACATCCTAACTTTTCGAGAAGCTTGGCATCATCCATCAGACGGATTGCCTCCTCCTCTTCTTTTGCCCTCACAACATATGTCCCGAATTTATGAATAGCCTGAGGTGTAAGTCCAAGGTGCCCCATTACAGGAATACCAGCTGACAGGATCCTCTCAATCGATTCCTGAATCTGCTGCCCTCCTTCAAGCTTCACTGCCGATGCGCCAGTTTCTTTCATGATCCTTATTGAAGAGATCAGCGCTTCCTTCGAATTGCCCTGATATGTTCCGAATGGCAGATCAACAACCACCAGAGCTCTTTTCACGGCTCTTACAACAGATGCAGCATGATAGATCATGTTATCAAGTGTAATCGGCAGGGTTGTATCAAATCCGGCCATCACATTCGATGCTGAATCGCCAACAAGGATGACATCAATCTCTGCCTCGTCAAGTATCCTCGCAATAGAATAATCATAAGCTGTGAGCATTGCGATCTTCTCACCTTTAAGCTTCATCTCATTAAGTACATGAGTAGTAACCTTTTTTACAGTCTTGTGTACCGACATAATTCTAAATATGTTTTTACAGATCACAAAGGTATTAATTTCTTTTAATACTGTCAGTTTGGAAAAGTATCACTGTCGTTTTGTCATATAAACCGAATGGCATAATCATTGCATAAAAAGTATATCAAAATAGAAACATTGTAAATAATTATAAAATGGGAAAGATAATTGGTATAGATCTGGGAACTACAAACTCATGTGTCTCTGTTATGGAAGGCAATGAACCTGTTGTAATTCCAAACAGCGAGGGAAAAAGAACCACCCCTTCAATTGTTGCCTTTGTCGATAAAGGCGAACGTAAGGTAGGCGATCCTGCAAAAAGGCAGGCTATCACCAACGCCAAAAACACTGTATACTCCATAAAGAGGTTCATGGGTGAAACATATGACAAACTTGATAAGGAGATAAAAAGAGTAACCTATAATGTTATTAAGGGCGATAATAACACTCCGAGGGTAAAGATTGAGAACAGGCTCTATTCTCCCCAGGAGATATCGGCGATGATACTTCAGAAAATGAAAAAGACAGCTGAAGATTATCTTGGAACAGAGGTTACTGATGCTGTCATAACTGTTCCTGCATATTTCAGCGATTCACAACGCCAGGCAACCAAAGAGGCCGGAGAGATAGCCGGACTTAATGTAAAAAGGATCATTAACGAACCTACTGCAGCTTCACTGGCCTACGGACTTGACAAAAAGTCGCAGGATCTCAGGATTGCCGTTTTTGACCTTGGGGGAGGTACTTTCGATATTTCTATCCTTGAACTGGGAGATGGTGTTTTTGAGGTTAAATCAACAAACGGCGACACTCACCTTGGCGGCGATGACTTCGATCACCTTATCATTGACTGGATGGCTGAAGAGTTTCTGAAGGATGAAGGTATTGACTTAAGGAAAGATCCGATGGCACTTCAGCGCCTGAAAGAGTCAGCTGAAAAGGCTAAGATTGAGCTTTCAAGCACAACCTCCACGGAAATAAACCTTCCCTATATTATGCCGGTTGACGGAATTCCAAAACATCTTGTCAAAACATTTCCAGTCATGTCTCCAACCATGCCAGAAAGCTCTTGATGATTCAGGTTATAAAGCATCTGATATCGATGAGGTATTACTTGTTGGCGGTTCAACACGTATTCCTGCAATTCAGCAGCTTGTTGAGAAATTCTTTAACAGGGTACCTTCCAAAGGAGTTAATCCTGATGAGGTTGTCGCTGTAGGTGCAGCAATCCAGGGTGGCGTGCTGACAGGAGAGGTTAAGGATGTTTTACTCCTCGATGTAACACCTCTTTCGTTAGGTATTGAAACTATGGGTGGTGTTATGACCAGGCTGATAGAAGCTAATACAACCATACCCACTAAAAAGACAGAAGTCTTCACAACTGCAGCCGATGGACAACCTTCTGTTGAAATACATGTGCTACAGGGTGAACGGCCAATAGCTTCAGGAAATAAAACAATCGGACGTTTTCATCTGGATGGCATTCCGCCCGCACCACGGGGTATCCCCCAGATCGAGGTGACATTTGACATTGATGCCAATGGCATTTTGCATGTGACAGCCAAAGATCGCGGTACCGGTAAAGAGCAGAGAATAAGAATAGAAGCATCTTCCGGCTTGAGTGACGATGAAATCAAGAGAATGCGGGACGAGGCTCAGGCAAACGCAGAAGCCGATAAACAAACAAAGGAGAAGGTTGATAAGATCAATGCTGCTGACAGTATGATATTCACAACTGAAAAACAGCTTAAGGAATTTGGAGACAAGGTCCCCGCTGATAAGAAACCAGCTATCGAAGATGCCCTGGCAAAACTCAAAGAGGCTCATAAGAACCAGGATGTTGAAGCTATCGACAAAGCACTGGCTGAACTGAATGCAGTATGGCAGTCAGCCTCCGAAGAGATGTACAAGAATGCGCAGGCTTCAGGACAGGAGGCTTCCCAACCCGGACCAGAACAGCCCGGACCAGAACAGGCCGGAGACAGTTCAAAATCAGGTGATGATGAAGTGACTGATGTTGACTTTGAAGAGGTAAAATAAACTTATAATAAAAACAGAAATTATTTAACCGCAAAGCACACAAAGGATACACAAAGAACGCAAAGCAGAATTAATAAATGAATTCTTTGCGGACTCTGCCACACTTTGTGAACTTTGCGGTTATTTTTTTTCTGAAAATGCTTTTTGTACTTTTAGGTAATATTTTGCGTTTCATTTACATGAACATTAAAATCTTCACAATAATCTCTTTATTAACATTTTCTGTAGCTGCAACCTGCCAGACAGGGACAGAAATAAATAAGACTGACCAGCAGGGAAGAAAGCAGGGATACTGGATGAAACAGTATCCAAACGGCAGTATGTTATATGAAGGAATGTTTAAAGACGATCATCCTGTTGGCGAGTTCAAGAGATATTATGAAAATAATTCCCTGAGATCGGTTCTTATTTACAGTGATGACGGAAATATAGCAGATGCAACAATCTATCACTACAATGGTTTCATATCATCAAAAGGAAGATATGAAAACCAGATGAAAGAGGGAAAATGGAAATTCTATTCAGCATCAAGTGACGGGTACATGATCTGTGAAGAGGAATATTTGAAAAATCTGAGAAATGGTGAGTCACTTAAGTATTATCCTGACGGTATTGTTGCAGAAAAACTAAATTTTGTTAATGACAAACGCGAGGGTGAATGGCTGAAGTTTCATCCGAACGGGAAATTAATGCTTAAATCATACTTTTCAGATGACCTGCGAAATGGGAAATTTGATGTGTGGTATGAAGACGGGATCTTAGAGATCTCCGGATTTTATAAGGACAACCTGCGGGAAGGGATCTGGTTTTTTTATAATACGGACGGAACCATAAAGTATAAAAATAATTATGTTGCAGGCTATACAGATGACAACCAGATGGAACTTGATGCAACAAAATTAATTGACGATCTCGAAAAAAATAGTGTAAATGTCGCTGACCCTGAGAAAACCGGGGAGATAAGATAATGGTATCTTTACCAATAAGATCATCAAACTCAGCAACTGATCATGACTGAAAAACTCTCCTTAACCGAATTGCAGCTTATCATCAGAGACGCCCTACATATGGCTCTGCCTGACATGTACTGGGTTATAGCTGAAATATCGGAGATTAAGGAGAATTATGCCGGACATTGCTATCTTGAACTTATTGAAAAACATCCTGACGAAAAAAATGCAAGGGCACGCGTAAGAGCGATTATCTGGAACAAGCGATACATATTTCTGAAGTCATTCTTTGAAAATGTTACAGGAGAAGATCTTAAGGAGGGAATGAAAGTCCTTGTCAGGATAAAGATAGAATATCATGAGCTTTATGGATTGAGTCTTATAATCTCGGATATTGATCCTTCATTCACAATAGGTGAGATGGCTTTGAAGCGCCAGATGGTCATAAAAAAGCTTGAAGATGAAGGAGTATTTACAATGAATAAGGGACTACCCTTTCCGGTTATTCCGCAGAGAATTGCCGTAATCTCTTCAAAAAGTGCAGCGGGTTATTCCGATTTTATAAATCACCTTACCACCAACTCTTATGGATATGTATTTTATACAGCTCTGTTTGAGACAACAATGCAGGGTAAGCAAACGGAACAGAGCGTTATAAACTCTCTTGACAGAATAGCAGGTTACATGGAAATGTTTGATACTGTTGTAATTATAAGGGGAGGAGGTTCACAGAGTGACCTGAGCTGGTTTGACAGCTATAATATTGCATATCACATTACCCAGTTCCCGCTGCCGGTAATAACAGGTATAGGGCATGAAAAAGATCTTTCGGTTTCTGATATGGTTGCCTTCAGGTCGCTTAAGACACCAACAGCAGTAGCTGATCATCTTATAGAATGTATTGCCGGTACCGAAACCCAGCTTGAGGAGATGGGTAATGAGATATCTGACTTCTCGCGAATGATAATTGAAGAGAACCGCAGCATGCTTGAGACATTCAGAATGAAGCTCATACCTGTAGCAAGATTAATGGTCTCCAACCAGAAGGAGGAGCTCTCGAACAGGATAATTGAAATGATCAATTTTGGCAGGGAGTTAATTGCAAAAGCGGGATTGATACCGGCTACTCAGAAATCAATACTCAACTCTGCCACAGGCTATTTTTCGACCAGAAAGAGCACATTGGTCGAAAACAAAAGGAACGAGCTGATTAGTAAAACGATTAGTCATATACATAAGATCCATGAAAGAAACGATGGACTGGGTAACAGGTTAAATATCCTGGATCCTGAAAGTGTTCTGAAAAGAGGGTATACTATAACTTCGCTGAACGGTACGATTATCAAAAGCGCAAAAGATGTTGATGTTGAAACTATTATTGAGACCACATTCAGCGATGGAAAAATAAAAAGTAAAGTTATTGAAAAGAAACAAGATAAAAGAAACAAGAAAGAAGAATAAAGCTATGGCAAAAAAGGTATTTTCATTTAACGAAGCAGTATCTGAAATAGAGAAGATACTTAATAACATTGAAAAAGGAGTTCTTGACGTTGACAAACTATCGGAAGAGGTAAAGCGTGCATCGGAACTTATAAGACAATGCCAGAAGAAGCTTCGAACAACGGAAGAAGAGATCAACAGCATCTTCAAGGATCTGGTTTAAAATAAATCAGGACCGAAGTCCTGATTTACCACTACCCTAAACCTAAATCCATGAAAAAAATCCTGTAACCTTCCGTTACTGCTGTTATATAATTTAACGTATTTAAGGATTAAAATGTTTCGCAGGAATCAGTATATTTTAACTCCTGGCTGGTTTTTTTTGACGAACTGTTTATTTTTCTACACCAAGGACATCTTTGAATGCTTTAATGAATGTATCCCTGGGTAAAGCACCCATGGCCATCTGAGGATTGCCTTCGGCCGGAACAAAAAGGAATGAGGGAATGCTCCTTATTCCGAATACAGCGGCCAGCTCCTGCTCCTGCTCGGTATTCACCTTATAAACATCCAGTTTCCCATCGAAATCGGTGGCTAATTCTTCAAGTATCGGAGCGACTATTTTACATGGTCCGCACCAGTCAGCATAGAAATCGATTATACAGGGTTTTTCTCCTTCAAATTTCCACTCTTTATTCTTTTCAAAATTGAATACTTTACTCAGGAAGGTCTCTTTTGTCAAATGTTCTATCATATCGTATTTTTTATATTAAACACCTTTGGACTATAATTGTTTTATACAGGTCAACTATAATGCCATATATGAGCGATGCCCGTATTTTAGATAAAATTACATTTAAATTGTAACTTTGTCATGGTTTATTAACAAATTGTCATATCTATATATGAATATATGTCTGAATGACGGGATATTCAAGACTCTTTCAGATGTGGTAACCGTTGAAGAGGTTAAGGCATTTGTGATCGGAGGCTGGGTAAGGGATTACCTTTTAAAGAGGGAGCATCCGGAGAGGGATATTGACATTGTAGTAATCGGAAACGGAATTGAAATTACCAGAAAGGTTGCCAGGAGAATAGATCCTAAAATCAAGGTAGGTGTATACAAAAATTTCGGAACTGCAATGTTCAGGTGGAATGATTACGATATCGAGTTTGTAGGGGCCCGGAAAGAGTCTTACAGGAGAGGATCCAGGAAACCTATAGTTGAAGACGGGACACTTGAAGATGATCAGAAAAGAAGGGATTTTACGATCAATGCACTGGCTGTCAGCCTTAATAAAGAGACATATGGTAAATTTCTTGATCCCTTTGGTGGTAAAGATGATCTGGAGAAAAAAATAATCCGCACTCCGCTCGATCCTGACAAAACATTTTCTGATGATCCGTTAAGAATGATGCGGGCTATACGGTTCGCAACCCAGCTTCATTTCACAATTGAGAAGAATACTTTTAACTCAATAAAACGTAATGCGGAGCGTATAAGGATAGTCTCCCGGGAGAGGATCATTACAGAGATGAATAAAATAATTATGTGCGATCATCCTTCAACAGGTTTTGTCCTGCTTGAGAGAGCAGGCCTTCTCGCAATAATTTTTCCTGAACTTGATAATCTGAAGGGTGTTGATATTAAAGAAGGTAAAGCTCACAAAGATAATTTTCATCATTCAGTGAAAGTACTTGATAACATCGCCAGAGTATCAGATAATCAATGGCTAAGGTGGGCAGCTCTCCTTCATGATGTTGCTAAACCTGTTACAAAAAAGTATTCTCCCGGAACCGGGTGGTCATTCCATGGACATGAATATTTAGGTTCAAAAATGATCCCTGATATTTTCAGAAAACTCAAACTGCCTTTGAATGAGAAGATGAGATATGTTCAGAAACTGGTTGATCTTCATCTCAGGCCGATAGCGTTGTCGCAGGAAGAGGTAACTGATTCAGCAGTCAGACGGCTCCTTTTTGAAGCCGGTGATGATATCGATGATCTGATGATGTTATGTGAAGCTGACATCACATCGAAGAACGAGGCAAAAAAAACAAGGCACCTTGAAAATTTCAGGTATGTCAGGAAAAAGTTAAGGGAGATTGAAGAGAAAGATGCTTTGAGAAACTTCCAGCCCCCTGTAGACGGAAGTGAGATCATACGCACCTTCGGCATAAAACCTGGTAAAAAGGTCGGAATTATAAAAAATGCCATAAGAGAAGCTATCCTTGATGGTATTATCCCCAATGAACATAAAGCTGCCAGGGAATTTATGATAGAAAAGGGGAAAGAGATAGGTTTGACGCCCTGCGATCCGCCTGATCTATCTTAATTTAAGGTCCAGTAAGACGGGAAGATGATCGCTGTATCCTCCCTGGTACCTGTACCCTGAATATGTAGAAAAGGGTCTTAATCCCGGATATTTCAAATCTTTCTTCAGAAGAAAGTCGGGCCGGAAAACCTGTAATAAACCAGGCTCAGTGAATACTTTTGCATTTCTGTTAACAAGCATATCTGATACAATGACCTGATCTATTTTTTCCCAGGTTCCCATATAACGGTATGTGCCAACTCCATCAGGAAGATTCTCCGACAAATTTACCAGTGAGCTGCCATTATCTTCCTGACCTGCCAGTATGCTCATCACCCTGTCTTCAGGGGTAGCATTGAAATCGCCCAGGATGATGATTTGTGCATTCCTGTGTGATGAAATAAATATCGAATCCACCTTTTTTCTGACCATTTCAGCAATTTTAATACGCTGAGCTTCCCCTGCAAGCACCCCTCCCCTTCTTGAAGGCCAGTGATTTACAAAAAGATGTATAGTATCATTGTTAATAAGGAACCTGGCATAAAGAACATCTCTAGTCCGGAATTCATCTCCGGTTACCACCGAAGTTTTCAGATAAGAGTAATCAATGATCTCTGCCAGCTCTTTTCTAAAAATAAGGCAGACATCTATACCCCTTTCATCGGGAGAATCTTCATGCACAATATCATATTTATATTTCGATAAATTTGTACTATAAACCAGATCCTCAAGCACTTTCCTATTCTCTATCTCACAAAATGCTGCTATGGCAGGCGGCTCCCACTCACCGGCAGCCAAAATTGTCTTAAAAAGGGAATTGACTTTCCTGTTATATCTTTGATAATTCCATCTTCTCAAGCCCTCAGGCAGGAATTCCTCATCTTCAGTTAGAGTATCATCATATATATCAAACAGATTCTCAACATTATAGAACATTAGTCTCACAGAATGAGGAGCAGCATCCTGAGGATATCCTTTGATGAGAAACAGAAGTAGCAGCGAAAGGGTACCGGTAATTCTTTTTACGATACCGATAGACATATTATTTATTTTCTAAAAGTATCAATACGCACTAATCCAGCGATACCTCCTGGCACTTTCTCCAAATTTTACCGCCAGCGTCAGTTCATGAGTTCCGAAGCTTTGTTTTCTTATTTCTGTCAAAGTGAAGTCAATGGCATATGCAAAGTAGAACCTGTCATATCTCAATCCCGTCATAAGAATTATCGCGTCATTTGTTCTCCATGAGAGTCCTGCCCAATAGTCTTCCTTGTAATAGATCCTTGCTGTAAGATCCATCTGAATTGATTTAAAGAACATGTCGGATGATTTAATGAAAGCAGACGGTTCAATGGTCCAGTCGGGATGAAGATCGAATTTTATCCCTCCTGTAAGGAAGTAATGCCCGAGTTCTGTTCTCTTTGTGTCAGTAGTATCTGCAAAAAGAAGCCGGCCCCTGAACATGTTTGTCATTGCAAATCCTACATAATATTTTGATGTTGTAAAACTTGTGCCAAAGTTAAAATCGGGTATAAAAACTGATCTGTCATAGTTATTAAGCAAGGGATCATCCGGATCATAGATCAATCCTTCAGTATTTATTGCAAACTGGTATGCTGTGAGGGCAAGGCCGAAGGCAAGATTATTCGGATAAGCTCCTGTCCGTCCCAACTGGATATGATATGCATAGGCAAACTGTAGTCCTGTACGGCGCATAATACCGTTCTGATCATTAAAGATATAGCCACCCAGTCCGACCTTGCCTCCTTTAGTGGGGAGTACAAGTTTCTTTCGTACTGAAGTAGCCTTGGATATATAGCTGTTTTTTAAAATACGTGTCTGAAGGCTTGCAGCATAGGTTCCCGGAGCCTGATCCATTCCTACCCATTGTTCTCTGACTGTAAGATTCACTGTTGTATACCCATCCCTTCCTGCAAATGAAGGATTAATGAGGAAACCGTTCATAATATACTGACTATACATCGGTACCTGCTGTGAGTAAGCAGGTACTGACATAATAACTAGGACGATCAGTATTTGTATAATTTTTCTATGTTTCATAAAAATCCTTCAAATATACTTTTTTATTCCTCCCTAATAACACTTATTACACCTGATCTTGGTTGTGATCCGTCATTCAGGTCCAAAATATAATGATAAGAATCGGTTGGAACAAGTTTTCCTTTAAACGTACCATCCCATGGATTTGACAGAATATTTCTTTCACGGTAAATCATTCTTCCCCATCTGTTAAAGACACGTACTTCCGCATCAGGATACATATCGATATTCGTAATTATCCACTCATCATTATAACCATCATGATTCGGAGTAATAATATCCGGTATCACGAGACAGTTGAAAGATATATCATAACCAACATCTATGCTCAGTGACTCGGCACATCCATTAGCATCAGTAACAACAACGCTATCGGTACCAGGAAGCAAATCGGTTCTGTTCTGAGTGGTAATACCATCTGCCCATATTACGATGTACGGAGATGTTCCCCCTGTAATAGCAAGTGCTATCTCTCCATCTTCTGTATCAGGGCAGGAAGAATTGGTAGGCGTTGCATCCAGAGCAAGAGCTGTGGGTTCTGTAATTTGTACTGTTTCAGTATTTGTACAGCCCTTAACATCAGTTACTGTAACAGTATAGGTACCCGCTACCAGTCCTGTTGCTGTTGCATTTGTCTGGACAGGTGATGTATCCCATGAGTATGTATTGGATCCTGAGCCTCCAACTGCTGATGCTGTTGCTGTTCCATCAGCGCCACCGTTACAGAGTACATTTACCTGAGAGATACTAATTGTAATTTCTGAAGGTTCACTGATAGTAACATTGGCATAATTTATACAACCGTTGGCATCAGTCACTGTGACAGTATATGTTCCGGTAATCAGACCGGTTGCCGTGGCTGACGATTGGACAGGTGTGGTATCCCATGAATAATCATATGGAGATGTTCCGCCGCTTGCCGTTGCTGTTGCTGTACCTGATGTACCGCCATAGCACACATTATCTGTCTGCGTTGTAGCAACAGACAGTGCTGAAGCAGGTTCTGTTATAGTAACAGGTATATCAAATGTAGTAAGTGCTGCATCTCTGATTGTTACAGTGTATATTCCTTCTGCTAAAGTGCCAAACGTACCTGATGACTGATATGCTCCTCCATCAAGACTGAATTCATAAGGTGTTACACCCCCGGAGCCATCAACTGTTACACTACCTGTAGCAGAACCAAAACAATCTACATCCGTCAGTGAGATGATATTGCCTGAAAGTGCAGTAACAGGTTCAGTTATTGTTACTGTCACATCGAAGGTACAGAAGTTAGCGTCCTCAACCGTAACAGTATAAGAGCCGGCAGTGAGGGTTCCAAAAGTACCGGAAATCTGGAATGTACCTCCATCAAGTGAATACTGATAAGGAGGAGTGCCTCCTGAACCAGCTACCGTAACATTACCATCATTACCACCAAAGACAGATACATCTGTCTGGGAAGTTATACTACCATTTACTGCAGAAACAGGTTCAGTTATTGTAAGCGGTAATGAAGCAGATGAACAACTGTTGCCATCTGTCACTATAACAGAGTATAGCCCTGCTGCAAGATCAGTCTGGTCTTCCGAGGTGGCAGTAACTCCTGTACCTGTCCATGCATAAGTATATGGACCAGTTCCTCCTGCTACTGTAATATCAATTGCACCTGTGGATTCACCATAGCATAGCACATCGGTTTGAGTACTTGTAACTGTTGGTACAGCATTAACTATTACAATCACAGGTTGAATATCATAACAGCCAGATCCGTCAGTACCTTTAATATAATAGGTGCCTGTTGTAGCCGCTGTCTCTGTAGTGTAAGATATTGTTGCAGCTGCATCTGTCCAGTAGGTAAATGTCAGGCCTGCATCAGAACCTGCTGTAACTGCTGGATCCGTAAGATCAACTGTTGATGGTGAACATACAGCTGCAGGATCTGTAATAACAAGTGTAGGAACGGGATTTATTATCACTGTAACAGGCTGAATATCATAACATCCAGACCCATCTGTACCTTTAATATAATAGGTACCATCAGTTGCTGCTGTCTCTGTTGGGTATACAACTGTTGCAAGTGCATCTGTCCAGTAGGTAAAAGTCAAACCGGCAGTCGATCCTGCAGTAATTGCTGCATCTGTCAGATCAACTGTTGATGGTGCACATACAGCTGCAGGATCAGTGATTGTAACAGTTGGAATTGGATTGACAATGATTGTACCGATAGCATTGACGGTGCCGCAACCTCCCGTTAATGGTATACTGTAATTAAAGGTGCCACTCTCTGTCGGCGTACCGCTGATAGTGATAACATCTGCCAGCCAGGATGCTGTTACTCCTGCCGGTAAACCTACTGCAGCTCCTATACCCGTTGCTCCTGTAGTGGTATGGGTAATATCGGTTAGTACAGTATTGATACAAAGAGTCGGAGTGGACGATGGTCCACTTGTTGTATTTTCCGGGGTGACGGTATATGGCTGTGAAGCACTGGGGGTGCCGTTACATCCTCCCGTGATAGTATAAGTAATGTTACACGTGCCTGCACCTATTGCGGTGACAAGACCCGTTAAGGGATTGACTGTCGCTACTAAAATATCATCGCTGCTCCAGGCACCCGTGCCGCCGCCAAGGACTACACCATTAGCGGTATAGGTAGTAGTGCCTCCGATACACTGTGGCGTGGTGCCTGCGGTGACTGAAGTAATACTGGCATCAGGGGTGACGGTATATGGCTGTGAAGCACTGGGGGTGCCGTTA
>Ga0315550_1000515_pt1 | contig 23691 bp, 21 predicted proteins | sample SalMarSW160190MG_2_FD_203100 | JGI IMG/M metagenome (GOLD analysis project Ga0315550, IMG submission 203100) | Salt marsh sediment microbial communities from the Plum Island Ecosystem LTER, Massachusetts, United States - Salt Marsh Sediment SW1601-90 ... | reverse complement strand
ATACGGAAGAGTCAACGAAGTGAAAGATAATTTCGTAATGATGGATGTAGGCGGAGATATTAAACTCAAGGTGGATAAGAACGCCCTGCTTAAAGATCCGTCGGCAGGAGAATAAACCAGGTGATATGGAATGGAAAAGAAAAAAGAAATAAGTCCTGAAAAACCTGTTAAGAAGGTATGGAGTTTCAATAACAGGAATTTTATGGTATTCGCTTTTTTCCTGCTGCTATCATTTATTTTTTGGTATCTCAATTCCCTGGGGAAGGACCTTGACACAAACATCAGATACCCTGTAAGGTATACTAACATGCCAAAAGACAAAGGAGTGGCAGAAGATCTCCCGTCAAGAGTATATATTTACCTGAGCGGACCCGGCTATTCAATACTGCGGATGAAAGTTACGGGGAATTATTCACCCTTAACAATTGATTTCTCAAAAGTCAGTTATAAACCAACAAGAAACAGCAGTTCAGCCGATTATTACATCTTAACTTCGGGTCTTATCCAGAATCTGAATTCACAGATTAAATCTGAATGCAGGATAACCTCAATAAAACCCGATACATTATTCTTCTCTTTCAAATGATGTGACGCAAAGGCTCAAAGGCGCATAGGCTCAATGATATTAAGATGATTGGGATTAGATAAGTTTTTGACAGATAAGATGAAGCAGGACAGAAAACCAGGAATGAAGCTCGGGATTACCGGCGGTATAGGAAGCGGGAAAACATCCGTTTGCAGGGTTTTCAATGTGATTGGTATTCCTGTTTTTTCTGCTGATCCTGAAGCCCGGGAGATAATGGATAATAACAGGGAAATTAAAAGGGAAATAAATGAGATAGTGGGTAAAAATATTTATCGCGATGGCCAGCTAAACCGTATGGAACTTGCTTCTCTTATCTTTAATAACAGGGATCTGCTTGAAAAGGTGAACTCACTGGTTCATCCGGTTGTATTTGAACATTTTAACCACTGGACAGAAAAGCAAACAGCACCTTATGTTATTATGGAAGCCGCAATCCTTTTTGAAAGCGGTGCATCTAAACTTGTTGACAGGGTCGCAACCGTTGTGGCACCAATGGAAGAAAGGATTTCGAGAGTAATCCGGCGCAAAATACTAAACAGGGATCAGGTTTTGGAAAGGATAAATAATCAGATGACAGATGACGAGAGAATAAAGATGTCGGATTATGTAATCAAAAATTCCGAAAACGATATGATAATACCCATGATTCTTCGTATTAATGAAGACCTGTTAACTCACATAAATTCCTGATGCATTAAATGAGACGTTTTGGTAAATGGATAGGGGGAGGACTTGGATGGGTAATGGGAGGACCTATTGCCGGACTCCTGGGATTTATGGTTGGATCAATTGTCGATAGTGCAACCATCAAGACATCACCCTATACCTCTTCTGGTATGAGGACAACACCTGCTGCATTCGGTGTCAGCCTGCTTGTACTCATTGCAGCTGTTATGAAAGCAGACGGGAAAGTACTAAAATCAGAACTGGATTATGTTAAACAGTTTTTTGTCAGGCAATTCGGAAAAGATTCAGCTGCTGAAGCAACAATGATGCTGAAAGATCTCCTGAAACAGGAGATCCCCCTGCGCAACATCTGTACCCAGATCAACCGGAATATGGACTATTCATCACGCCTTCAACTTCTTCACCTTCTCTATAATGTATCCCTTGCAGATGGAGCTATCCATCAGTCTGAAATACAGGTAATTGATATGATCGCAGGCTACCTGGGGATTTCCACCTCCGATTTTATGTCGATAAAGAATATGTTTGTGCCTGAAACAGATTCACTTTACAAGATCATCGAAATTGATCGTACAGCTACAGATGATGAGGTTAAAAAAGCTTATAGAAAAATGGCTATGAAATACCATCCCGACAAAGTTAGTCATCTGGGTGAAGAATTCAAGAAAACAGCTGAAGAGAAATTCAGGAAGGTCAATGAAGCATATGATAAGATAAAAAAGGAAAGAAATATGGTTTAATAATCAATAAAATAAACCATTTGAATAATAGATTCCAATACAAGAATTAAATTAGCACTCAAAATTAATACCATGGTCTTAAAAGATATCCTGGCAATCTCAGGTCAGCCCGGGCTCTATAAATTCATTGCCCAGGGGAAGAATGCTGTAATTATTGAGCACCTGGAAACAAAGAAAAGAAGCAGTGCATTCGGCTCGGCAAAAGTCAGCTCCCTCGAGGAGATATCTGTATTTACAGAGAATGAAGATATGTCCCTCGGAAAAGTCTTTAATCTGATATTTGAAAAAGAGAATGGAGGAGCTGCAATTGACTATAAATCTAATCCTGATAAACTCAAAACCTACTTCAGGGAAATTGTGCCTGAATATGACAGGAACAGGGTTTATAACAGCGATATCAGGAAGATCATACAATGGTATAATATCCTTCATACACTGAACCTTCTGGTACCTGATGCCCCGGAGGAATCTGAAAAAGAAAAGACGAAGGAATCTGAACCGGTAAAAGAGGCCGAACCTGAAAAGAAAGGTAAACAGGTAAAAGAGACTGTAAAGAAGAAAGAGCCGGCAGCCGGCAAGAAAAAGAGTCCGGGAGAAAAAAAGGCACCTGCAAAAAAGAAACCATCAGTACCCGGGAAAGCTGATTAATACCCTTCCTTGTCATGAATTTTGGCGGTAATGAGGTGATATATGATTATAAAGGGTCCCGGATAATCATCGTTCCTGTGCCATACGATGCGACAAGCACATGGATGAGAGGCTCCGACAAAGGTCCCGATGCAATTATGGAAGCCTCTGTCAACCTTGAGTTTTATGATATCGAAACAGCCACTGAGGTGCATAAAATGGGTATCCATACAATCGATCCTGTTATGGGAAAAGGATCACCCGAAACTCTCGTAAATGCTGTTTTTCATAAAACATCACACCTTCTCCGGGATAAGAAGTTTCCGGTAATCGTGGGAGGTAACCATACGGTAAGCATAGGGGCAGTAAAGGCATTTTCCGAATATTATCCGGATCTGTCAGTGCTTCAACTGGATGCACATTCCGACCTCAGACAGGAATATGAGGGATCTCCTTTTAACCATGCATGTACCATGGCACGTGCACGCGAACTCGCACCTCTTGTCCAGGTCGGTATCCGCAGCGTATCAGCCGAAGAGCTCACTTTTATTGAAAGAGAAAGGATCTTCTATGCCCATGAACTATATTATGATAAGATGTTGTATCAGAAGGCAGTAAATAAACTCACTGAAAATGTTTATGTCACTGTCGATCTGGATGTTTTCAACCCATCGGTTATGCCCTCTACCGGTACGCCTGAACCAGGTGGACCTGATTATTTCGAGTTGATGCATTTTATGAGGGATGTGGCACGAAAGAAAAATATCGTTGGTTTCGATGTAGTTGAGTTATGCCCGTCAACAACAAATAAATTACCTGATTTTATGGCAGCAAAAATCATCTACCAGCTGCTGAGTTATATTTTTGCATAAGATAATCTAATCCTCCCTCTTCGCTTCCTCCCATATAACATTCATATCGTCAAGACTCATATCATGAAGGGATATTCCCTTCCTGATAGTTTTTTTTTCAAGGTAGTTAAACCGTTTTATGAATTTTCTGTTGGTCTTTTCAAGAGCGGCTTCGGGATCAATACCATAGAGCCTAGATGCATTGATTATAGAAAACATTACATCGCCAAGTTCCGATTCGATCTTTTCTTTATCCCGATCAGTGATTTCGTTTTTAAGTTCAGTGATCTCCTCCTGCATTTTATCCCAGATCTGATCCGGTTTTTCCCAGTCAAATCCTACACCCCTGACCTTTTCCTGTATCCTGTTGGCTTTCACAATTGCCGGTAAAGAAGAGGGAACACCTGATAAAACCGGTTTATAACCATTATCCTCCGTGATCTTCAGTTTTTCCCAGTTTTCTTCAACCTCAGATGAACCGGATACCTTAACATCGGCAAATACATGAGGGTGCCTGTAAATTAGTTTTTCGTTTATTCCTTTCAATACATCGGCAATAGTAAAAAACCCTTTTTCCGATCCGATCTTTGCATAAAAGACAAGATGAAGCATCAGGTCTCCAAGCTCATTCCTGACACCATCATTATTATTTGAGTAGACAGCATCGGCAAGCTCATAGGTCTCTTCAATTGTCAATTTACTCAGGCTTTCCCAGGTCTGTTTCATATCCCAGGGACAGCTCTCTCTCAACCTGACCATTATGGAAAGGAGCTTTTCAAACTCTTCCAGACTTCTTTTATTATCATTCATCTGCGGTTATTTTAAAAAAGGCGATTGGGTGATGACTGTTTAACTGTGTGGTCAATACGTACCACAGAACCTGGTGTAAGACTCAGCAGTTCTGCAACATTTGCCCCATTGATTGATATCTCAAGCAGATCGAGAGAATTGAACCTTGCAAGCAGTTCTCCTACCGGGACATCACCGTATTTTTCCACAATATGATCAGTATAATTCTTATTGCTCTGGATCAGGATCCTGTATTTCTTTTTCTCAAAAACCCTGTTAAATATCTCCCTTGTGATATTAGAAATTGCATTTCCATATGAATCAATGAAGATTATACTCCCGATTATCACATCTTTATCGATTGTTGCTCTCAAAGGTATGTGCTCGCTGATATTCCCAAGGGTTTTTCCGAGTTCAGAAGGTTTTTTCCCGGAGGCCAGGGCAGCAGCTGCTTTTGCAAATATCTCAAGATCATCGGTGCACTTTTTATGGTCGATGCTTACTACTTCGTCAGGATCAGAATTCAGGATAAGGTTGAAGATACCATTATCTGACCCTATAAAGTAATGATCCCTCGATTTAACAATGAGATAATCCTTTCCGGCTTCAACCTCCGAATGAACGCATATTATATGGATTGTTCCTGCAGGGTAATTATTCCATGTGTTCCTGATGACAAATGCAGCATGTGAAATATTAAAAACGGGAATATTGGAGGCATTTTCAATAATTGTAACCCCGGGACACATGCGGCACAATTTACCCTTAATGATTCCATGATAGATATCTTCAGGCTTCCATTCTGTTGTCAATGTAATAACGGCCATTGTGAAAAACTTAAGGCAAAGATAATCTTCTAAAGAAAAATAAACTTACTTTGTACCGTTCTGCAGAACATTTTTATTGTTTTTTATTTGATGACAGAGATAGTAATTTTTCTTGAGGATATAGATCCTGTCGTTTTCTTCGGCACAAACAATTTATTGCTCGACAAAATCCGGGGCTTTTTCCCTAAAATAAAAATCCTTGCTCGTGGTAACGAGTTAAAATGCCTGGGAGAGGAATCAGAGATCACAATATTTGCTGAGAAATTCAATGAGCTAATAGAATATTATCACAAGTATCACCGTCTTGAAGAGCAGGATATTGAGAAATATTTCCTCGATGCGGAACATATGAAAACTGCCTCCAGCGGTGAATTTGAACAGATTCTGGTCTTCGGTATCAGCGGAAAACCTGTCAGGGCACGAACAGTGAATCAGCTACTCCTGGTTACCGATTATAAGACCAACGATCTTATCATAGCAGAAGGTCCTGCCGGAACCGGCAAAACATATACTTCTATTGCGCTATCTGTCAAGGCATTAAAGGAACGGGAGGTAAAAAAGATCATCCTTACCAGACCGGCAGTTGAAGCTGGTGAAAGACTGGGATTTTTACCCGGTGATATGAAGGAGAAGCTGGATCCCTATCTCCAGCCGCTCTATGATGCCCTGCATGATATGTTGCCCTTTAAAAAGCTTGAAACATGGCTGGAGGATGGAACAATACAGATCGCACCCATTGCTTTTATGAGGGGCAGGACTCTTGAGAATGCATTTGTAATACTTGATGAGGCGCAGAATGCAACAATAAACCAGCTGAAAATGTTCCTTACCCGAATGGGTGTTAACTCAAAATTCATAATGACAGGAGATACAACCCAGATAGACCTGCCAAAAAGAAGTGAATCAGGGCTTCTCCAGGCGATGCGTATTTTGAGGGGAATTGAAGGGGTATCAATAATTAAATTTGACGAACGCGATATTGTAAGGCATAAATTGGTAAAAAAGATAATTAAAGCATATGAACAGGAAGAAAATGCCCCCCCAGCCCCTCCCGACAAGTCGGAGCCGGGGGTTGATTACACTGAGGTCCGCTGAAAAGAAAAATTAATAGCATACAATATATGGATAAGACAATATTAACTACAGATTTTAAATTCCCGGGGCAGACAAGCGTTTACAGAGGGAAGGTAAGGGATGTCTACAATATTGATGACAAGTATCTCCTGATGATTGTTACAGACAGGATATCTGCATTTGACGTGGTACTACCAAGAGGCATCCCATATAAAGGCCAGGTGCTGAATCAAATTGCATCAAAGTTCCTTGATGCAACAAAAGATATTGTTGCGAACTGGAAAATTGCAACTCCCGATCCGACTGTAAAATTCGGGCTCAAATGTGATCCATATCCTATCGAAATTATTGTAAGAGCATATCTCACAGGAAGTTCCTGGAGAACTTACAAAGCAGGAGCAAGAGAAATATGCGGTATTCCAATACCTGACGGTATGAGGGAACACCAGAAATTTCCGGAACCATTAATAACACCAACAACAAAAGCTGAACACGGAAATCATGATGAAGATATTTCACGAGATGAGGTCATTGAGAGAGGACTTATTCCCGAAGACGAATATAACCTGATCGAAAAATACTCAATGGAGGTTTTCATGAGAGGGTCTCAAATAGCAGCCGAACATGGCTTGATTCTTGTTGATACAAAGTATGAGTTCGGGAAAAAAGATGAGAAAATATATCTGATAGATGAAATAAATACCCCTGACTCTTCTCGTTATTTCTATGCTGATTCTTACCAGGAGAAATTCGACAGGAACCTTCCCCAGAAACAGCTTTCAAAAGAGTTTGTAAGGGAATGGTTGATGGCAAACGGATTCCAGGGTCAGCATGGACAGAAGGTACCGGAGATGACTGACGAATTTGTTAATGATGTGTCGAACAGGTATATCGAATTATACGAAAAATTAACGGGTGAAAGTTTTGTTAAAGCCGATATTACTAATGTCCATGAAAGGATTGAAAGGAATTGCATAAAATTCCTGGAGACATTATAAACAATCATGTGATGAATTGTAAGGAATATCTAAGAACTTTTTTAGCCCTGTTTCTCTTTTTGACATTCGCACTCCATGCAACTGCACAGGTTGTGGTTGAACGATCAAAGGATAAGGTAATTATTTCAGGTACAGCATATTATATGCACCAGGTGAAGAAGGGTGAAACAGCATATTCAATTTCAAAGGCATATGGGATTACTGTTGAGGAGCTTACAAAGGAAAACCCTCCTGCACTCTATGGTATCAATGAGGGACAACTGCTGAGAATACCTTACAGGGATATACCGAAAAGTCAGCCGGCACAACCCGTGACAGTTGAATCACACAGAGACGATTCCAGGTATATATACCATAAGCTTCAACCGGGGGAGACTGTATATGCTCTTTCAAAATCATATGGTGTTTCTGAAAATGAAATCATTTCAGCAAATCCGGGTATAGATATTAACAAGCTTCCGGTAGATGCTGAAATTGCCGTTCCACGGAGAGAATTCATGACAGGCAGGCATGAGTTTCAGGTGCAGGAGAAGACTCCTGTTTTCCATAAGGTGGTCAGGGGAGAATCACTATCATCAATAGCTGAACAATACGGAATTACCCTCAGGGAACTGAGGAAAGAGAACAGGAATATAAGATTTCCTCAGGTCGGCGATTACATAAGGATACCGGTTACTGCAGCAGAAAAAACAGAGGTACCTGACTTGCTTTCAGAAGACAGCGTGGCAATTGCAGCTGAACTACATGAACTAATGACGGTGCCGTCAGCATATACACCTGTGGAAAACCTTAAAGGTTCCATGGATATTGCTGTATTGCTGCCTTTCTATCTTGAGGAGAATGCTGTAAGAACAGATATAGATTCCTCAAATGTTGTGAAAGGTAGAAGAACCTACAAAATACTCAGCCGTCCTGATGAATGGATATATTCCCGGAGCATAGGATTTATAGAAATGTATGAAGGTATTCTGCTGGCTGCAGATTCACTCCGTGCCCTCGGATTGGATATAAATTTTCATGTATATGATATTAAGAGCGATACAATTGAAGTAACAAGGCTTATTCGTGAGGATATATTATCGGAAATGGATCTGATCATTGGTCCGGTTTATTCCCATAACCTGGTTGCTGTTGCCTCATATGCCAGTAAACTCGGGATACCGATCGTATCACCGGTACCTCTTATGAATAATTCGGCACTTATTGACAATCCGTCTCTCTTCATGGCCAATTCATCCCTGGAAGTAGCTCAAAATACAATAGCAAGAAAGATAACAGAATATTACAACGACAATTTTGTTTTCATACATGCCGATACCTCAGGATCAGATCCGGGAATAAATTACTTCAAGGAAAGGATATTAAGCGAGCTTAGCAATCGACTTCCATTTGAGGAGATCAAATTTAAGGAGTTTCTTTTTTACAGCAGGTCAGTATTCAACAATGACTCTATTAACAGGCTGTCTCAAGCCCTTTCAGAAGATTATGGAAACGTAATTATCATAGCTTCTGAAGAAAAGCCAATAATAAGTGAATCGTTGATCGATATTCATGCTCTCACAAAGGACTATGAAATAAAAGTATTCGGTTATCCTGTAATGCGGGCCCTTGATAATCTTGATCCGAAATATTTATTCGAAATCGACATCCTGATATATTCACCATACTGGATCGATTATTCAAAAAAAGACGTGAGGAATTTTAATTCCGACTTCAGGAAGAGATTCTTTACAGAACCTTCCGAAATGAGTTACGCATGGCAGGGATATGATATTGCCTATTTTTTTATAAGCGGACTTGCAGTGCATGGGAAAAAGTTTATTTCACATCCCGAAATTCACAATCCTGACCTGCTGCAAACCAGGTTTGATTTCCGCCGAAAAACTATAAACGACGGATTCGAGAACCAAAACCTGTTTCTTATCAGATATACAAATGATTATGAGATTGTCCTGATAAGTGAGTATGAACCGGTGCAGGAATGATGAGATTTAATAGTTGAAGAAGATTATCCCGCGACACTAATGTTAATAAAAATTAACAATCGGGAATAATTGAATCATAACCATTGTCTATATAACATAGAATAATGAGAGGATCCTATAAGCTGGCTGGCGATGATGAACTGGTTAAGGCTTCACTGGATGGCGATAAGCTGGCATATGGAGAAATAGTGGACCGCTACCGGAAAATGGTCGCACGTACAGTTAAAGGGATGCTCAGAGATTCAGTCTATGCCGAAGATATCGGGCAGGAAGTATTTATAAATCTTTATAACTCTTTACCCGGTTTCAGGGGCGAGGCCAAATTATCAACATATATTCAGAGAATAGCAGTAAACCTTACTCTGAATGAGATTAAAAGAAGAAAACGTTTCTTTTCAATGTTTTCGCATAAGGGAAATGAAGAAATGAGTGAAGTTGAAATTGCAGATTCAGGAACTGAGGAAAAGGGGGAAGCAAAGGAAATTGTGAACAAAGCATTGACGAGCCTGGATCCTAAATTCAGGATCGTTGTGACAATGAGACTGTTACAGGGTTATTCCACAAAGGAGACGGCTGAGATACTTAATCTCCCGCTGGGTACTGTACTTTCAAGGCTTTCAAGAGCTCAGGAACAATTAAGAGAAAAATTAAAAATGTTATGAAACCCACACGTATTTGAATACACAACCGAGCTTGCGAGCTCAGCGAAGCTAAACACAATATTATAATAATCAGATGCATGTGGATTCCATCATACCATTAAAATAAATTATTAAATGATGAAACCCACCGAATTAAAGAAGCTTATGATCCAATCCCTGTTTCCGGGAGCAGATACGAAGGAAATAGCCGCGAAACTGGATAACGAGGGTATCTCCTATGACTTCAGAGATGGATTTACTCAAAAGGTTACTGGCAGGGTATCTTCGGAACCACTGGCTGTAAATCGGGATATGGAATTCAGGAGAAGCCTGAATCTGGTATTCTACCGAATTGCTATTACAGGAATTGCAGCGATTGTTATTTTGATGTTGTCGATATTTATTGCACAGGATTCATTCTCATTCAATTCATTTCTGGGTCTGGGTGATTCCTTCGATGAATCGATAGTATGCCTTTTAACCGGAAATTAGGATAAAAAGACCATGAAAGCTAAACCAGTTTTGTTAGTTATACTTACACTGTTCATAGGATTTATCCTCGGGTGGCTGACCTCAGCACAGGTTCGCTTACAAAAGCTTAAACCTGTGCGATTGTATTTTTCAGAGGAACGCTTCAGGGAGGGATTCTATAAAACCATCCAGCCTGATGAGAAGCAGAAAGCCGAAATAGAAAAGATACTTGATAAATACGCCAGGCTGAACAGCGACTTCCAGGCAAATTTCAGAAAGGAGTTTGAATCAAATATGAAAGCTTTCAGGAAAGAGCTGGATTCAAAGCTTACAAAAGAACAGTTTGCAAGGCTGAAGGAAATGGATGAACAGCGCCAGGAGATGATAAGGCTTAGCAGAAGAAACAGAGGTGATTCTACCCTTACCCGGGGGCAGGGACCGGAAGATCACAGGGATTCACGGAGAAGACCATACAATGGAGATATACAGCAGGGACCTCCTTCCGGACCACCACCGCCGCCACTCCCGCCTCCGGACACAACTGATTTATTCGATGATAAATAACAGGTAATCAAGCAGTATCGGGAGATCGTCAGGATTTACACCCAGCGTGACTAGCAGACTCCTGTCCTCTGAAAAAATAGCCAGGAATTGATCTTTCGATAATTCACCACCGATGATGCTCTGCCGGTAAAGATCAATGGCCTCTTTTTTATTACCGCGGCATAATGCCAGATGACCTATATTGATCAGGTCATGAGCTTTTAGTTTACCGGTTGATAGCCTTTCATAGTATTTCTCTGAATCATCAAATCTGCCCAGGGCAAAGTAACAATATGCTATAGGTCTCAGTATTCTGAGATTACCAGGATCGTTGTATTCAATCTTGAAATAATGCTTTAATGCCTTTTCGTACTCCTTAAGATCAAGAAAACAATGTGCCGTCAATATTGTGGTATGAATATTCCCCGGCTCCATTTCACTGGCCTGTATATAATATTCCAGGGCCTCTTCATTCCTGCCCAGCCGACGCAGACACAATCCGATTTTCTTTAATGTCCAGACTTTCCTGTTGATAAGTTCGGCCATCCTGTAATATTTGAGGGCATCCTCATAATCAGAATTTTGCTGGTAACAATAGCCGATCTTTTCGTATAGTTCGGAATCATCAGGCTTTTCCTTTACACGCTTGAGAAATAAGGAAAGAGCATCATCATAGAAATCCTTGCTGAAAAAATAGTCGGCAAGTCCTGCTTCTGCTTCAGGTGCATTGCATGTAAGCCTGAAAAACTCCGAATTATAAATATCGAGTCTGCCCGTGAAGATATCCTCAAATTCCAGCCGGTAGGGTGAGAGTTTGAAGAACCTGTAAATATCCTGAAGATACTGTGTTACATTGGTTCTGAATTTCCTGTTCGGATCAGTAATTGAATCGGCATCATTCATCTGCTGCAATCCCTCAAGCTCCATCCGGAACACCTTAAGCATCATACTTTTCTGGGATGCTGGTAAATGCTTGAGGTTAAGGATCAGGGAATACTTGTCGGAATTACAGATAAAAGGAGTCTGATACATTGCCTCAGCAAGCTCATTTGTTCCCGGCCCCAGAACCTCATCCCTGAATATTTCATTAAGTACTTCATGGTCGGGATGAAATGGAACAAACCAGTTCCGGAAATCCTTGAAAAAGTCAAAATTTTTAAGATTGGCAAAAGCCGACATATAAACGTCAGCTCCCTCCATCTGCAGATTTGTCAGCTCCTCCATGGTCTTGAATATCTCTTCTGAATCGTTGAACATCTCTGACCAGTCGGGATTTTTCTCATCATCTTTGTCTTTCGGCAGAATATTGTCAAGGTCCAGTTTCTCCTCAATCCTCGGTTTAAGCTTTGCTACCTGCGGCAGAATTTCATCATGAAGCTTCCTGCTGAGCTTCTCAGTCTCACGTGACCTGATGGTCTGTAATACAATTATCAGGCAATGTTCCCTGAAAGCTGGTGTCTTCGACATTTTACTTATCCTTGAGCTTATTTCAGGGTAGAGAAGGACTCTTCCGTTATAATAATGCAGATTCAAAATGAGTCCTGACAGAGCTCTCTCCATAACCTGTTCCTGTCCTGATTTATAAATATCCATCAGGTGATGCAACTTCTCCGACTGCCATGTCCTTAAAGAACTTAATGTGATAGCAGTGGTAAAGATGCTTGACTCATACCATCTGAATTTTCCTGAATTTAGGATGATGCTAATAAGGCTCACTTCTGCCTCACCGTAATAATCTGTCAGCCAGAGATGATTGAATATGTTCTTGATGAGCTGCTTATGTTTTTTTGAGATCTCCGACTCCGGGTCGGGATTGATCTCGCTGCTGAGCTTCAGCCATTCATCAAGCTCCGACTTGAACATCAGGTCATCAACGGTCTCAAAAATTGTCTTTCCACTCAGATTTTGTTCTTTTTCTGTCTGCTGCTTGATCCAGTAGGTGTTCCAGCCTGAAAAATGTGACAATATGTCCTGTCTTACCCTGTCGGAAAGCTCAAGAATCGATTGAATAAGCTTAAGATATACCTTGTTACGCTCCGGATCATTAATACCTTCTATTGTATAAGTAAGCATATTCCTGTAAGTCATAACCAGGTTTTCATATTCATCACGAAGATCACCTGAAGTAACCCCGGCAACCATATCTGAAAGTATGTCAAGGCTTTGCTTTATTTTTCTTTCTTTTACAAAAGAACAAAGCTGTTTATGTTGATGTATTGTTTTCTTAATATCCATTTATAACTCTATGGCATAAGGATGAAATTTTAAGCGCTGTAATAGTCTAAATCGAAATGTATATATGCAACAATCGGGCCGTATAAGCTCCGTAATATAAAATCCGCAAACATGCCGGTGCGGATTAACAATTCTCACATCAGTCTATTTTGGAACTTATTTATACCTTTTGATAGTAATATATTGACTGTCAATTCAAATTTCATTCAGGTATAAGAAGAAAAACACCTATGAATAAGGATTTAGAAAGGTTAACATATTACTCCGGATGCAGTAAGCATCAATATGAAACTCTTACATCCCAAGTTCCGGGCTCAGTGATGGTAAAGTCAAAGAAAACATCGAACCGTGCTGTTCCGAAACTGCTCATAGCCGTAAACCTGATCCTTACATCAAGCGGGAATACCGGTTGCTGGATTCCATAATTGGAACCGTCACGGTATTCCTCACCGCTGCTGTAAGAAATGTCCACAGATACTATGCCAACGTTTTCGACACCGTTTCTCATAAGCTTAATCCTTACTGCATCATAAGGTCCTTCAGATTTATGGAATGATGATCTGGTAACATTCAATGAGCGGGTAACTTTGTAGGGAGGCGTGATCTCTTTACCGACATATTTATCCTCTTTCCAGATACCGGTATAGGTAGAATCGCTGTTTGCCATCTTCCCTTCGCCCTCTTTCATCCCATTCTTCCAGTGACCCTCATAGTATGATCCGTCGGCCCAGGTATAAGTTCCCGTTCCGTGCGGCAATCCTTTCCTGAAATGCCCGGCATATTTATCTGTTCCCTGTGCTGTTCCCTCACCATGAGCCAGTCCTTTCCTGCATTCGCCGGAATATGTACCCGATATTGAAGGTATATTGACTTTGCAGTCACGGTTTTGTGAGTATGATACATTTCCTGAGAACAGGAAAATACCGGTAATTATAATGCCGATAATACTTCTGCAATTTATCATATGATTTTTTCACCCTGTTTATAAAGCAAGGAAAGTTAATAAAATGTTCTGTTAAAAAAAAGAAGAGGCGGTTTTCTGATCAGCCACTGATTAAATATAAACCTGTAATTCTGAGTGTCATTCTTATTATTCGTATTTTTTTAGAATATTTCTGACGTCATCCGGAGTAACACGGCCATAAGTCGATGCCTGATATACGTTAACCGTTTTTTTGGTCAGCGTATTTCAGGAGTTGATTTTTCCTCCATTTAAATTAATGTGAAAATAAAAAATGTTCACGATAAATCAGATTGAAAGTTACATGGCATCTGCCACTGTTCTTATGTTAAAATTCTTATTTTTGCTGATCATGTCGATTGTAATTACAAAAAATAAACAATATCAATGAAAAAGTCAAGACTTTTTAATTCTTGTGTTCTGCTTTATTTGATCATGTTATTTACAGGAGATCAGTTATTTGCACAGAGACCTATGCGAAATCCAAATCAGGTTGCCATTCTTGGTTGGACCGATGACACTCATTACCTGATTCGCACCTTTGATGCAGACAGGAATCCTGTAATTAAGAATGTCAACATTAAAACCGGTAAGGGCAAAATTGTTCCACCTTCAAAATCGGAGCGGGAAATTATAAGAGAGTTGCTGCCACCTGGTGTTACGATGGAGATAAACGATATTGTAAGTCCCGATTTGAACAGTGTGATATTAATAAAGGAAAATAACCTGTTTTATTTTAAAAAGGGCGATAAAGAGCTCCGCGGGATCACTAATGACACCCTGGAAGAAGTTAATGTACGCTTTTCTCCTGATGGTTCAAAGATAGCATATACCAGGGCAAAAGATCTGTATGTTTATGACCTGATTAATAACAGAGAGATCAGGTTAACCAAAGATGCTTCGGAAAGGATCTACAACGGTTATTCCTCATGGGTATATATGGAAGAAATACTTGGAAGGGCAAGCCGCTATGCTGCATTCTGGTGGTCGCCTGACGGTTCAAAAATAGCATATCTGAGAACTGATGAATGCGATGTGCCGATCTTCACCCTTAACAGGCTTGATGAACCTGACGGGATACATGGATTGCTGGAACAGGTGCCTTATCCCAAAGCCGGTGATCCAAATCCGAAAGTAACAATGGGAATCGCAGATATTACAACTGCGAAAACAACCTGGGTTAAAACCGATTACTCTGTTGATCAGTATATTGCATGGCCATTCTGGACACCCGACAGTAAAAAACTGGCGATACAGATTGTGAATCGCGACCAGAATGTACTTTCCATCATACTTGCTGACCCTGCAACAGGTGATTACTCAGATATCTATAATGAAAAACGTAAAACATGGGTGGAATTTCGTGAGGATATTTATGTGATGAATAACGGAACCGGATTTATTATAAGGAGCTATAAAAACGACTGGGAAAATCTGTATTATTACGGATGGGACGGCAGTCTCATAGCACAGCTTACTGATTTTGATTTCAGGGTGAACTCAATTATCAGGGTCGATGAACCCTCCGGGATGATATACTTTACTGCAACAGGACCAGAATCGACTGATAATCATGCTTTCAGAGTAGGTCTTGACGGTAAAAACCTGTTTCAGTTGACCAGTGGGGAAGGAAGTCATAGTGCTGACATTTCACCTGAAGGAAGCTATTATACTGATACCTGGAGCAGCGTTTTGAGCCCGGGTTCAATAAACGGTTATGATAAGAAGGGGAAACTCTTGATGGAGATTCATAAATTCGACCATCCTGACTACGATCCGGCTGAACATTCAAAGGCTGAAATGGTCAGGATCATGACATCTGACGGATTATTTAATATGCCGGCTATCATAACTTACCCGCTGAACTTTAATCCGTCAAAGAAATACCCGGTTATATTTACTATTTATGGCGGACCCGATTACAAAAATGTTTATAACAGGTGGCAGGGAAATAATCCTTCATGGTACTCTCAGAATGGCATAATAACATTTACTGTCGACCACCGGGGTTCGGGGCAGTTTGGTAAAAAGGGACTTGATTATATGTATCGCTCTCTCGGTAAATGGGAGATCCTTGATTACGCTGATGCCGTAAAATGGCTTCTTGAAAAACCTTTTATCGACAGTACCAGGATAGGGATTACAGGAAGCTCTTACGGCGGATATATGACTTGCCTTGCTTTGACAAAAGGAGCCGATTACTGGACACATGGCTTTGCAGGATCTTCAGTTACCGATTACAGACTGTATGATAATATTTACACCGAGCGCTATATGGACACACCGCAGGATAATCCCGACGGTTACAAAGATGGTTCTGCACTTACATGGGTAAAGAATTACAAGGGAAAACTATATCTGACACATGGTGATATGGACGATAATGTTCATATGCAGAATTCAATTTATCTTATATCAAGGCTGCAGGATGAAGGGAAAAGATTCCAGTTTATGTTGTATCCGAATGGCCGTCATGGGTGGGGAGGTGCCAAAGCTTTACATTCAAGAAATGAAGCAAATAATTTCTGGCTCGAAAACTTTTTTGGTACTAAACCTTAAACTCTAAACTCTAAACTCTAAACTCTAAACTCTAAACTCTAAACTCTAAACTCTAAACTCTAAACTCTAAACTCTAAACTCTTATACTATTATATATGATAATTGGCATTCTGAAAGAAACAGGAACTGAAAAAAGAGTGGCAATACTCCCGGGAGAGGTCACTGCACTAAAGAAACTTGGAGTTGATGTTAGTGTTGAAAGCAATGCAGGAGAAAATGCATTTGCATCTGATGAAGAATACAAAGCAGCAGGTGCAGAAATTACTTCAAGGAAGGAGGTTTTTACAAAAGCATCATTTTTAATTTCGATTAATATTGTTCCTGATAATGATCTTAAGTACTGCAGGGAGAGCCAGGTGCTCTGTTCCGTTCTTAATCCTGTGGAAAGTGCACAATGGCTCGATAAGGCACGTACTCAGCAGCTTACAGTACTTGCTCTGGACATGATACCGAGAACTACAAGAGCTCAGGCGATGGATATTTTATCATCGATGGCTACTGTCTCAGGTTACAAAGCAGTTTTGCATGCAGCATCCTTATCGCGCCGTTTTTTCCCAATGTTCATGTCGGCTGCAGGCACCATAAAACCATCGCGTGTACTGATACTGGGTGCCGGTGTAGCGGGACTCCAGGCTATTGCTATAGCAAGAAAACTTGGAGCTGTTGTTGAGGTATTTGACGTCCGGGCAGCTGTGAAAGAGGAGGTAAAAAGTTTGGGAGGCAAATTCATCGAGGTTGAGGGTGCAAAGGAAGATGTAGCTGCCGGAGGTTATGCAGTGGAACAATCGGAAGAATTTAAGAAGAAGCAACAGGAACTTATCCAGCAGAGAGTTGTAGCATCCGATGTAGTTATTACCACAGCTCAGATACCGGGTAAAAAAGCTCCGCTTCTTATTCTGAAAGAGACAGTTTCCGCTATGAAACCCGGTTCAATTATCGTAGACCTTGCTGCATCGACCGGCGGCAACTGCGAACTTACAGAAAATGGCAAGACGTTAATAGTCAATGGCATTACAATTATCGGTAAATCCGACTATCCCTCCGATATGTCTACTGATGCCAGCAAAATGTTCGGCTCCAATATTATTAACCTGCTGAAGATACTGATCGACAAAGAGGGTAATTTCATGCTCAATATGGAGGATGAAATAATCAACGGAACAACTGCGGTCCATGCCGGTGAATATATGAGCCAGCGGATTAAACAATTACTTAATGTCAAATAATCCTGATAATGGAAAATATACTTGACTTTATCTTACAGCACAGAGAGGCAATATTTATTGTTATCCTTTCGATCTTTCTGGGTATTGAGGTTATAAGCCATGTCCCGGCAATACTTCATACACCGCTGATGTCCGGCGCCAATGCCATTCATGGTGTGGTGATTATAGGTGCCATAATTGTAATGGGTCATGCAGAAACAACAGGATCAATGATCCTCGGCTTTCTTGCTGTGATCCTTGGGACGCTGAATGTCGTCGGCGGTTTTGTTGTTACCGACAGAATGCTGGAGATGTTTAAAAAGAAAAAGTAGTCAGTACATTATAAAAAGAAAGATCAGTTAATGAGCGATATATCTCAATTTCCATATGGCATCTCAGTGCTTGAGATAACTTATATTGTGGCTTCCGTACTATTTATTATCGGACTGAAGATGTTAAGTCATCCACTTACGGCCCGGAGGGGTAATATACTGGCTGCTTTCGGTATGGGCTTCGCTATCATTGCCACTATTCTGTTCCACAAGAAGGATGGTGAACCTATAGGCAACATACCATGGATAATTGCTGCTATTGTGATTGGAACGGCAATAGGGTGGATAATAGCCAAAAAAGTCAAAATGACAGCCATGCCTCAGCTTGTGTCATTCTTCAACGGAATGGGAGGTGCTACAGCAGCACTCATCTCCATGATGGAGTTCCCGCATGTGAGTCCCGAACTTATTGCCAGGAGCGGTATGGCTAACGGTCATGTGCTGGCTATCCTGCTGGGACTAATGATAGGGACCGTTTCATGGGCAGGAAGTATGATCGCGTACGGCAAGCTCGACGGATGGATAGGCGATCTGAGGGTAAAAGCCATAAGATATGTGAATCTCACTATTTTAGCTGTACTGATAGGATTCATTGTTTACATAATGACACGTGATGTACAGTCAAGTTCCGAGCTTACCCCGTTAATATATATTATGTTTGCTGTAGCGGTAGTCTATGGTGTTCTTTTTGTAATGCCTATCGGCGGGGCTGATATGCCTGTAGTGATCTCCCTCCTGAACTCATTCACTGGTGTGGCTGCAACAATGGGAGGCTTCCTGTACAATAACCAGGCAATGCTTACCGGGGGAATCCTTGTCGGTTCTGCCGGAACAATACTTACTGTATTAATGTGCAGGGCCATGAACAGATCGCTGCTGAATGTGATTATCGGCGTATTTGGGGGAGGAGGACAGGCCGCTGATTCAGGAGAGGGAACTGTTAAGGAAATAACACTGTCAGATGCCGCCATACTTCTCAGCTACTCAAAGAAGGTTGTGATTGTACCGGGTTACGGACTGGCAGTAGCACAGGCTCAGCATATATGTCATGAGCTCGATAAGCTTCTTGATGAAAAAGGAGTGGAGGTGAAATATGCAATTCACCCTGTGGCGGGCCGTATGCCCGGACACATGAATGTGCTTCTTGCAGAGGCCGATGTGCCTTATGAACAGCTTATTGAAAGCGACAAGATCAATCCTGATCTGCCGAATACAGATGTGCTTGTTGTTATCGGCGCCAATGATGTTGTAAATCCTGCTGCGGAGGATGACCCTTCAAGTCCTGTTTACGGTATGCCGATTATTAAAGCGCGTGAGGCGAAGAACATAATTGTGATGAAACGCGGAATGGGGAAAGGATATGCTGCTATTGAAAACATGCTCTTCTTTAACGACAAGACAAGAATGCTGTTCGGTGATGCTAAAACCTCTCTGCAAAACCTGGTAAACGAGATAAAAGACCTGTGAATTCTCTTTTTCAAAATCTTGCTCTTCTTCGTACTACCTTAAAGCAGAACAACATTGATGCATATATTATACCTGTGTCTGATCCCCATCTTGGTGAAAACATCGCTGATCACTGGCACGTAATTGCCTGGCTGACAGGTTTTGACGGATCAGCGGCCACGGTCATTATAACTGATTCATTTGCAGGATTATGGACCGATTCAAGATATTTTATACAGGCCGAAAAACAACTGGAAGGCTCTGGTTTTAAACATATGAGACCCGGACCTGTTCCGGAAGAAAGCTATATTGACTGGCTTATCGGGAATACAGGGGAGGGCAGCAGAATAGCTTTCGATGGCAGGACTTTATCAATAAGTCATTACAGGAAGCTTGAAACCAGACTGGTGAGTAAAAAGGTGATCTTAAAAACTGACTGTGACCTGATAAGTGAAATATGGACCAACCGTCCTCCGTTGCCCTCAACACCTGCTTTTGACCATCCTGTTGAGTTTTCAGGGAAGGAACGATCGGAGAAGATCATTCAAGTAAGGGAACAAATGAGAAATCAGAAGATAAATTACCATCTGCTTACTTCGGTTGATGATATAATGTGGCTGCTGAATATCAGAGGCAGTGATGTGCCATATACACCTTTGTTGTTATCCTTCGCCATTATAGGTGAGGAACAGATACTGCTGTTTACGGGAGAAAACAAGATACCCCCGAAGATGGCACAGGAATTTGACAGCCTCGATATAGTTATTCTGCCCTATGAAGAGGTTGCCGCCGGCTTATCATCTATCCCGGAAGGTTCATCACTGCTCATTTCACCACGTACAACATCTAGTGCTTTATATTTTTCCATTCCGGAGAGCGTGAAGATCTTCGAGGATACAAGTATACCCTCACGGATGAAGGCGGTTAAAAACAGGGCAGAGATTGAAAATATCGGTAAGGTGATGGTAAGAGATGGCATTGCCCTTACAAAATTCTTTTACTGGATCGAAAGCAACTTTGGTCAGATACCAATGACAGAGCTTTTCCTGATTGGAAGATTGTTGAAGTTCCGGGTAGAAAACGAAGATTTCCTGGGACCCTCATTTGCTCCAATTATAGCTTTCAATCAACATGCAGCACTGCCTCATTATTCTGCAAAACCCGAGACGGATTCTGTTATTGAGGAGAATGGCATTCTACTGGTCGATTCCGGTGGCCAGTATTATGGCGGTACCACCGATATAACCCGGACAATATCTATAGGAACACCTTCTCTAACCCAAAAAACCGATTTTACACTTGTACTCAAAGGACACATTAACCTTGCACTGGCAAAATTCCCATTTGGAACCAGGGGATACCAGCTTGACATGCTGGCAAGAAAACATCTCTGGGAACAGGGATTAAATTACGGACATGGAACCGGACATGGGGTTGGGTACTGCCTGAATGTTCATGAAGGTCCACAGAATATAAGCCCTTCCGGAAACAAAACCATCATTGAGGCAGGAATGCTTTTATCAAATGAACCGGCATTATACCGCGAAGGTGAATATGGAATCAGAACTGAAAATCTTATCCTCAGTTATGAGGATGAGGAGACAGACTTCGGGCAATTCCTGCGATTTGATACAGTCTCGTTATGTTATATTGAAAAATCATTGATTGACAAATCATTACTGGAACAAAAGGAGATTGACTGGCTCAATTCCTACCATACAGAGGTCTACGAAAAGATATGCCCTTATCTGACAGAAGAGGAAAGAATGTGGCTTAAGGAAAAAACTTTGGAGCTATAAATTAAGTACAAGAACCACCTCCCCCCTGACGGTCGCCGTCAGGGGTACTCCTCCTTTAAAAAGGAGGAGAAACTTGAAATAAAATAATCAATTATTTTCCCCTCCTTTGGAAAGGAGGGGTGGCCCTGACTTTTATAGTCAGGGATGGGACGGTTCGTATTAATCACCTATCTTATAACATCTTCCATCTTTGTAACATCAATCACCGGGAATTCAGTGATCCTCAGTTTTGCTGCCCCATATGGTACCAGCTCAATGATTTCAGGTGTGCCTTCAGGTGCAACAGGACTTAATGGCGGGATATCTGCCGAATTATCTTTCATGATCCAGCGTGGCACTTCCATTCCTCTTGCTTTTATAATGACTGCAGCATCTTCTGTCCAGAGAACATATTTACCCGAATCGGTATTCCAGATCATATCTCCCCTGTCGGCAAAGGGATAACTTGTCAAGGAATTTTTAGTAATCTTAAATCCTCTTTCCTGTTTTGAAGAGTCAATCATTAAACCATAGTTCCAGGGGCTCTTAGGATATATCTCCCAGTCAACGCTCCCTTTATAACCAAAGTTATCATAGTTAATTTTGACACTTTTATATTCCTTTTCAATTCTCAATGAAAAATATAGTGGTCCTCGTAGCAATGACATTGCACCATTATATCTTTTTTCGGTTCTGATTCTCATGGGGATCACTATACCAATAACATCATCATTATTCCATTTCTCGTTTAATCTAAAAGTCGAGCCCGTTTTTCCGGTTACTGATTTGCCCTTGAAGTTTATTGTGACAGAATCAGCCCAGCCGGGTATTCTGAGGTAAAGAGGGAACCTTATAGAGTTGTCTGTACTGATCTTGAATTTTATGTCGCCTTTGAACGGGTAATCTGTTTCCTCGAGAATGGTGACTTCAGTGCCATTGCCTACTTTTGCTTTTACCGTTGACGGGCTGTAAGCTACAGCAATCAGTCCATTGTCATTTGTAGCCATCCAGAGGTTCTGTGTAAATTTAGGCCATCCCTGATGCATATTTGCGAGGCAGCATGCGAAATTTGGCATCAATCCATAGATGTTTGAATAATTCCCGTTTGTGCTCCAATTCCTTTTTTCACCCGTCACAAGTACCTGGTTTGACTGCTGGTCATACTGATGCGCCCACATATCGGGAGTTGTTGTTCCGGGTAAAGCATTGAATGTCAGTAATTCCAGTCTGTCGACAAGAGAATTGTCTCCGAATATTGCATAAAGCTCCCCAAGCGAAAACATATATTCTACAACAGCACATAATTCTGTGCCACGGTCAGGACTTTTCCCGGACAGGTGTTCATCTCCTGAGAATCTACCTCCTGCCTGTCCATGGTTGAGGTCATATTTTTCAATTCCGGTAAAGACTGCATTTTTAAATCTCTCATCAGATGATTGCTGAAACCATAATCCGGGATATTTAATTGCCATTGTGTTATTTACAACATGGGCGGTTAATCCTTCGGGACCCCAGTTCAGTGGGATTTTCTTATCGGCTGAGGCAGCTGAATCCCATGGAAACTTTTCGTAGTATGTAGTCCAGTCTGAACTGTTTTCAAATATCGATTTTATTGTCTCAAGGATCCATAGTCCGCCTGTCTGCCTGTATAACCAGTAGCCGGTCACGGCATTTTCCATTGCCCTTACTCCACGCCACTCCTTATCAGGCCAGTCGGGAGGAGTATCGTGCAGGTACCTGAAGTATTTTTCGAGTACCTCTATTGCCCTCATATCACCGGTTGCTTCATAATATTGCATCAGAACCTTATTTGCTACTGCAAGAGGCCAGCGGTCTTTGTTTTTTACCGGACCATACCAGCCGGTGTCGCTTGAGCTCGATAGAATCGGTTCAATCCATGCTTTCACTTTGTCCTTAATGGATTCATCATCAAGCAGATAGGCAAGAGGGACAAGTCCGTCAAGAAAATAGGGGCCTCGCTCCCATGCTTCACCATCACCTCCGCGCCATGAGGAGTTGACAAGATCAGGCCAGAAATCATCGATATTTCCTGTCAGTCCTGCGGCCTGGGCTTCAAGCTGCGATTTCAGCCAGCCTTCCGGCTTAATTGAACCAAGAGGCAGCTTTATATATGCATTTTGCGACAATGGCACAGGATTTCCTTTATAGTTAATATTTTCTTTTTTGTTTATACATCCTGCAGTAAGAATGATAATTACTGAAATGAGTGTTATTACTGTTTGTTTCATGATTTGAAGATGAAATCTCACTTTAATATTTAAAATATCTTAAAATTCATTTAATTGTAATTCGGGGTTTATACTTTGTTTAATATCAGCACATTCTATTACCTGCA
>Ga0315550_1000512_pt1 | contig 23787 bp, 21 predicted proteins | sample SalMarSW160190MG_2_FD_203100 | JGI IMG/M metagenome (GOLD analysis project Ga0315550, IMG submission 203100) | Salt marsh sediment microbial communities from the Plum Island Ecosystem LTER, Massachusetts, United States - Salt Marsh Sediment SW1601-90 ... | reverse complement strand
TACGGAAATACGGAGAAAATTGCCAGATCCATCGGCAGTGCCGTTGACGGTAACGTCAAGGTGCTCCGTGCCGGTGATGCAGATTCCTGCAAATTGGTATCGATTGATTTTCTTATCGTTGGTTCCCCTACCTATGGAGGAAAGCCGACACCAGCGGTTCAGGACTTCCTTAACCAAATCGAAGAATCCATGGTTAAAAATGCCGGTGTAGCTGCATTCGATACAAGATTATCCGCAAAATTTGTTAAAATTTTTGGTTACGCCGCAAATAAAATCGCCGGCAAATTAAAAGCAAAGGGCGGTAATCTCATTCTGCCTCCCGAAGGCTTCCTTGTCAAAGGTACAAAGGGTCCGCTTATCGAAGGAGAACTGGAGCGCGCCGCCGGCTGGGCAAAACAGATAATTAACAGCAAAAAGTAATCCTGCAGTAAGTAAAATAGAGTTATATTATAGAAGGGGAGATTTTTTTACGTTCCTAATATCCAGGGTAAGTTTTTTAAACTATTTGTTCTAATTTTCGGATTTTTCATACCTGTTCCCAACGGTATTTATTTTCTATTTTATTCAATTTTTCAAAATCACATTTAAAACAGAGCCCGTTGTGGCAGCATATAAAACCTCCGCATTCCGGACACTGCCACTTCTTTTTTTCCGATAGTAAAAATTTATTGATTCCTTTTTCCCTGATAAAATTCAAATTATCTATCATACTCATCCGGTATCGCTCCCGGTAACGCTTGTCTATGATTTTTAACGCATGGCAAGGAAATTCTTTGCATTCATAACAATATTTTATTTTATTGTTTAATAATAACGGGCACCTTTTCTTTAAAAAGGCGCATTTCTTATCCCGTGGACGGCAGCCATCACAGCTTGGCATCCTCAAGCCTTTTTCTTTTACATTATTTTTCCCTGCAAGATAACTGCTGCATAAAGCACAGTTCATACCGCAAGGAGCAATCAGTTTGTCATCACTTGCCATGCTCTTATCCTGCCGGGAAATCATTTACCTTTTGATTTTATAAGCCCCGTCTTACTGTTTCATTTTCTTTATAGCCATTTCAGCAGCGTTGCTTATCTGATATGCTATAGGAGAAGCAGTTAAAGCAGGATGCGTTCCCATTTGGAAAGTAGCTATATCATTAGCAGTCATCCTCTTATGTATGCATCCGCCTATCAAATTTATCAATTCACCGCCTGATTTTGCCCCTATCAGCTGACCTCCAAGAATAATCCCGGTACCTTTTTCAAATATCAGATTAACCTTCAGGTTACACCCGCCGGGCATACAGCCAGGATGACAGTTAGGGCCTTCAGCCTGCCCTACCACAATATCATAACCATTCTTTTTTGCTTCGGAGATAGAAAGCCCGGCTCTTGCCAGCGCAGTATCTCCAATTATAGTAGAATAGGTACCTATAACTCCCTCATTCGACCTGTTTATTTCATAAAGATTAGCCCCGGCTATCCTTGCTTCATTGGAAGCGATAGAGGCCAGCATCAGATTAATAGGTTTCTTATTAAAGAAAGATACTTTTGCACAGCAGTCACCGCATGCAAAAATACTTTGGTCATTTGTTCTCATGTATCTGTCAACCTTTATGGCCCCCCTGTCATTTACTTCAATTCCTGCATCTCTGGCAACCTTAGCATTAGGTTTTGCCCCTATTCCGATTAAAACAACATCCGCTTTTATTGTCTTCCCGCTGGACAACCTTACACCTTCCGCTGTTTCATTTCCGGAAATTGCCTCAACCTTTTCATTTGTTACTACGTTAACACCTCTTTTTCTAACCAAATCTTCTCCCTGCTTACAGAAATCTTCATCAAAGACCAGCATCAGGCAGTGTGGGAGCATCTCCACAACAGATATATTTATGTCTCTATTTTTCTTACATTCATCAGCAAACTCCATTCCAATAAATCCGCCGCCAATAATTACCATATCTTTGGATTTATTAACCTCATCCAGTAATGAATTTAAATAACTGTCATCTTTTTTAACCGTAAATACATTTTTCTTATCAGATCCCTTTAGGGGCGGGATTACAGGATCAGATCCGGTAGCAATAATCAGTTTTTCGTACTCAACATTATCTCCCTTGCCGGTAACTATTATCCTCTCATCTTTTTTTATTTCCGTCACTTCCCCTATTAGTAAATCAATACCGTTTTTTTCCAGCACTGTATCAGGAATTAAATTCTTTTCGGTCGTACCTACGGTACCATAGATATAAGGTATCCCGCATGGTATCAATACTTTTTCTTCACTTCTTACTATCAATACTTTTTTTTCAGGATAAAACCTTTTTGCAGTGATTGCAGCAGTAAGACCCGCAGCACTTCCTCCGATTACAACTACCTCGTATTTTTTCACAATTCCTCCTTAAATTAAAAATATATATATTATAAAACGCTTCTGATATTAATATATGAGTAATTCTAGCAAGTTAATATATCATCTTTATCGATAGAAATAAATTAATTTTTAAGAATATTTTTTAATTTAATACCACTTTTTAAATACATTTATAACAAAATACTAAAATTATCCTTTGCTTTTCTGCAAAGCTTATCACTCCTTTATCCTTCCCATATAACTTTTAAATCATATGGGGTATGATATTTGTAAGTGGTACAGTTTTCAAATGAAATATGGACCGGATTTAGGTTAATGCAGGCAAAGGAGAGAATAAATGAAATTAGGAAAGATAGAAAAATAGTTTATAAACAGGGAAATACATTCAAAGAAAGTAATAGAAAGAGCGGAAAGACTACTAGACATTATAGACATTAAACCTGATCAGAGTTTTTTAGAAATAGGCTGCGGCAGCGGAACTGTATCAAAACACATCTATAAGAAATATAGAGTAAAATTAGTGGGAACTGATGTAGACGAAAATCAGATCAAACTTGCCAAAAAGATTACCAAAGACCCAAAAAATATTACCTTCTTAGTTTCAGATTCCACCAATTTGCCATTTAAGGACAAAAGTTTTGATATAGTTCTATCCATAAATGTACTTCACCATATATATAATTGGATGGATGCTCTAAAAGAGATAAATAGGGTATTAAAGAACAATGGTTATTTTGTTTTAGCTGATTTGCTATTTACAAAATGGGCGCAAAGAATCGGCAGGCTTTACCCCGGTCAGGCTTTTGGCATAACTGCTGCAAATAATTTAAATCTATTTATTGCTAACAATAATTATTCAACACTGTATTCCAACATTTCCAAACCACTAATGTGGAGCAATATTGAAGCTATTTACAGGAAATCAATAGCTGGGAATGGGAGATAAAGTTCAAACCGGGATGCCGGAAAATCAAGAATAATCCGTATTTTTATAACCGTCAAGACTCTTATTATCGATATAGAAAATATATAAAAGTTAAGTTAGAATATAACAAATAAACTATTATTTTTTATTATGAGATATTTTTCTATTATTTTTATTGTTATATGCCTGCTCTTTTCAATGCTGCTGCTCAACTCCTGTAAAGAAACAGGGCTCGAAGAGCCCTTGGACGCCAAAGTGTCACAAGATGAAATTTCCAAACAAGATACGGAGACAGATGAAAATATCCGAACTGAAAACAATGAATCAATAGATAAAGATACCCAGGATGATAGCATCCAGGAAACATCGGACAGACCAGAGAATAATATAATGTTTTATAACAGCGAAGTAAATTTTGCTTTTATCTATCCGCAAGAATACCTGACCATTTCTTCGTACCCCGGCTGGCCAAGAGATTACGGAGATCTTTCCCTAAACGTCAGTATAAATTCCATAGAAAACCTGGAAGGGTCCATAAAAGAAGATGCAATAAGCGAAAGAGATGCTCTTAAAGCCGGAGGCTTTGGTCCGGATACAAGTTTTTCCTTTGAGCCTTCAAGAAAAGTGATTAAAATCGGTGATACCTTCGTAAAAGAATTTTTGGTTTTTGCAAGATATGACAATGTCTGTGATATAGCCTTTGATTGGGAAACTCACTTTTATAATAATGACTATCAGATACAGATAATACTTTCAGCCGATAAAGAAAGAATAACAGAAAGCATGGACCAATATTTCATATATGATGAAGCAGGCTGTCCCGGTCAGAAAGTCTGGGATTTTGACAAACAGGATGAGTTTTATGATAAACTGACAACCGGCCAGGCGTCAGGCCCGGCTTCAGAATGGTTTGATGCATCTGGTTCCATTATGAATCTACTTCAGGTAAATGATTTCAAGGGAGCATCGGCAGGTTACAGTAGATTGATAGATAAAAGGTTATTTGAAGAAAATATTGAGGAAAAATATTTAATCGATGTCTCTTATCCGCAGTTTCAATCTGCTGCAGCAGGCGGGTTGGACGAAAGCATTAATAAAATAATATATGAGCAGAAAGTGCTTCCAATAATAGATGATTTCAAAGACGAAATATCTTCATATGGTGACGAGGATTTTGTCTTTAAATATTTTTTAGGCATAGATTATTCTGTAGTTATGTATGATGAAAACGGAATCTCGGTCTGCCTTTATATCTCTCCCTACTTGGGAGGAGCTCATGGAATGCTGCATTTCGAGACTATTAATTTCGACCTTGAAAAAATGAGTCTGGTGGAGATGGAAGACCTATTTACGGCCGGCTATGATTACCCTGGTGTAATCTCCGAGTATTGCAGGGAGAATCTGACTAAACAGATAAATGATACGGGTTTTGAACCCGATAAACAGTGGCTGGAAAATGGCACTGATCCGGATTATATGGATAACTTTGCAAACTTTCTTATAACACCTTCCGAACTCATAATAAAATTTCCGGCATACCAAGTAGCGGCATATGCAGCCGGAGATTTTACGGTCAACGTACCTTATGAAGAATTTGAAGGCAATTTGAATCCTAAAAGCATAATCGGAGATTATAATAAATAATTATCAATCAAGCCCTTAACGGGCTGGCAGACTTCCACACAATAATATAAAATACAGCTTAATGAATATAATCATTTAATTGATTTTTAATGATGTATTGATATGGATTCCCTTAATTTACATATTTGTAACTTTTTATTTTAATGAAATTATTTCGGTAAAAGAAAAAACTAATTTAATTCAAAGACGCATATGAAAATAATGATTATAGGGGGAACTGGATTTCTGGGCTACCATGCACTTCTTGTAGCATTAAATAAGGGATACTCGGTTGATGCCCTTGCAGTTGACGATATAGAACTTGGGGACTGGTATCCCAAAGAGGTAAATGTACAATACGGTGATGTATTTGAACTTTCGGGAGAAAATCTGCAGGAACGCTTTACCGGCTATGATGCTATGGTTTATGCCGTAGGTCCGGATGATAGGATTACACCACCTGCTCCCTCTTATGATTTTTTTCATACCAGACTTGTGGAGTCTTGCGAAAAAGTAGTAACTGCGGCACGCAATGCATGTATTAAAAGATGCGTTGTTCTTAATTCGTATTTTGCATATTTTGACAGGATCTGGCCGGAAAAAGAGCTTAGCAAACACCATCCCTATATAAAATGCCGTGTGGAACAGGCAGAGAGAGTTATTGCTGCAGGAGGGAATAAAATGACAGTTATGCTCCTGGAGCTTCCTTACATATTCGGTTCCATGCCGAATCGTGTTCCTCTATGGAAGGATGTTTTACTGGATCGTATTATAAAAAGTAAAATTATTTTTTTTCCAAAGGGTGGAACAAATATGATTGCTGCAGAGCATATCGGCGAAGCGATTATAGGAGCTCTGGAGCACGGTAAACATAGCGAACGGTATACCGTAGGCGATGAAAACCATTCATACAATGAAATGCTGGACATGATGCTATCGGCCATAGGAATGCACAAAAAAATAATAAATATTCCACGGTTTATAGCTGTAATAGCCGGCTGTATGATAAATAAGGAATGGAAGAAAAAAGGATTGGAAGGCGGGCTTGACGGCAAGTACCTGATGCGCGACATTTTAACCCATAATTTATTCTTTGACCCTTCGGATACTGCAGAAAAACTGAGATATAAAAGAGGAGGTCTGAAAGAATCGATTGCTGCCACTATGAGAGCCTGTTATCCGGAAAAATTCGAAAACTGAAAGGAAATATACAGAATTATCGTAACTAAAGAGTTTGTTTACAGAAAACTTATAAGAAGAACCATCAAATCCTCAAAAAAATCTTGAAAAACGCCTATTATCTGGCGGGATTTCTATGCAGTATATATCGGCTCCCTATTTGGACTGGACTGATTTTCTTTTTATATAGTCCACTGTCTTGTAATAGAATACCTTTATATAATTTGTAACAATAAACATGGTAATTGCATAACCCCATACGAATCCTGCCAGTTTCCATCCTATCCCGGTCATCAATAATCCGTATACTGCAAAAAATGTTGCTGCAATCTGTGTAAATTCCGCGGTAAGGAACAATCTGGGTGAAGGCAATGGTCTAGTCCAAAAAGATTGCTTACCGGTTCTGGTAAGGTAAATTGTCAAGTGTCCCGAAACAATTAATTTTAGAAAAACAAGAGTCTGAATTATTGATGGATCAAGACTAAGGACATTTCTGGCAATCAAGAAAAAACCAAAACTTGATATCACCCCTACAATTCCCAGCATAGTGGAAACCTCAAGAACGCTGCTCATCTTCCAGCGGACTGGGCGTTTTAGAAGTTTTGCATTATCATATGCAATCATCATTATAGGTATGTCATTAAGCAGGGCAAGAAGAACGACCATTATGGCAGTTAGAGGGTAAAATTTGAATATTAAGATGCTTAAAACTAAAAAAAACAGGACCCTTATGGTTTCAGCTATGCGATAGATCGCATAATTGTTCATACGCATGAATATTTTTCGACTCTGTCTTAATGCTTCGACAATCACAGATAGGCCCGGTTTGGTAAAAACTATGTCTGCGGCGGATTTTGCAGCATCTGTAGCTCCGGCGACTGCAATCCCTATATCGGCCTTCTTTAGTGCCGGGGCATCGTTTACCCCATCACCTGTCATACCTACGATATGATTTTTCTTCTGCAGCAGTTCTACAATATGATATTTATGTTCGGGAAAGACCTCTGAGAAACCATCAGAATTTTCAATAATCTCTTCGGCTTTATCGTCTTCCACATCTATTAATGATGATGCAGGTATAATATTTGTGCCTAAATTGACATCCTTCGCTATTTTCTTAGCAATAGCGGTATGGTCTCCTGTCAGCATCTTGACATTCAAACCCATAGACTGCGCTTCTTTTATCGTTTCTGCCGAATCTTCACGGGCAGTATCAGATAGTCCGATAAGACCGATGAAATTCCATTTTCCATTTTTACTGGTTTTTGCGATGCCAAGTGCACGATATCCATCTTTTGCCAGACTGTCTATTTTATCATTGATATCTTCAGCTAATTTTTTATCCTCGCCTATCAATGACAGGATTACCTGCGGTGCTCCTTTTGATACTTTAAAATTATTTTTACCGGGACCTTCCACAACAGACTCTGTTCTTTTTTTAATGGGATCAAAAGGTTTAAAGTCCAAGACTTTATAGTCACCAATAGATTTAGTGACTTCCTTTATATCTTTACTACTGGCTATGATTGCATTATCGATGGTATCTCCGTCTTTTTCTCTTGAAGCAAGACTGCCGCAGAGGAATACTTCATTTTTACTAAAATCCCCAATGGGTATGACTTCCTCTACGGAGAGTTCGTTTTTAGTAATGGTTCCTGTTTTATCTGAACATAGAAAATCCACACCAGCCATCTCCTCAATGGCAAGGAGCTTGCTGACAATAGCACCCTTTCCGGCAAGGACAGTAGCCCCGACTACCATAGTGATCGACAATACTGCCGGAAGAGCAGCCGGTATAGCTGCTATTATAAGGACCAATCCAAACTGAAGGGTTTCAATGACTTTCTGATGGCGTAATAACTCTACTGCAAATACGATAATAACTAATGCAATAGACATGATTATTAAATAATTGCCTATCTTCATGACAGCTTTTTGAAAATGGCTTGTGGTTTTTGCTTCCTCTACCAGTTTAGTTGTTTTCCCAAAATAAGTATTCATTCCAGTGCTTATAACCAATGCGTTCATCTCGCCCTGGCGGATAATGGACCCCGAATATCCCACATCCGATGTGTCTTTTTCTACTGGTAATGATTCCCCTGTCAGCGCAGATTCATCCACAGATAAATAATCACCTTCAACAAGCTTGATATCGGCAGGTATTATATCACCCAGACGGACTCTTATCATATCCCCTGGTACAAGTTCTTTTGCCGAAATTTCCTGCCATTCCCCATCGTGAAGCACTCTGGCTTTTATAGCCAATCTTTTTTTTAACATTTCTATTGCGTTATCTGCCCTATGTTCTTCAGAGAATCTTACAACTGCATTGATCATCAACAGTAAAAGAATAACCCCGAAATCCTCCCAATGTCTTAGGACAGCCGAAAGGATCAATGCTATTTCGATCATCCAGGGAATAGGACCCCAAAAATATTTAAGGAATTTTAATAAGGTGTTAGTCTTTTTTTCTGATATTTCATTTGGCCCAAATTGGTCCAGCCTCTTTTTTGCCTCATTGCCGGATAGTCCTTTTTTGCTTGAAGACAGTTTTTTAAATAAATCCGCAGTACTAATATCTTTTGCTTTTTTTGTGTCAATAATACTTTTTTCCATCTCTGATCGGATAAATATTATTTCCTGGTTCTTATAATTATTATACTATGTTAAAAAGATTATTACATAAAAAAACTATGATCTTTTTTCCGTAATATGCCTGGATGGAAAGGACATCATCAGATTCACTTGAAAAACCGGGTTAGATACATGCATATCATCTCTTGAGGGTGTTTTTGGATGAATGAAACCTTTCTGCATTCTTTATACCTCTATAGATATTCTATCTTTATATCACTTCTATTAATTTCTTTTAATGCCTCTTTATAGGTCAAAAGTTTTCTTTTAGCGCCCTTGTACTTCAACACAGAATGGGAATTTACAATAGCCAGTTTCATTGATAATCTTATATCACCTGTCTTTATCATTCCGGCTAGGAAAGATGCAGCAAAACTGTCCCCGGCCCCGGTAGACTCGACCACTTTAACATTCTGTGGGAAGATCTTAAAATAAGAACCGTTGACATCAGCACCGTAAATCGGGTTTTCACCATCAGTTATTATGGCTATCTCAGGTCCCAGTTCCCTTAAACTCTTTATTTTTTCAAAAGGCTCCCCTTTACCCACCAGTAAAGAGGCTTCTTCTTTATTTAGTATAATGATCCCGGTATTTTTTAATATTTTACTTAGATATTGCTTTCCTTTCTCGGAGAGATAGTTGCTTGTATTAAAGCATATCTTTATATTATTTTTAAAAGCAAAGTTCGAGAGTTTTTCCAAAGTCCTGAATGATTTATCCAGCATGCTTGAAAAATAAAACCACTTGGTCTTTAACTTTTCTAAATCTATCTCTGAAAAATCCAGACTATTATTGGTACCTTTAAAAGTCAATATTGTTCTTCTTTTTTCCAGACTGTCTAAAACCACCGAATAGCCGGTCTTTTCTTCCGGATCCTTGCTTATGGAACCAAGGAATTCCACCTTTTCATTTTTTAATTCGTCTAAAATTTTCAGGCCATTCTGGTCATTTCCGACTTTACCTATATATGCTACCTTTAAGCCCAATCGTGAAAGAGCCACTGCAGTATTGGTGCCTCCTCCGCCGGTTAAAAAATAAAGAGTGTTTATAAGAAGCTTTGCCCCCACAGGATAGCAAATATAACCTTCCTCATCATTTTTTGTTCTTATAGATATGGACTCGGATCTATCAGTATACACGAACACATCAACAGTACCTGATCCAACTGTTATAACATCATACATTATGTTTGATTCCTCCTTTTGTCTTGTGTTGATTGGCTATGAACTCAATAGCTTCCTTTATTTTTTTGTCTTCACCTAAATAATATTTATTCGAAGGCATTAGCTTTTCATCCAACTCATAGATCAGAGGTATACCCAGAGGAATATTTACATTCGCAATTTCACTGCTGCTTATATTATCAAAGTGTTTTACCAGAGCCCTGAGACCATTCCCGTGGCCTACCAATAGTACTTTTTTGCCGGATTTAATACTGGGTGCAATGTTATCGTACCAATATGGCAAAATTCGATTAACCGTGTCTTTTAAAGATTCTGAAGTAGGCAGCTCTTTTTTGGTTAGATTGGAATATCTAGAGTCATTGCCTGGATATCTGCTGTCATGTATATTAATTTCAGGGGGACGGATTTCATAACTTCTTCTCCACTTTAGAACCTGGGTTTCTCCATACTTTTTAGTTGTCTCTGATTTATTTAAACCCTGCATGGCTCCGTAAAACCTTTCATTGAGCTTCCATGATTTTTTAACAGGTACCCACATCAGGTCAAGTATGTCAAGCACTATCCAAAGAGACCTGATGGACCTTTTAAGCACTGAGGTAAAGGAAATATCAAATGTAAACCCCTCCTTTTTAAGAATCTCCCCGGCTTCCTTTGCTTGTTTTATTCCTGCGGAAGATAAATCTATATCAGTCCACCCGGTAAAGAGGTTATCTCTATTCCAAATACTTTCGCCATGTCTTAATAATACTAATCTAAACATTTAAATTACCATCCGGGAGCTGCAAATTTTCTGTTAATATACCTTTATTCTATATTTTTAAAGCTATTAATTCAATTTATAAGAGCTTGCTTCTAGATCACCAACCTACAATCCCCTATAGGTCAACATATCTTAGGTTATCGGAGACAAAAATGACCGTTGGTTATAATATTAGATCAGAAAACACGTAGAATAGAAGAAATTTAAGAAAATCCAATATCTAGGTCTATTTTATTGTAGGCCTATATCATGCCACCTTGTAAAAATCTCAATACACATGGTCGCAGTCTATATAGTTATCCCGGATATATTCTTCTGTATTAGCCTTGCCCATGACTTATCTAACCTGCAATCTTTGTTTTCTTTCATAACCGGATAGTTATCTTCCAATAGAGTTAAACCTTATGCCCCTTACATTTACCATATTTGGGGCATTTTTCAAACACTATTTTAAACAGTTTATCGATATCCTCTTTGTATGCATTCAAAACATCTGCATTTACACTATAGTATACACGAAAACCTATCCTATTTGGTTCAAGTATACCAACACTTTTCAAAATTTTTATATGCTGAGAAGCAGCCGGTTGAGTAATCCCGAGCTTTTTTGCCAGATCAATGACACATAGATTATCTTCCATTTTAGATGCCAGCATCCTTATTATCCTAAGCCTTGTCGGTTCGCCCAGGGCCTTGAATATTTCTGACATTATTACCACTTTATCTTTCACTCGCTACCTCGCTATTTTATTCTTTAAAATCTCTTGGTCAAACTTTTTTTATGCCATACTATAGCAGCAGTAAAGAACAGGATACTAAACCCAATAAGAGCCAGGAGATCAATAATGGGACTGAAATTGCTTGTGCCGCTTATAGAATTTCTGGCTAAATCAGTATAATAAGTCAGAGGAGAAATATATGAAATAAATTTCCAGTTTCCCATATTATCAATGGGAACAAATACACCGCTTATAAAGATCAGGGGGAATTTGATCATACTCTGGAGCATCATTATATTTGATGGATTATCGGTAGGTGGAGCCGAAATCAGCAGGCCTAAAGACGAGAAGCAAAAAGCCGCAATAATGGTCCCTGCTACCAGGCTTAAACTTATTATCTCTACCCCCAGTAAAACAATACTTATTATAAAAATAAAAAAGGTTATGAACAGGCCAAACATAAGGGATGCAAATATATCCCCCAGAATAATTGCCCACAATGTAACAGGTGCTGAAACTAACCTTTCAAAAGTCCGCATTCTGGTTTCCCACGGTGCTACTACCGGGCCTATAGATGAAGCAGTAACAAAAAGTGCCATACTCATCAGTCCGGGTATTAAAAAATTAAAAGAAAGATTTCTTCCCACAGCAAAAGCAACAAATAAAAAAGACGGCATAAGTATTCCGGATATTACAACCGGTCCTTTTAAATAAAAAATAAACAAATCTTTTTTAGTAACAGCCAGAGACTTCCTTAACTGCCCGATGAAATTCATTTTTCTTACTCCTTTGTCAGCCTTACAAATACATCTTCCAGGTTAGGTGCTATTGTATTAATTGATATGATTTTACTGCCGATAGAATCTGAATATTTAGCCAGCAGTGGAATAACTTCTCCGGTTCTTCTGCTGTATAATCTTAGTTTATCTCCAACTTTCTTTACCTCAGTAACCACATCGCCAAATAATAATTCCTCCGCCTTTACTTCCTTATCAAAAGCTACTTCAATAGAGGCTGTACTCTGAAAAGTGCTTTTTAGTTTTTCAGGGGAATCAATAGCTACGATCCGGCCGTGATTCATAATTGCCACTCTGTCACAGAGCTGATTTGCTTCTTCAATATTATGAGTTGTCAAAATTACAGTAGTCCCTTTGCTATTGAAATCTTTTATAAGATCTCTGATCAATCTGACACTCTCTACATCCAGTCCAGAAGTAGGTTCATCTAAAAATAATATTTTAGGATCATTTATCAGTCCCATAGCCACGATCAATCTCTGCTTCATACCTTTGGAAAAAGTCTTTACCTTATTATTTCTTCTCTCATATAATCCAAAAAGCTTTAACAGAATTTCAGCTTTTTCCATTATTTCTTTTTTCCGTATCCCGTACAACTCCCCCATAAGCAATAAATTCCTAAATGCCGAAAGATCTACATATGCATTTGCCATCTCAGGGACTATTCCCATAAACTGCTTGGCTTCCAGCGGATTTTTTTGTATATCATATTCTCCTACTAAAGCAGTACCGCTTGTTGGTTTAAAAATTCCTGTAAGCATCCTGATGGTCGTCGTTTTACCGGCACCGTTGGGACCGAGAAGACCAAAAAGTTCTCCGCTTTTTATCATAAACGATATTTTATCCACTGCTTTAAATCCATTAAAGTTTTTGGTTAAATCTCTAACTTCTATTGAATACATTTTTATCACCCATATCTAAATTATTTACCATCCTTAATTAATTAACTCCTAAAGCCGCACCTCGAGCTATATAAGTCTATAAGCAATTACTTATTACAAATGATATACTAAATCCTAAAAAACACAAGTTCTTTTCTGATAAAAATTGCCTAAGCACCGCCGGTATTTCAAAATCCAACAAAAATTCTTTTGATATGCGGCTTCATAGGAATTGCCGAGATTGCCTTCTTAAGAAGTTGGGGAATAGATGGTAGAAACTGGCGTACACGGACCCAGTCCATTCTGATTATTTCGGAAATATCCGCTCATATTAGTATATTTTAAGCAGACAAACAATAACATTTCTCTATTACAGACTCTATATAAGATTTGTTGTCCTCAGAAAATAAAATGGATACTTCTAAGTGTATTAAATGCGGTCAGTGCGAGAAAAAATGCCCCCAACATATAGCCATGATGGATGAACTTAAAGTAGCAAATAAATATTTAACATCCAAATAAACTTTTAGTTTTGATCCGCAAAGCGCCACCATGCAAGTGTTCCAATCAGTCCGGCTAAACCTGTAAAACAAAGAATGATGTAACTTATAATTTCCAGATGCGGTCCCTCTGCTCCGGCAGCTCCGCTATAAAGAGAAGGGATCATCCATGGGAAATATTGTCCAAGACCCAATGCATTGATGAACTGCCCGGCTATAAGAGTGACTATCACAAAACCAATAGGCGGCAAGTATCCCCGGCCATAACTTGCGAAGAAGGCTACGGTGGGACAGAGCAGTATGGTGAGAATATAAGTCATAATAACGGTATAAAAGCTTTGCAGGGCAAGTCCCCCCGACCATCCCGGAATATGAATCATCCATCCTGCCGCCAATCCGACAGCAAACAAAACAAGGGTAAGTAAAAGGCACCAGACAGCCGTTACAATTAATTTCGATAAAACAATGACATACCGGGAAACGGGCAATGCAAGCATATCCTTTATGGTACGATCAGAATATTCTCTTCCAAAAATCCAGCTTGTTACAAACCCGAATCCTATTAGCCCTATCATACTGACTATCTGCATGAACAGATTGAAATATGCAGACCAATCAGTCTCTTCCCCAAAAAAGGTTGCTTTGGTGCCAAGTAGACCAAGCTTACTGACCAGTTCGGGATTCTTTGCGATAAATATTAAAAGCCCCATAAAAATAGAAATAAAAGCAAAAGCCAGAATTGTTATCGGAAATATTCTTGACTTGCGTACTTTGAGGCTTTCGACCCACAAAGCAGATAAAATACCTTTCATTTTATATTTCCCCCATTCACTCCGATTATTCTTAAAAAATATGACTCCAGATTTTCCTCTTCTACTTTCAGCATTTTTGGCGGAAGGCCCGCATATACTAAAATATTTGCGATTTTTTCTGGGTGTTTTATTGCGTCATCCTCTTTTACTTCCAGCAACCCTTCTTCGGATACGTTTACCGGAAATCCGTTTTCAAGAAGCTTTAATCTTGCTGCTTCTTTATTATCAGCATCAAGGACGAGCCGTTTTTTGCAAAGGTTCTCCAATTCATTTGTGTCTATTTCCTGTATCAAGCTACCCTGATGAATGATTCCAATCCTTGTGGCAAGTCTGGATATCTCACCCAATATATGGCTTGATATAAATATTGTTACTCCATGATTGCAGGCAAGACCTTTTAACAGTTCCCGAATTTCCACAATTCCAGCCGGGTCCAGACCGTTTGCAGGCTCGTCCAGAATTAAAATATCTGGATTGTGTAAAAGTGCTTTTGCCAGACCAAGACGCTGGGCATTGCCCAGGGATAGATTTTTCGCTCTTACCTCTTTATATGAATCTAATTTTAGCCTGGTAATAATGGTGTCAATTGATTTTCTATCAGATATATCGCGCAGGTGTCGTATAATCTCAAGATTTTCACTGACTGTAAGTTCAGGATATGAATATTGTCTTTCCAGAAGATATCCTACATTTTTCCATAACCTGTTATTCCCGGCACTGACTTTTTCCCCATATAAAAAAGAAGCACCTGTTGTAGGATTTATTATTCCGAGTAGCAGTAAAATCGTTGTAGTCTTGCCTGCGCCATTAAGTCCCAGAAAACCATAGATTTCTCCTTTTTTGATAGATATTGAAACATTTTTTAAAGCATGAACCTTGCCATAATGTTTCGTCAAATGTTCTGTTCTAATTATACTTTTCATAATTTATACATCTCCTAATCTCTATTTTGCGGGTATTTTACTTATATTTTTAAATATTTTAACTAATAATTTTTATATCCTAACCGAATTTATTTGAAAAATCAATATTTATGTATTAAAATAGTAAATAAATTACATAATTATTAAAATATCAGGAGTTTTTTAATGAATGGATTTGAAAGAAGACGTCAGCAAAAAAAAGATTCTATATTAAAAGCCGCGAAAGAGCTTTTTAATCAATATGGTTATAATAAGGTCACAATTGCCGAGATTGCCAGGAAAGCTTCTGTTTCGCAGGTATCAATATATAATTTTTTTCAGAGTAAGGAAAACTTAAAACAAGTACTATTGAAAAAGCTTTTAAATGATAGTCTGCTTGGAATAAAACAAATCATGGGAAGTCAGATTTCTTTAAAGATCAAATTTGAAAAAGTAATCTCATTAAAAATTAATTTTTTAAAAGACCTAATCAACCATTTTTTTCCCAAATATATCGAAAGTAATATTAATGAAGAGAAGGCAGCAGTAGAGGTTAATGAAAAAATAGAGAGCCAGATCTTTGACCTTGTTGAGGATGGGAAAAAACAGGGATTAATTAATAATTCAGTTTCTACGCAGGCAATAAGTATCTTTCTGGAGATTATCCAATATTATTTTTCAAATAATCCAAGTACTGCAGCAAAATTCGAAGAAAATCCAAAACTTGAAAAGGAAATATCTGCTTTATTCTTAAAGGCTATTACAAAATAATTTTAAAATGTGTTTTTTTATTTATATTTATGAAATCTCAATGGCCCTTAACTGTAGATTTTTGTTTGACTTTAAGATAAAATATCGATAATTGGAAGGGTGATATTATTAAAGTATATAGATATCTGTTTTTACTTTTACTGATACTTATTCTCTTAGCAGCCTGTCAGAAAACAGAAGAGTTTGTTATTGATGAGGATATTCCTTTGATTAAAGAACAGGAAACTGTTACTGAAGAAACTGCTATAGAAGAGGATATTCCCTCACTCAAAGAGGTCTTTAAGGATGATTTCTATATAGGTGCAGCAATAGAACCGCTTCAATTGGAAATACCTGCCCAGAGAGAGTTATTATTGAAGCATTTCTCAAGTATTACAGCAGAAAATGCCATGAAACCTGAAAACATCCAACCCATAGAAGGACTTTTTGATTTTGAGGATGCTGATAAAATCGCCGATTTTTGCAGAGATAACGGGATCGCCCTGCGTGGTCATACGCTTATCTGGCATAATCAGGTACCCGACTGGTTTTTCTTAGAAAACGGTGAACAGGCAACTAAAGAAAAACTTAAAGAACGCATGAAGACTCATATCACTGAGGTAATGCAGCGATACAAGGGGCAGATTTATGCCTGGGACGTGGTAAATGAGCCAATCGATCCTGATGTACCGGATGGATTCCGAAGAAATAAATGGTTTGATATATTGGGGGAAGAATATATAGAGCTTGCGTTCCGTTATGCAAGAGAAGCAGATCCGGAAGCAAAACTCTTTTTAAATGAGTACGACACTACAAACGCCAATAAGCGTAAAGCGATTATAGACCTGGTTAAAAAACTTCAAGCCAAAGGTGTACCTATAGACGGTATCGGCATGCAGATGCATATTTCACTTGAAAAACCCACTCTTGATGACTTTGAAAAAACATTAAAGGAGTTTTCCGAACTAGGGTTGGAAATTCATATCACTGAACTGGATATCACCGTATATGAAAGAAAGACACAGTCTTTTTCAACTATCAGTGAGGAGCTTTTAAACGAACAGGGGCATCGCGTAAAAGATTTATTTACCATCATGAATAAATATAAAGAACATATAACCAGTGTAACCTTCTGGGGTTTGACAGATGAGTACACCTGGCTCAGGTATTATTTTACAGATCGTAATGACTGGCCTTTACCCTTTGATGAAGAACAAAAAGCAAAACCCTTTTACTGGGGAATGATTGATCCTGAAAAATTAACTCCCAGGATCAACAAAGCAAAAGTAATTCAAGGTACTGCTGTAATCGACGGGAAAGAGGATGAGATATGGCAGTTCGCTGAATATTTTCCCAATCTGCCTGCCTCCCAAGACCTTAATGTGGAAGCCAAAGCGCTCTGGGATAAAGAATATTTATATATCTTGCTTAAAGTATCCGATGAGAGTCCCGGGCAAGATGATGCCGTTGTTATTTTTATTGATGAGAAAAATGACAGGTCAGATTCCCTGAATGAAAATAACAGGATAATTGAATTTGCTCTTAACTATGACTGGAAAGATACTAAAGATGCTGCTTTCAATAAGACGGACAGCGGATATATTTTTGAAACACGTGTTCCCTTTGAGTATATAGAAGGCAGTGAAAGCATAACAATGGGATCGGATATCCAGGTTAAAAACGGAGACCAGGTGTTTGTCAAATGGAATGACAAGAATAACATTGCAAGCCAGATACCCAAATACTGGGGTACACTTAATTTCGTAACGGCTCCCAGCGGGGCGACAGCAAATTACGGGACTCCCGAAATCGATGGTATCAAGGATGAAAAATACAATGCAGGTAATCCTCTGGTTGTCGAGAAATTTATTCAGGGTATAGAAGACGAAGAAAACATATTCCGGGGTGCAACTGCAAAAGCCTGGGTATTGTGGGATGAAAACGCACTCTATGCATATATGGAAGTAAATGATCCTGTGCTAAGTGATATCAACAAGGTTGTATATATGCAGGACAGTATTGAGTTTTTTATAGATGAGAACAATAATAAAACAACTTCCTATGAACAAGATGATGGCCAATTCAGGGTAAACTTTAAAAACGAACAGTCTTTTGGTTCTACAGGCAGTGTGGATGGTTTTGAAAGTGCAGCCCGGGTTATCGAGGGAGGATATGCGGTTGAAGTAAAAATCCCGTATCGAAACCTGACGGCACAAGACGGTATAATTATCGGCTTTGACCTTCAAGTGAACGACGACCAGGGAAGTGGAAAAAGAGACAGTATTTCAAAATGGAACGATCCCACCAACGATTCATGGCAATCGACCTCAGGATTTGGAGTTTTAATCTTTAAAAAATAAAAAATTATTATAATACTGGTATGAAAGCATTTTTATGACTGAGGGTGTGACCTTCTTCCCAAAAACTAACCCAGACACAATGTTAGTATTTACCGTTTTTGGGGGACCCTCAACTTCCGCGCCAGTTATATTTATATTTTACTGTTTTCGAGATAATTATATAACAAAGCCCAATAGAATAAGCTTAATCAGGAAAGCGTTATCCCCTTCTTATGATCAACGGTATATTTGGCGGATTTGATCAGGGATTAATAACTGCAAAGGATTATTCTTATGAGGGATTCCGCACCATTGTTCACTCCCGTTTCGGATACTTATGTACACCTTTACCTATGAATGTATTACCCCCCGATCAGGCTTATGCATTTGCATCCTTACTGGACTCTCCAAATATTGATAAAACATTAGTTATAACTGCTTCTGCAGGAGGAACCTCTACAATTCATGCCCTGCGCCACCCTGATCGTGTCTCAGCTCTGGTACTCATTTCTTCAAATGCTCCTGGCGAATCAGAAATAAAATTACTCACTAATACAATAAAGGTAATTTAATTGATGCTGCTGCAGTTATATGATCACTACTGAATTTTTAAAATGATTGATAGAAGAATTAAAAACACTGATGAAGTTAAAGATAAGTTAGAAAAATCGGCAGTACCACTGACTTGTTCTTAACTCACAGCTTTTTTCTCTTACCATAGTAGTATTGACTGAGTGGCCACCATAAAATAGCAAAGGATGGATATATCGCCCAAATTTGATGTGGACTCTCCATATAATTTATAGCCGAGAAAAACAAGATAGTGATGGCAGCAGCCCATATTGAGAATGTAAAGATTTTCTTTCTGCGATAAAAATATATTCCCATTACTATCCATAAGAATGGATACAGGAGATACAGAATCCATAAGTAATTAGGTGAGAATATCAAGTTGAGTGTTGCATAATAAACGGTAAATATCAACAAACTTGAGAACAAAAACTTAATGTTAAAAACTTTATCTTTAAAAGCTTTACAAACAGGCCACCAAATCACTGGCAGAATGATATAAAGATACCAGGGATGAGCATCTGGCGTCAGTATGAAATAATCCATAATATAGTATGCAATAATAACTATAGCCCCGATGATTGAGAAAGTCAGGGTTTTAGCTTTTTTGCCTAAGCATGTAATTAATGGCCACCACAAAAAATAAAAAATTGTATGCTGCACCCATATGTAACCGGGGCTCACAAAATAATTAGTCAATGTAAGAAAAACAAGTGTTGTAAAGCTCATAATGATTGAATAAAGCTTTATTGTGCTTTTCTTTACAAAGAACATGGATAACGGCCACCAGATTACAGCGTACGCAGGGTATATAAACCATGTAACATTCGGTGATGAGATCAGGTTCACCAAGTAGAAGAATGCTATCGTGTATATGCTTCCTATTATAGCCAGCAGTTTATATTTTCTTATCCTTACAAGTGACAAAGATAACGGCCACCACCACACTGCAAATATAGGGAATATGCACCATAAATATGAGGGTGATGTTAATAAATTTACCGCAATCATAAATACAGAGACAAGTATGCTACTTATAATAGAGAAGACTACAGCGTTTCTGTTTTTGTTGTAGAACATAGCAATTGGCCACCATAAAGTCGCAAATGCTGGATATATAAACCATGTAACATTCGGCGATGAGATCAGGTTCACCAAATAGAAGAATCCTATAGTATATGTGCTTGCTAAAACAGAGTACAGCCTATACTTTTTCGCCCTGCATAATATCAGAGACAATGGCCACCACCACACAACGAATATGGGGAATATGCACCACAGGTACCCTGGAGATGTTATCAAGTTCACACTAAGTACGAAAACTGATATCCACACACTCCCTGCAACAGAGAAAGCAACTATATTTTTATTTCTGCTGCATGTTACAGCAAGAGGCCACCACAAAATAGCAAATGCAGGATATATAATCCAAGGATGGCCCCAGGATGTAGTGTAATTAATAAAAAAGAGAAACGCTAGTATTAAAGGCGGAGCAATATATGAAAATAAATAGGTTTTATTTTTCATTTCATACCTCATTTTTTTTTATTCTAAGAAATGCAAATAGTGTGCCCAGCGGCCACCACAAAATTGCAAATGTGGGGTATACAAACCATATAATATTCGGTGTGTAGTAAAAGTTAATAAACAAAAATAATCCTATAATCAACACGCTTCCACATATGGAGAACCATAAGTGATTTTTGTATCTTGAGATATCTTTCTTTGCTGATTTCGGCTGAGCTGCTTGCATTAGATTATTCCTGATCTCGCGCATATCGCCAAAGTCCACAATACTCTTATTGGTTGCATCTTCTTCAGTTTTACCTTCTTTCATTAGATCCTGCACCTTTTCTTCAAGGTTTTGCATGATCTCTTGTTTGATGTTTTCTTTTTCTACACTATCCGGGATATCTCCAAATAGTTCTTCTAAATAATCTTTAATCGTTACCATCTTTTACCTCCAAAAATGTATTGATAATGTCCTTAATTGTTTGCCATTCGCTTATTTTCTCTTCAAGGAAATCTCGACCTAATTGTGTAATTTTATAGTATTTTCTTTTCCCGCCGTGGGTAATCTGTCCGCTATAGGATACTATATATTCGTTTTTCTCAAGTCTCTGAAAGACAGCATATAGCGTAGCTTCTTTTACTGTAAGGCGATTGTTCGTCCGATTTCTTATCTCTTTGGAAATTTCATACCCATAACTATCTTTTTCAAGAATCAGTTTCAGAATAACTGCATCTAAGTGACCACGGATAATATCACTACTAATCATATTTCACTCCATATGATATATATTTGTGTAATTTAATATTACTCTATCACATGGGGCAATAATATATTAAATTACTCTACCTGTCAAGGTAATTATAAAGATATATTTTATAATAAAAAAGCATGGAGAGACTCCTCTCCATGCTTTAAAAAAATTAAATCTATTTTCCTTCCGGTATATATTCGATCATATCCGATACGGTATAATCCAGGGCTTCACATATTTTTCAAGCACCTCGTAAGTGATTTGTTTTGCTCCTGTACCGCCATTTTAATTTTGTTATCTATATTGGGGTATGCTGGCTCCCCGTATTGGACGCTTTTAGAACTTTTTAATTGATTAACACCCTCTAATACTTTAATATAAACCACAAACTATTAAAAAATAAATACTTCAATCTTATCAATATGAAAATATTATTAATATCAATCGGTACCCGCGGAGATATGGAACCTTTTTTGGCCATTGGGGATATACTAAAAGAAAAAGGACATGAGGTATTATGTGCTTTTCCAGAACATTTCAGAAGTCTTGCTAAAGAATCAAATATTGAATTTGCTTCCCTAGGAAAAAAATATACTAAGCTTCTGAATAGTGACGCTTGGAAAGCTTTTATGGGAGGAAGCAGCACAGGATTAAGGAAACTATTTTCATTAATAAGTCTTAGCATAGAATCTTCGCAAATAAACAAGGAACTTATTTTTAAACAATATGAAATAATTAAAAAAGAAAGACCAGATAGGATTTTATATAATGGGAAATCCATTTACCCCATAATATGGGAAATAAATAATAGGGGAAAGACCATTCTTATAAGTCCTGTCCCCTATATTCATTATGTTAAAGATCATACTCATGTTGCCTTTCACAGCAATTTTGGTTCTTTTTTTAATAAGCTAACCTATTCATTTGCAGATTTTGGATTAGTTATAACCATAATAATTGCCATTAAGTGGCTAAATATCCAGAGGAAAATAACCCAAAGAAAAATTAAAAAAACCATTTCATCCAGGAAGGTAATTTATACAATATCTCCTACTCTTTTCCCAAAGCCCGAATATTGGAATAAAAATATTAAAGTATTGGGATATCATGAAAGAGATAAAACCATAAACTGGAAACCTGAAAAGAATCTGGAAAAATATATGGCAAAACACAATAAGATATTATTTATTACATTTGGAAGCATGGCTAATCCCAATCCTGAAAAAAAGACAAACGTTATTTTAGATATTTTAGAAAAACACAATATTCCAGCAATTATTAATACTGCTTCTGGAGGTTTGATTAAACCTACTAAATATAATACAAAATTATTTCATTTTGTTAAGCAAGTCCCCTATGATTGGATCTTTCCAAAAATATATGCTGTTATTCATCATGGTGGCTCAGGGACAACTCACACAGCAATTAAACATGGATGCGCAACAATGATTATCCCACATATAATTGATCAATATGCATGGAATAATCTAGTAAGTGAGTTAGGTATTGGACCAGTAGGTATAGCTATCAGTAAAATAAAAAGTAAAAATCTTGAGCCAAAGATATTAGATTTATTTCTAAATCAATCTTATAAAATAAAAGCTCATAAGATTTCAAAAAAAATTAAAGAGGAAAATTTTAAAGAAAAGTTATACGATACTATTATAGAATAATTCAAATCTTTGGTGGGTAACTGGAGAACCTAAATTTGCTTGTTCCCCTTAGTGGACACATTTCGAACTTTTTATTTTGATGAAATCATAGATTCAGAATATGGATTAAAGATAATTAAAACTAATTTTATATTTGTATAATGAATTGTTTGTATCATTTGACTGGCCACTGTACACAATGTAGAAACGCGATAATGGCTTAAAGTTGAGATATTTTTATACCTGAATTGTATTTATAATGACCGTCTAGAGTGGACAATAGTACTCAAATGAAATTATGAATTGTAATAATAAGCAAATTCTTTAATTTTATTCCAGAGGAATTCAAGAGAATTATCTGAATGAATGTTTGTGTCTTCTATATCAGCATACTCGATTTCAAGATAATTATTTTCATTGATAATTTCATTCACATCTAAAATATCTACTATCTCATTTTCTTCCATAACTGCTTTTATATCTAAAATCTGATTTTGGTCCGTTATCTCAATTATTTCTAAAAGTTCCTCTAAGCTATCAATATCATCCCCAGCATTTTTGCCTAAATTAGAAACTTTTTCTACTTCAGGTATATTCTCTTTGATGTTTATTTTATCAATCTTATTATCTTTTGCTAAGTCTTTTTCCTTAGCAGCATCCTTAGTAGCTTTTTCCTCTTCCTTAGCGGCATCCTTAGTAGCTTTTTCCTCTTCCTTAACAGCATCCTTAGTAGCTTTTTCCTCTTCTTTAACAGCATCCTTAGTAGCTTTTTCCTCTTCCTTAGCAGCATCATTAGTAGCTTTTTCCTCTTCCTTAGCAGCATCATTAGTAGCTTTTTCCTCTTCTTTAGCAGCATCCTTAGTAGCTTTTTCCTCTTCCTTAGCAGCATCATTAGTAGCTTTTTCCTCTTCTTTAGCAGCATCCTTAGTAGCTTTTT
>Ga0315550_1000511_pt1 | contig 23794 bp, 26 predicted proteins | sample SalMarSW160190MG_2_FD_203100 | JGI IMG/M metagenome (GOLD analysis project Ga0315550, IMG submission 203100) | Salt marsh sediment microbial communities from the Plum Island Ecosystem LTER, Massachusetts, United States - Salt Marsh Sediment SW1601-90 ... | reverse complement strand
TCCCGCGGCTGGTCTTGTGCAACTCGCGCCCGGCGTCGGTGAGATAAATCTTTTTCCCCACCTGTTCGAACAGCGGCAGGCCGACGGCCTCGGTGAGCTTCTTGATCTGCATCGAGACCGTGGGCTGAGTCAGGAACAATTCCTCGGCGGCGCGGGTGAAGCTGCCGAGCCGGGCGATGGCATCGAATACCTCGAGCTGGCGCAGGGTGCTGTGGCGCATATCGGTGGTCCCGTATTGGTGTATAGACGATAGTCTATCAATAATATCAAAAAGATTGACTGTTATAGATGATTCCATTTCGGCAGCATGCCGCCAACGTACTGAAGTAAACCCCTTAAATACGAAGGGTTACAGCGCTCCGGGGCGGGGATTCCGCCACGCGGGTCCGGTGCGGAACGGTTCAATCAAAACTCTGGAGGCAGACATGGGTAAAACCGAAACCATTAAGGAAGGGAAAGAGCGCTATAAAGCCGGCGTCATCCCGTACAAGAAAATGGGCTACTGGGAGCCCGATTACAAACCCAAGGATACCGACGTCATCGCCCTGTTCCGCATCACCCCGCAGCCGGGCGTGGACCCGGACGAGGCCGCGGCCGCGGTCGCGGGCGAGTCGTCCACCGCCACCTGGACCGTGGTCTGGACCGACCGCCTGACCGCGTGCGAGTTGTACCGCGCCAAGGCCTACCGCGTGGACCCGGTGCCGAACACAGGCGAAGGCACCAAGAACGAGGCGCAGTATTTCGCCTACATCGCCTATGACCTCGACCTGTTCGAGGAAGGCTCGATCGCCAACCTGACCGCGTCCATCATCGGCAACGTCTTCGGCTTCAAGGCGGTCAAGGCGCTGCGCCTGGAAGACATGCGCCTGCCGGTCGCCTACCTGAAAACCTTCCAGGGTCCGGCCACGGGCATCGTCGTGGAGCGCGAGCGCCTCGACAAGTTCGGGCGCCCGCTGCTCGGCGCGACCACCAAGCCCAAGCTCGGCCTCTCCGGCCGCAACTACGGGCGCGTGGTGTACGAGGCGCTCAAGGGCGGCCTCGACTTCGTGAAGGACGACGAGAACATCAACTCGCAGCCGTTCATGCACTGGCGCGACCGCTTCCTGTACTGCATGGAGGCGGTGAACCGCGCCTCGGCCGCCACCGGCGAGGTGAAGGGACATTATCTGAACGTTACCGCCGGCACCATGGACAAGATGATCGAGCGCGCCGAGTTCGCCAAGAGCCTCGGGTCGGTGATCATCATGATCGACCTGGTGATCGGCTACACCGCGATCCAGACCATGGCGCAGTGGGCGCGCAAGAACGACATGATCCTGCACCTGCACCGCGCCGGCAACTCGACCTATTCGCGTCAGAAGAATCACGGCATGAACTTCCGCGTGATCTGCAAGTGGATGCGCATGGCCGGCGTGGATCACATCCACGCCGGCACCGTGGTCGGCAAGCTCGAGGGCGATCCGCTCATGATCAAGGGCTTCTACGATACGCTGCGCGAGACGCACACGCCGATGGCGCTGGAGAACGGCCTGTTCTTCGATCAGGACTGGGCCTCGCTCAACAAGGTGATGCCGGTGGCCTCGGGCGGCATTCATGCCGGCCAGATGCACCAGCTGCTGCACTACCTGGGCGAAGACGTGATCCTGCAGTTCGGCGGCGGCACCATCGGTCATCCGCAGGGCATCCAGGCGGGCGCGACGGCGAACCGCGTGGCGCTCGAGGCCATGGTCATGGCGCGCAACGAGGGCCGCGATTACATGAAGGAAGGTCCGCAGATCCTGGAACAGGCCGCCAAGACGTGCAGCCCGCTCAAGGCCGCGCTGGAAACGTGGAAGGACATCACCTTCAACTACGAATCCACCGATACCGCGGACTTCGTGCCGACCACCACGGCCAGCGTTTAAACACATCCCCCTCTCCCGGCCCTCTCCCCGGAGGGGAGAGGGTTTATATAGACAGACATAAAATTATTGGAGACTGAAATCATGATGACCAATCCCGGAAACCGCATTACCCAGGGCCAGTTTTCCTTTCTGCCCGACCTGACCGACGCGCAGATCACCGCGCAGATCAAATGGGCGTTGCAGCACGGCTGGGCGGTGAGCGTGGAGTACACCGACGACCCGCATCCGCGCAACACCTATTGGGAGATGTTCGGCAATCCCATGTTCGACCTCAAGGACCCCGCCGGAATCCTGATGGAGATCAACAACTGCCGCAAGACCTTCCCCAACCACTACATCCGCGTGATGGCGTTCAACTCCACGCGCGGCGGGGAGAGCCCGGCCATGTCGTTCATCGTCAACCGGCCGAAGAACGAGCCGGGTTACCGGCTGATCCGCCAGGAGCGCGACGGGCGCAGCATGGGTTACACCATCGAGTCCTACGCGACCGACAAGCCGGAAGGCGAGCGCTACGCGTGAGTGGTGCGGCGACGGGTTGTGTCCCGGCCCGTCGCCGGTTCTTTGATGCCGTCATGGAGCCGTTATGAGCGATACCAAGAACGCCGGCGCCGCCGCACGCCCGGCCGGAGAAACGGACGAGGCCGTCGACCTCGAGGCCGAGTTCAAGGCCTCCAACATCCAGGAGGTGCTGGACAAGCTCGACCGCGAGCTGATCGGGCTCAAGCCCATCAAGACGCGCATCCGCGAGATCGCGGCGCTGCTGCTGGTCGACCGCTTGCGCAAGCAGTTCGCGCTGACCGCCGAGACGCCGACGCTGCACATGTGCTTCACCGGCAATCCCGGCACCGGCAAGACCACGGTGGCGATGCGCATGGGCGAGATCCTCAAGCGCCTCGGTTACGTGCGCGAGGGCCATCTCGTCACCGTCACGCGCGACGACCTGGTGGGCCAGTACATCGGCCACACCGCGCCCAAGACCAAGGAGGTCATCAAGAAGGCCATGGGCGGGGTGCTGTTCATCGACGAGGCCTATTACCTGTACAAGCCCGAGAACGAGCGCGACTACGGCGCCGAGTCGATCGAGATCCTGCTGCAGGTGATGGAGAACAACCGCGACGACCTGGTCGTGATCCTGGCCGGCTACAAGGACAAGATGGACCGGTTCTTCCAGAGCAATCCCGGGATGCGCTCGCGCATCGCGCATCACCTCGATTTTCCCGATTACTCCGCGGACGAACTCATGGCCATTGCCCGGCTCATGCTGGCGGAACAGAACTACCGCTTCAGCCCGGAGGGCGAGAAGGCCTTCGCCGAATACATCCCGCTGCGCATGCAGCTTTCGCACTTCGCCAACGCGCGCTCGATCCGGAATGCCCTGGACCGCGCCCGGCTGCGCCAGGCGAACCGGTTGTTCGCCGGCAAGAAGAAAAAGCTCACCAGGCTCGACCTCATCACGCTCGAGCCGGATGACATCCTGGTCAGCCGTGTTTTCCAGGAAGGCCGGCCCGACGGCGAGGCGGGCTGATCGTGGTTCGACAGGCTCACCACGAACGAACTAATCAGAGGTTTTTTTAGACGAATCAGGAGGGGACCATGCCGTTGGTGGATATGCGCGACATGCTGAACCATGCCTACCGCAACGGCTACGCCGTGGGCGGGTTCGAGCTGACGAGCCTCGATTTTCTCGACGCGATCATCCGCGCCGCCGAGAATTGCCGCGCACCGGTCATCCTGAATCTCGTCGAGTTCCATTTCGAACACTACGACTTCGAGCTCATCATGGCCGCGGCCGAGAAGGCGGCGCGGCGCGCGACGGTGCCGGTGGCGCTGCATCTCGACCACGGCCGCACACCCGGCTCGGTGGTGCGCGCCATCAACCTCGGCTGCAATGGCGTGATGCTGGACGCCTCGCATGAATCGTTCCCGACCAACGTGGCGCAAACCCGGCAGGTGGTGGAGACGGCCCGCGGCTGCGGCGTGACGGTCGAGGGAGAGTTGGGTTACGACGCGGGCATGCCGGCGGACGGCGAGGAGGCCGGCGAGTCGAGTTACACCTCGATCGAGGAGGCCAAGGCGTTCGTCGCGCGCACCGGCGTGGATTGCCTGGCGGTTTCCATCGGCACGGTGCACGGGCGCGTGCGCGGACGCAGCAAGCTCGACATCGAACGCCTCCGGCGCATCAACGAGGCGGTGAAAATTCCCCTGGTCATCCACGGCGGCAGCGGGTTGTCCGACGAGCAGTACCGCAAACTCGTCGCCCACGGTGTGGCCCGGATCAATTACTCCACGGCGCTCTCTGACACCGCCGCCGAACGGATACGGCTGAATGCCCGCGCCGACGCCCGCGCGAGTTACGCCGGTCTGGTCAGGGGCGTGCGCGAGAACGTCCGCGAAGAGGTCGAACGCTGTCTGCGGCTGTGGGGTTCGGCCGGGCGCGCCGCCGAGGTGCTGGTGCAGTGCCGGGCATGGGAACCGGTCGAGCACGTCATCCTGTATAACGTCGAAGGCGCCACGGACGAGCAGGTCGCGGCCATGATGGCGCGCGGGCGCGAGGTGCTGTGTGCCATCCCCGGCGTGCGCCGGGTGATCACCGGCTGGGCCTTGCCGGAGAAGGCGGCATACCGTTGTTGCTGGCTGGTGGAATTCACGCACCGCAAGGTGATCGAAAGTTACCGCGAGCATCCCGATCACGTGGCCTTCGCCAATCAGTTTTTCCGCCCGATCGCCGCCGAGCGCATCAGCATCGACTACGCCCCGGCCGGATCCCGCCCGGCCGACCTGGAAACCACGGCGCGTGTCCGCCAGCGCGCATGAGCCCCGCCATTCTCTGAAATCCGTTACCCGGCCGATGGTTCGTGACCGGAAAATCCTTCCCTGAAGCAGGTTTTTCCTCCTGCCTTGCTCCCGTTTTCTGGCACCTCTGCCTGCCCAATTACGGCATGAATCCCGGGTTTTTCGCTGCCGGACGGTTGATAATGAACCGGTTATCAGTGATTCCCGCTCCACTCATCTGTTCATGCATAACTACATGAATAGGTACGTTTTTTGCACATATTTGGATATACGAGTCAAATACGCAATCCGGAAGCGAAAAAACGCTCCGGAAGGAACGGACGGCGCAGCCGGGCAGGCAGGCAAGGCACATGAGAATCAGGGTCGATACTCAGGATCTGAAAATCGGGATGTACGTCTGCGAGCTGGATCGCCCGTGGCGCGAGACGCCGTTCCTGTTTCAGGGTTTTGAGATTCGCACCGAAGAGGAACTGCGGACATTACAACAATATTGCCGCACGGTTTTTATCACGGCGTCTGAACATGATCATGTTTTATCCAAGCCGCGCAGTGCGGTCACGAATTCATTCAAGCCGCTGTCACAGGCGGAGCCGCATAAACCGGCCGCCGGCCTGATCGATCAAGCGATGCTGAAAATCAACAATCATCCCGGCGCGCGCCCCGTGTACGCGGATCAGACGACGCTCGAGGAGGAAATAGGGCTCGTCAGGGAAAACTTCGCCGAAGCGCGCGAAGCGATACAGGAAGTCATGTGGGAGGCCAAGTTCGGCAAGAGTCTCAATGTGCCGGGCGCCAGGAAAGTCATCAATAAAATGATGGAAAGTGCGTTGCGCAACCCGGATGCGCTGACCTGTTTCGCCCTGATCAAGAAAAAAGACGAATACACCGCGATGCACAGCCTGCGCACCGCGGTTCTTTCCATGGTATTCGGCCGCCAGCTGGGATTGGTGCCGCAGGACCTGGAGCTTCTCGGCCTGGGCGCGCTGCTGTTCGATGTCGGCAAGATGAAGATTCCCAGCGAGATCCTCAACAAACCGGCCGCGCTGACGGCGGACGAGATGCTCATGATGAAGGGGCACGTGGCTTGGAGCGCGGAAATACTGGAGAAGGCCGACCAGATCCCCGCCGCGGTGGTTGAAACCGCGCGCCGGCACCATGAACGCTACGACGGGAGCGGGTACATGGACAAGCTCAAGGGCGACGCCATCGGCCTCTTCGGCATGATTGCCGGTATCGTCGATTACTATGATGCGGTCACGAGCGATCGGGTGTACCGGGCCGGAATTTCGTCATACGCGGCCATGCAGAAAATGTATGAATGGCGTGGTTCGTTGTTTCAGCCGCAGCTGGTGGAAAAGTTCATCCAGTGTCTGGGTATTTATCCCGTCGGCAGCGTGGTCGAGCTGAACACCGGCGAAATCGCCGTCGTGGCGGCGCTCAACCGCCTGCAACGCCTCAAGCCGCGCGTGGTGCTGGTGCGCCGGGCGGACAAAACGCCGTATCTCGAGAAGCCCATTACCAATATCGCCGGGCGCCTGACCCTGGAAGGACGCCCCTGTGAAGTCGAGCGCGTACTCGACCCCGCGGCCTGCGGGATCGAACCCTCCCGTTATCTCCCGCTTCCCGCCACGTTCTGAGCGCCCGCCTGGCGCGAAGCCGTTTTTTGCCACTTGCCATATACCGATCGGCGCTGCGCCTGCGTGGCGGCAAACCGTGACATAAGACCGCGCGCGATTATCCGGCAGATAAATTGATGCAGGTCAAAGCTTGCAAGCGCGCACACTGATTAGATTTTTCCGTGATTTCCACGGAGGAACGTATCAGGTGGCGGTCGTGTTTCGCGTTGCCGGACTTCCCGCCGTGCAAGCGCGCCTCCGCGGGCCGGGCGCGGGATGTGCCACGAGCGGTCCGGCAACGCCGTCTGATTACCCGTTCAGGATGATGAAGTATCCCGTGTTTCACTACGACTGCTGAATACCTCCGTTATGCACGGCGTCCGGGATTGATCAGAACTATGTCGCGGACGGCCGATCTAATTGATTTGCTACGGCTCATACAAGGAGAAACCGGCATGAACAAGATTGCATACAGGACACTGGGATATTCCGCGATGCTGTTTGCCCTTGCGCTGAGCGCGGGCTGCGCCACGACCGGCGACGTCGATGCGGCCAAGCAAATGGCCCAGGAAGCCAAACAGGCGGCCGATCAGGCCAACCGTACCGCGGCGCAAGCCGCGGCGGACGCGAAGGAGGCCAAGGACGAAGCCGCGGCCGCGAGGGCCGCCGCGATGTCCGCGCAACGGGCGGCGGAAGAAGCCAAGGCGGCATCGCAAATGACGAACGAAAAAATCGACCGCGCCTTCAAGAAGTCGGTGCAGAAGTAACGAGGGGAACTCCGATTCAGCCCGTTCGGGGTGAGCCTGTCGAACCACGAACGGACGAATCACTCATCGTTTACGGCGTTTCCCGTTCACCCCCCTTCGACCAAGCTCAGGACAGGCTTCGACAGGCTCAGGGCGAACGGAAGACTTGATCGGAATCAGGGGTTCCCTAGTACGAAACAGCCACCGGAATGCCGCGTGCCGCGACCGCCGCACGGGTGACCTTGTCCCAGTCGATGCGCGCGGCGCGCTGGCGTGTTGCCGCGAGCACCACGCCGACGGCCGGCGTCAGGTTGTCTCGCATGGCGGTCCGGTCCTCCTCCAGAGGCGGATGGGCCTCGAAGTAAAGCACGCCGTGATACCAGCCGGCCTTGTACGGCTGGTTGATGATGCGCACCGGTGTTCCGACCGGTACGTCATGGAACAGGCGGCTGATGTCCTCCGGGTACAAGCGCACGCAACCGTGCGACACGCGCATGCCGACGCCGTAGGGTTTGTTCGTTCCGTGAATGAGATAACCGGGTATCGCCAGCTGCAGGGCGTATTGGCCCAGCGGATTGTCGGGGCCCGGGGCGATTTTATCCGGCAACGGCTCGCCGTCGGCGGCGTGCTCATCGCGAATGGAGACCGGCGGGTACCAGGCGGGATCGGTGATCCTGGCGCTGACGTGCGTCAGCCCCAGGGGCGTGGACCAGTCCATGCGTCCGATGCTGACGGGGAACGTCATGACCTGCGCCGGCTTTCCGCGTTGCCGCGGCAGGTAGTAATAAAGCCGCATCTCGGGGAGATTGAGCACGATACCCGTGCGCGGCGTCTGCGGCAGGATGTGCCAATCCGGAACGATGACGCGCGTGCCCTTGCCGGGCAGCCAGTGATCCACCGCGGGATTGGCGCGCACGATTTCATCGAAGCCGACGTCGTGCGCACGGGCGACGTCGGAGAGCGTGTCCCGGTAGCGTGTCCCGACCACCTTGATCCGGCCGACGAGTCCCTCTCCCGCCGGCGGCAGTTCGAACGTCTGAGCAGGGACGGTGTTCGCCACCACCAGGGCCAGCGCGCCGGCGAGCACGCGCGTCCAGCGGTGATGCGCCGTGTCACGGCCGCAAGGCCGGGGCGGAACTTCATTTCGGGCAGGCGGTACGCGTCGCGCTTTCATGACGCGGGACGGGGTCGAGTCGGTCTTTTTGCGCACGGTAAAATATTTTCGCGGAAAGCGGATAATATCGACCTGATAATGAGACAATAATTCCATGGAATCCGCCAATGCCCTGGGCCTCCTCGCCGGAACGCTCACCACCATCGCTTTCATCCCCCAGGTGGCCAAGACCTGGCGGTCGAAGTATACCCGCGATATTTCTCTGGGTATGTTCTTGATTTTCAGCACCGGAACTTTTTTATGGCTGCTCTACGGCATCCGTATCGGCGCATTGCCGGTCGTCATCGCCAACGCCATCACGCTGGTGCTGGCGCTGACGATTCTCCTTTTCAAGATCCGATACAAGTAATTCCGCCGGCATATAGTGCGTACCGGCCGAAGCGGTTAAAATCGCGGCGTTTCCGCATCACTTCCGGGGTGGTTCATGCCAGATACGTTATTCCAGTCGGACATCAAGGGCCTGCGGTTGCGCCATCGCGGCAAGGTGCGCGATATCTACGACGTCGACGACCGGCACATGCTCATCGTCACCACCGACCGGCTCTCCGCCTTCGACGTGGTGCTGAGCGACCCCATTCCGGGCAAGGGCGCGGTGCTGACGGCGATGTCCAATTTCTGGTTCAACCGCACGCGCGACGTCATGCCCAATCAGCTGACGGACATCCCCCTGGAGCGGGTATTGAAAGACCCGGTCGAACGCAAGCAGGTGGAGGGACGCGCAATCGTCGTGCGCAAGCTCAAGGCGCTGCCGGTGGAGGCCATCGTGCGCGGCTATCTCGTCGGCAGCGGCTGGAAGGAGTATCAGAAAAGCGGCACGGTCTGCGGCATCAAGCTGCCGGCGGGGCTGAAAGAAGCGGACCGGCTGCCCGAACCGATCTTCACGCCGTCCACCAAGGCGGACGTCGGTCAGCACGACGAGAACATCAGCTTCGAGAAAGCCGCGGAAATCCTGGGCCGCGACGCGGCCGACAAAGTGCAGAGCGCCAGTCTCACTATATATAAAGAATGCGCCGCCTACGCGCTCACGCGCGGAATCATCATCGCCGACACCAAGTTCGAGTTCGGGACCGACGAGAAGGGCGTGCTGACCCTGATCGACGAGGTCCTGACGCCGGATTCCTCGCGCTTCTGGCCGGCGGACCAGTACCAGCCCGGCGCCAATCCCCCGAGCTTCGACAAGCAGTACGTGCGTGACTACCTCGAATCGCTCGGCTGGAACAAGAAACCCCCGGCGCCGAAGCTGCCGCCGGAGGTGATCGCCAGAACGGCGGAGAAATACCGCGAAGCGCTGACGCGCCTGACGGGGAATGAAACCGGTGCGCGCGCTGCGGGGTAATCGAGCATGTAGGTTGGGGTGAATGCAATGAACCCCAACAATCAATGTCACGCTTGATGTCGGGCTTCGCTGTCGCTCAGCCCAACCTACGTTGAATGATCCGTTGCGCCACGGCCTCGGCGACTTTCATTCCGTCCACGGCGGCGGAGATGATGCCGCCGGCAAAGCCCGCCCCTTCGCCCGCGGGATACAGTCCTTGCGCATTCACGCTTTCGAAATTTTCGTTGCGGCTGATCCGGATCGGCGAGGAGGTGCGCGTCTCCACGCCGGTGAGCACGGCGTCGTCCATGGCGAAGCCCTTGAGGGTTTTGTCGAACGCCGGAATCGCCTCGCGGATCGCGGCGACGGCGTAATCGGGCAAGGTATTACTGAGATCGACCCAGGTGACGCCGGGAGTATAGGAAGGAATGACCGAACCCGGCCCGCTCGAGGGACGGCCGGCGAGGAAATCGCCCACGAGCTGGGCCGGCGCGTTGTAATTCTTCCCACCCAATTCAAACGCCTTTTCCTCGAGCTTGCGCTGCAAGGCGATGCCCGCCAGCGGATGCGTACCGCCGAAATCCGCCGGCGTGATGCCGACGACGATGCCGGCGTTGGCGTTGCGCTCATTGCGCGAGTAATGGCTCATGCCGTTGGTGACCACCCGTCCGGTTTCCGATGTCGCCGCCACCACCTGCCCGCCGGGGCACATGCAGAAGCTGTACACCGAGCGGCCGTTGCGACAGTGATGCACCAGCTTGTAGTCGGCGGCGCCGAGCGCCGGGTTTCCGGCGTGCGCGCCGAGGCGGCAGCGGTCGATCAGCGCCTGCGGATGTTCGATGCGAAACCCGATGGAGAACGGCTTGGGTTCGATATGCACGCCGCGGCGGTGCAGCATTTCAAAAGTGTCGCGCGCGCTGTGGCCGACGGCCAGGATGACGTGGCCGGTGGCGATCTGTTCTCCATCGGCAAGCGTCACGCCGCGCACCGTTCCGTCTTCGATGACGATATCCGTGACGTGACTGTCGAAGCGGATCTCGCCGCCGAGTTCGTGGATGCGGTGGCGCAGATTCTCGACCACTTTCACCAGCCTGAGCGTCCCGATGTGCGGCTTGCTGATGTAAACGATTTCCTCCGGCGCGCCCGCGTCCACGAAATCCTCGAGGATTCTGCGGATGTGATGGCCGCGATCCTTGATGCCGGTGTGCAGCTTGCCGTCGGAGAAGGTGCCGGCGCCGCCTTCGCCGAACTGCACGTTGGATTCCGGATCGAACCGGCGCTCGCGCCAGAAGCCCCACACGTCCTGGGTGCGTTGACGCACGATTTTGCCGCGTTCGAGAATGATGGGCTTGAAACCCATGCGCGCCAGCGCCAGCCCGGCGAACATCCCGCACGGGCCGGTGCCGATGACGACGGGCCGGGTTTTCAGGTCGTCCGGCGCCCGCACCGGATAGCGATAGGTTTCGTCCGGCGCGCGAGCGATATGAGGGCTGTGGTGGAAACGCTTGAGCAGCGCCGCTTCGTCCCTGACCTCGACGTCGAGGGTGTAGACGAAAACGATCCCGCCGGATTTGCGCGCGTCGTGGCCGCGCCGGCGCACGCGATAGCCGAGCAGTTCCGGCTCGGGTATTCCCAGGAGGCGCAGAACCGCGGTCTTGAGGGCGGCCGGGGGGTGATCGAGGTCGAGTTTGATTTCGGTCAGTCGCAACACGATGTTTTATGGCTGGCGTGGCCGTGCGGGCAGCGCAGTATAAGTCAATTCCATCCTTTGGTCCGTAATCGGCGCATGGCGTCCCCGGCTCCTTTGACGAACCGGAACTTCGGGTGTCGGATCAAGGTCGAATAGAGGGTATTTTTGCCGGAAACCGATATCTGCTAAAGTCCGACGCATGATTCGTTCACTCCTCATCAAACCTGGGCTGACATTGCTGACATTCCTGTTGGCGGTGAGCATGGTCTTCGCGCCACTGATGCCGGTGTCTGCCATGGTGGCCGGTAGCGACGGGGCACACGCCGGGCACGTTTCCCATGACGGTGACCACGGGGTGGCCGGGTCGGACCAGGCGGATTATCCGTCGAAGCCTTGCAACACCCATGATTCCTGTGCCGGCCAGTGCTGCGCCGGCTGTGCGCACTGCTTCGGTGCGGTATCTCTCTTCCAACCGGCTTACGTCCATTCCCATCCGGTAAAAACACCGGTCCTGTCCCGGCTTCATTCGCTCGTTCTTATCGCGTCGCCCGACCGGCCTCCGCGTCCTTTCTCCCTCTGATTTTCAATTGCTGACGACGCCCCAGAGCGTCGCGCCGCCGCGTGCGGCGGATCGTCAGATTATTTTGCTTTTATGCATTTCGGGAGAAAGATATGTCTACACGTCGTGATTTATTGAATCTGCCGCGCCGGCGGTTCATCCGCGGCCTGGCTGCCGGCGGCGCCCTGCTGGGTTTGCCGCCATGGTTCAAACCGGCCTGGGCGCAGGACACCGCTGCACCGGTCCCGGTGTTGAACGGCACCGAGTTCGATCTTGTGATCGCGGAAACGCCGGTGAATTTCACCGGCCGCCCGCGCATGGCCACCACCATCAACGGCTCGATCCCCGGACCCACGCTGCGCTGGCGTGAAGGGGACACCGTCACCCTCCGGGTCACCAACCGCCTGGGCGTGTCCACGTCCATTCATTGGCACGGCATCCTCCTGCCCTACCGGATGGACGGGGTGCCGGGCATCAGTTATCCGGGCATCGCCCCGGGCGAGACCTTCGTCTATCGCTTCCAGGTGCGGCAAAGTGGCACCTATTGGTACCACTCCCATTCCGGTTTCCAGGAACAGACCGGCCTGTACGGGTCGATCGTCGTCGAGCCCGCCGGCGCCGATCCGGTGCGCGCCGACCGGGATTACGTGGTGCAGCTGTCCGACTGGACCGACGAAGACCCGATGCGGGTTTTCGCCAAGCTCAAGATGCAAAGCGACTATTACAATTTCAATCAGCCCACGGCGGTTGAATTCCTGCGCGACGCGTCCCGCGACGGTGTCTCGGCCGCCACGATCAAGCGGCGCATGTGGCAGCAGATGCGCATGAATTCGACCGATATCGCGGATATCACCGGCTACACCTACAGCTACCTCATGAATGGCGCCACCCCGGCCGGGAACTGGACCGGGCTGTTCCGTCCGGGCGAAAAGCTGCGGCTGCGCTTCATCAACAGCGCCGCGATGAGCTTTTTCGACGTGCGCATCCCGGGACTCAGGATGACGGTGGTCCAGACCGACGGCCAGAACGTCGAGCCGGTCACCGTGGAAGAGATCCGCATCGGCGTGGCCGAGACGTATGACGTTATCGTCACGCCCCAGGACGAGGCCTACACCATCTTCGCCCAGTCGATGGACCGCAGCGGTTACGCCCGCGGCACGCTGACGCCGCGCGTCGGCCTGAGCGCGGCGGTTCCCGCGCTCGATAAACCCCAGCCGCTGTCGATGGGCGACATGATGGGGGACATGATGGGCGGCAAGCGCGCGCATCATGCGCGCACCGAGTACGGTCCGAGCGTGGACATGCGCGTCGACACGCCGCGCGCCAATCTCGACGACCCGGGCGTGGGCCTGCGCGACAACGGCCGGCGCGTGCTCACCTACGCCGATCTGCATACGATCGGCGGGTCGCTCGACCCTCGTGGCGCACAGCGCGAGATCGAGCTGCACCTCACCGGCAACATGGAGCGCTACACCTGGTCGTTCGACGGGGTCGAGTTCGGCCGCTCCACGCCGGTGCATTTCCGTCACAACGAGCGCCTGCGCGTGATCCTGGTCAACGACACCATGATGACCCACCCCATGCACATGCACGGCCTGTGGCAGGAACTCGAGAATCCCGACGGGCGCTTCCAGGTGCGCAAGCACACCATCAGCGTGCAGCCGGCACAGCGCGTCAGTTTCCTGGTGAGCGCCGATGCCCTCGGCCGCTGGGCCTGGCATTGCCATCTGCTGTACCACATGGATTCCGGCATGTTCCGCGAAATCGTCGTGGCCTGAATGATGCGCCATCGAATGACGGAGAAAGCAACGATGAAGAGCAACCGAGCGAAGAGACGACAGATGAATTCCGTTCGTGGTGAACCGGTCGAACCACGGACGGACATAAACAAAATCCATTCAATTGATTTTCGTTTGTCCTGCGACAGACCTGTCCTGGACCCGTTCGTACTTCGACAAGCTCAGTACGAACGGGTTGAAGGACTCAGGACGAACGGAGTCGAACGGTCCAGGGCAAACGAGCGAATTAATCAGGGGTTCCTGAGTATTATCGCTGCTGTCTTCGTGGCGCTCAGCGTGCCTTGCGCCTTCGCGCAGGAACCGGCGCCGATGCCGGAGATGGATCACAGCCAGATGGACCATGGTTCCATGTCGGGATCATCGCCGGAAGCGGGACAAGACATGGGCAACATGAATGGCGGCATGAACGCCGGCCCGCCGTCCATGCAGGGCGGCTCGGCGCCGCCCGACGCGCGCGATCCGAACGCCTACTCGGACGGTTACGACTTCGGCCCGATCCCGCCGCCGCGCATGGGAGACGTGCACAACTTTTACGGGCTCCTGGTGGATCGGCTCGAAAGGGTGCGCACGCGCGACAACGCATCCACGGAATACGACCTGCAGGCCTGGTACGGGCGGGATTACGACCGCGTGGTGCTCAAGGCCGAGGGCGAGCGCGACGGCGGCAGGCTTCAGGAGGCGCGCACCGAGTTGTTGTGGGGACATGCCGTGGCCGCCTACTGGGACACGCAACTGGGTCTGCGCTACGACGGCGGCACGGAGCCGAGCCGCCAGTGGCTCGCCTTCGGGGTCCAGGGACTCGCACCCTACTGGTTCGAGCTCGAGACCACCGCTTATTTCGGCGAGCAGGGACGCACGGCCTTGCGCTTCGCGGCGGAATACGAGCTGCTGCTGACGCAGAAGCTCATCCTGCAACCGCGCCTCGAGACGAATCTCTACGGCAAGCGCGACGAAGCGCGCGCTCTGGGCCACGGCCTGTCCGACCTGGTCGCGGGTGTGCGCCTGCGCTACGAGATCCGGCGCGAGTTCGCGCCCTATGTCGGCATCGAGCGCAGCGGCAAGTTCGGCGGCACGGCTGATTTTGCCCGCGCCGACGGGAAGCAGACGATGGAGACGCGGGTCGTGGCGGGCCTGCGCTTCTGGTTCTGAGCCGTGCCCGGTTTTTTTCGGGCGTGGAGTAGTGCATCTTCATTATCATCAGGCCCATGGGGCGAAGGACGCAGATCAAGATGAAACGTTTCGCAATCGAAGTCGTATTGATGGTTGGCCTGTTCGCGTTTTCCGGTGCGTGGGCCGGAGGTAATCCGATAGACCGTGGCAAGACGAACCTGGCGGACGCGGGCCAGGGAACGTCCGCCATGTCAGGCAAGTACCACGGGGCCGACGATGTGAACGATCGAGGATCGTTCGCCTTCGGCCGACCCGGCGATGCCGGGAAAGCCGACCGCACGATCCGGATCAAGGCGCTCGACGCCATGCATTACGACAAACGGGAACTGACGGTGCGCGCGGGCGAGACCGTGCGCTTCATCGTCACGAACGCCGGCAAGATCCGGCATGAATTCGTGATCGGCGATGCCGCGGAGCAGCACGAGCACGAGAAGGAAATGCAGGGCATGCCCGCCGGGATGGTGATGCCCGACGAGGCCAACGGCATCAGCCTCGCGCCCGGGGAGACCAAGAGCATCGTGTGGCAATTCGCCGGGCCCGGAACAATCGAGCTTGCGTGTCACGAGCCCGGCCACTTCGAGGCCGGCATGCTCAGCCGCGTCATTGTCAAAAAATAGCGTCCCCCGGGATATCGCCCGGCGGTTACGCATTGATCAGTGGTTTTTTGAGGAGCATGTCATGAAAATTCGTCTGTCAGTCGTTGCCGCCGTGCTGTTGTCGCTTGCGGCCTGCAAGGAATCGTCCGCCCCCGGAAGCGCCGGCGCTTCGGTGCCTCCGGCGCCGGCCGCGTCGCCGCGCCGTGCCGTGGATCCGGCATTTATCGCGCGCGGAGCGCGCGTCTATCAGGAAAATTGCGCCAGTTGCCATGGTGGCATGGCGCAGGGCGCGCCCAACTGGCACATCCCCGGTGTGGACGGCAAATATCCGCCACCGCCGCTCAACGGTTCCGGTCACGCCTGGCATCATCCGCATGCCGCGCTGAAGATGACCATCCGCGAAGGCACGGCGAGGCTGGGCGGGAACATGCCGGCCTGGAAGGACAAGCTCGCGGACGAGGACATCGAAGCGGTGATCGCCTGGATGCAATCGGTGTGGCCGGCGGAGATTTACCAGGCCTGGCTGGCGATGGACGAGAAATCGCGCCGATGATATTTCCCGCGGTGAGAGTCCGTGAACCGGTGCGCTATGCCGGACCGTGTCGCCGGAGTCGTCGATTCTCTTTGACGGGCACTCCGATTATCATAGGGCGATATGAAACGCATCGGTGCTGTGGCGGTGATGGCGCTGTTGTTGGCCGTGGCTTGCGGCAAAAAAGAGCCGGCGGCCACAAGCGCCGGGAATATCGCGCAGGCGCTGCAATCCGACCGGCCGTTTTCCACCGCCAGCCTGATACGCGGGGCCAAGCTGTACCAGGAAAACTGCGCCCAGTGCCACGGGCCGGAGGCCCAGGGACATCCGGACTGGGCCAATCCGCAGGTGGTCGCCGCGCCGCCACTCGACGGCAACGGCAACGTCTGGAAACGCCGCAAGCGGGATCTGGTGGCGACCATCAAAAACGGCGTCATCCGCCAGGGGCAGCCGGTCATGCCGGCATGGAAAGACCGCCTGAGCGACCAGGACATCGATGACATCATCGACTGGTTTCAGGCGCTGTGGCCGGCGGATGTCTATGACCGCTGGCAGAAGGCCACCGCCAGCCCGCTCGCACCGAAAGGCTGAACCGCGCTTTCAGTCATTAAATCATTCGCAGGAGATCCGCCGATGGGCATTGCAATCTGGATAATCCTGATTTTGATTATCGCCGCGCTCATCAAATACCTGCTGAGCGATTCCGGCAGGAAATGATTTTTTTGAGACAAACAGGAGTAAATCATGTACGGCTTCAATATTACGTTACAGGACAGTTTCGATAACGTCGTCAAGCGCGTGACGGAAGCGCTCAAGTCGGAAGGCTTCGGCGTGCTGACCGACATCGACGTGCAGGCGACGATGAAAGCCAGGCTCGGCGTCGAGGGAAAACCCTATCGCATTCTCGGGGCCTGCAACCCGCCGCTGGCGCACAAGGCCATCAGCGCCGACCCGGACATCGGACTGCTGCTGCCGTGCAACGTGGTGGTGCGCGAAGAACCGGACAAGAAAATCAACGTGGGATTCATGGACCCCATCGCCGTGCTCAAGCTCACGGACAACCCGGCGATCACGGCGGTGGCCGGCGAAGTACGCGGCAAGCTCGAGCGCGTGCGCGACAAGTTAACCGCAAGCTGATTGTCTGGGGCAGCTGCTGCTCCTTGTTGCAATGGGTGGGGCGCCGGTTTTCGCGATTGTCGCCTTCAGATACCGGGCCAGGGCTTGGGTGGATCTCCGGACAGCGTGGCCCGCCCGGTGTTTTTGCCGGCCAGACCGATCTCCGGTATCCCCGGCCCGTTTGTGCTTTGGCTTATGTTTTATCATGGTATTTCTTCACCCACTTAAAGCAGGGAAGTGTGGATTTTCCCTGAAAACGGCGACCCTCCTTGGGCGGGCCTTTGACGTGTGTCAAAGTATGAACTTCGCAAGACACCTAGCCTGTTCCGGCAGTTCCGTGCGGTTCGGCGGTTGCGGAAGCCGGAGTGGATGACGAATGCTTATTCCCCCGGTGCGGCATGTCCGTCTAATGAAATAAGGAGCATTGCATGAACTCTGATGACCAGAAAAAACCTGTGCGTCTCGGCTTATTGATTCTGCTGGCGGGTGTGGGCGGCGGACTGGCCGAAATCCTGTGGGTCATGATTTACAGTGCATTTACTCCCGTGAGCGGGGTCGTGGTGGCGCGGGAAGTTACCGCCAGTTTCTTTCCCGCACTGGCCACGGGCGCTTCCGGTATGTGGCTCGGGATCGTTATTCACATGGCGCTCGCGCTGGCCCTCGGTTATGCGTTCGCGTACCTGATCTGGAAGCCGCTGGTCCGCGCGCATGGTCCGCTGGCGACGCTCGCGGCGTCGGCCCTGACGCTGGCCGCGGCATGGACCGTGAACTTCTTCGTGGTATTGCCGGCGCTCAATCCCGCGTTCATCACGTTGATGCCGTACTCGGTGACTTTCGCCTCGAAGATGCTGTTCGCGGTCGCGATGGGCGGCATCCTGGCGGGCGTCGCCGGTCGTGAAACGAGCGCCGGGAAGTCCGTTGCCGGGCATACCTAGCCGGCACGCGGCTGATAAATCTTGTGATACGGCACAGAGGCATGGATACAGTCATCTTAACCGGCGGCAGGCGATGAAGTTCGGCAAGTTGCTGCAAACCGTTCATGGTGGAGGACGCGCGACTCGATGCGCGGCCTCGGTCATGGTCGGTGTGTTGTCCGTGTCGCTGGTCATCAGCCTGCAACCCTGTTGCAAACTGTTTACCTCGCTCGTCGAGCCGCACGGTCATGAATCGACGGCCATGCTTCATGGGCCTGACCATGAGCACGGCTCCACCGCGCCGGCGTCGGGCAAGGTCCAGGACTCCTGCACTCACGGCATCAACTCGGGCGCGGAGCTGGCCAAGGTCGTGCCGGCGATCCCGGGGAGAACGCCCTCGTCGCCCGATGGCGCGGTGTTCGCTGTTCTGTCGCTGCCGGTATTCACCGCCGCCCGGCATCTGGCTTCACCGGCGGTTTATCATCCTTCACCTCCGCCGTTCCGGCGCTACCTGCGTTTCCTGCATCTTCTGATTTGATACTCACGGCTCCGCCGGATGTTGCGGCGGAGAGACCGGTTGCGTCTGCCTGTCGGCAGCGGCGCGCGCATTGGTTGATTATCGTGACTACAACATGAAGCATTGCAGGAGGTATTCATCATGATGACCGTAAGTGAATTTTCATCGCATGGCGGCGTTCCGCCGCACGTGGTCCGCTTCTACAGCCGCATCGGCTTGTTGAATCCGGCCCGCAATCCGGACAACGGCTACAAGCTGTTCTCGCGCTCGGATATCGGACGACTGCGCTTCATACGCCGCGCCCAGGGCCTGGGTTACACGCTGGAAGAGATCAGCGAAATTCTCGAGACGAGCAAGCGCGGCGAGTCGCCGTGCGCCCGGGTCAGGGACTTGCTGCGGCAACGCATCGAGGAAAACCGGTGCAAGCTTCGGGAACTCGCTGCCCTGCAGCAACGGATGGAGCGCGCCCTGGAGATCTGGGAGGCGATACCCGACAGCGATCCGCAGGGCGAGACCCTGTGCCATCTGATCGAATCCACGGAGTCCGCGCCGGCGAACGCTTGACCTGTACGTAGCGTACAGGTGTATGAATATATCAAGAGGGTTATGGCGTGGAATGAACCGGGGGTTTGTCTGCTGTCAAACAAGGAACGGTCTGTCGGTCGCCGCGCGGAGCGGAAGGACGACAGATCCTGCATGAAAGGGGAGTTTTTTATTTATCGTTTCGATTAACGTTAAACAGATAAGGAGATTCGATATGCGCACCTCATTGGCTTCTAGATTGATCGGCATGATTTTGGCCGCGGGGCTCGCGGTTGGCACGGCGACGGTCTGGGCCGCGGATAACGACGACGCCCAGGGCGGATATGGTCCGTATTACGGCATGGGTCCCGGCATGATGGGTGGTTACGGCGGTTATGGCATGGGCCCGGGCATGATGGGTGGGTACGGCGGCTACGGCATGGCGCCCGGAATGATGGGCGGCTATGGCGGCGGTTACGGCATGGGCCCTGGAATGATGGGCGGCTACGGCATGGGCCCGGGCATGATGGGTGGGTACGGCGGCTACGGCATGGGGCCCGGAATGATGGGCGGCTATGGCGGCGGTTACGGCATGGGCCCCGGCATGATGGGCTTCGGTCCGCTGGGCAGTCTGGATCTTAACGACGAGCAGCGCGCCAAGATCGACAAGATCATCGAGACCGAGCGGAAACAGCACTGGTCAACCATGGGCAAGATGCTCGATGTGCAAAACAAACTGCGCGATCTCTACGCCGCCGACGAACCCGATCCGAAGAAGGTCGGGGCCGTATATGGCGAGCTCGCCAAGCTGCAACAGCAAATGCTCGAAACGCATGTCCGGGCGTCGAATCAGGTGCATCAGGTCCTCACCAAGGAGCAGCGCGAGCAGCTGCGGCAATGGAACCGCGGCGGTTGGGGTCCGGGTTGGGGACCGCGGCGCGGTCCGTCCGGCCGAAACGGGACGATGGGCCCCGGCGGCACGCCGGGCAGCATGATGGGACGGTAATTCCCGGGCACCCGGCCTGCCCCGGCCTGTTTGCAATGAAAATGGCCGGCGGCAGGCCGGGGCAGGCGGCAATGATCCGCGTCGTGACAAAACAGCGAGACCGTCAGATGAACACGAGAGATAGATCATGAAATCAGGCGCGCTCATCAAGCCGATCATCACGGGTGCCGTGGCGGCGGTATTGATGTTGGCCGTTTATTTCATCGTCCTCACGCTGGTCTCCGGCTGGGAGTTCGCGCGCACGCAATTTGCCGAGTTCTGGTATTTCGTGGTGGCGCTCACGATGGGTTTCGGAATTCAGATCGGTCTTTACTCTTATCTGAGGCACATCGCGCGCCACACGGATGCGTCAGGCAAAGTGGTGACGGTCGCTGGCGCCACGTCCACCGGCGCGATGATTTCGTGCTGCACGCACTACCTGACCAATGTCCTGCCGGTACTGGGCGCGACCGGTCTGGTGGCGCTGGTCGCACAGTACCAGACCGAACTTTTCTGGGTTGGGATCCTGTTCAACCTGGCCGGTATGTTCTACGTCGGGCGCAAGGTCATCGAGGCATCCCGGCACATGGCGCTGATGGAGGCACACTGACATGAGACGCACCGCTTGGCGGTATTTCGGTATTCTTTTTTTGATGTCGGTCGTGTCGTGGGGCAATGCCTTCGGCGCGCCTTCGGGATTGACGGAGCAGACCAGCCGCGAGGGAGGCGTGACCGTCAAGGTTACGCCGCGGAACCTGGAGCCCGGCGCCGCGAATTGGGACTTCGCGGTGGTGCTCGAAACGCATACGCAGCCGCTGGATCAGGACCTGACCAAGGCGGCCGTGCTTGTCGATGCGCAAGGCAAGCCGCACGCGCCACTCGCCTGGGAAGGCAGCCCGCCGGGCGGTCATCACCGTCGCGGGCTGCTGCGGTTCCGGCCGCTCGCGGGAAATCCGGCGGTGGTGGAGCTGCGTCTCCATGACATCGGCGGCGTCGCGACGCGGACGTTTCGCTGGCAACTCAGGTAACAAAGGCAACCCAATCAATGGGAAAGGACATTCGAAATGGGAAACTGGGGTTGGAACCACATGGGTAACGGCGCGGGGTGGGGCATGGGCTTCGGCGGCGGTCTCTTCATGATTTTGTTCTGGGTCGTGATCATCGTGGCCGTCGTGATGCTGGTGAAGTGGCTGTTCGGCGGCTCGTCGCGCATCGACCTGCCGCGCGGGAAATCCGCGCTCGATATCCTCAAGGAACGTTACGCACGCGGCGAGATCGGCAAAGAGGAGTTCGAATCGAAGAAGCGCGATCTTGAATAACCGGGAATCGGGGGGCGGTGATATGAGTTCGTCGTCTTGCTGGACTGTGCGGAGGTAGTCGTATGTGTCACCTGATATTGCTGCTGCCGGTGCTGGGCCTGGTCGTGTTCTGGCTGTGGCCCCTGGCCGTGTCGGTGCCGGCCTATGGTGTCATCCTCGTCATATCGCTGGTGTTCTATTATTTCATCATGCAGGCCTTGCACCGGCCCGTGGTGACCGGCGCGGAGGAAATTCTCCGCAAGACGGGCAAGGTCGTCGAAGTGCGCGGGCGCAAGATCCGCGTCCGGGTGCGCGGCGAACTCTGGAACGCCGAGTCATCGGACAGGCTGCACAGCGGCGACAACGTGAGAATTACCGGTCTGGACGGATTGATGTTGCGGGTGCAGCGGCTCGACGACACCACGCACGCGGGCGTCACACCGGCCGCATCTCGATGAAGCGGCGCGGACGGGTTGCCCGGGTCAAGGACAAAAAGCAGGCGGCAGAGAGCAGTTTTTCGAACGGTATGTCGCGGGAGCTCGATGACCGTTTTGCCAAGCATCAAACGTCTATTCGCGTAAGGGGGCAAACATGCAGCATCCAGCGCAAAATCCACGCCGCGTAGTCGGCAGACTCTTCGCTTTCCCGGTCCTGGGCGGGATGTTTCTCTTGTTGATGCTGATCGCTCTTCCAGGGGGCGTCGTGCAGGCCGAGACGGGAAAGCCGCCTGACCGGCAGGCGGCCTTGCGGGGCGCGACGCTCTATCAACACTATTGCCAGTCCTGCCACGGCGTGCGTGGTGTCGGCGAGCCGGTCTATCCCTGGAACATCGGCAAGCCGGGCTACTTTCCGGCGCCGGCCCTGGACGACTCGCAACATGCCTGGCATCACAGCGACGATGACCTGGACAAGTTCATTATGCAAGGCTCGCCGCGTACGCCGCGCATGCCTGCCTGGAAAAACGTATTGTCAGAGAAGAATGTCCGCGACATCATCGCGTATTTCAAGAGCTTGTGGGGACCGCGTGCAATAGAATGCCAGGGCCCGAAGCACATGTCCTGCATGTAGTCCGCCAAGACGGATCAAAGTCGGGAAGCTGATGCCTGAGATCGCGGGAATAGGCGTGCTGACGGCATTTCTCGCGGGTGCCGTGTCGTTTCTTTCGCCCTGCGTGCTGCCGCTCGTGCCGGGTTACCTGTCCTATGTGGCCGGCCGATCCGTCGGCGACCTGCAGCAATCGGTTCCGTTGCACCAGCGGCTGCCGGCGCTGGGCCTGAGCCTGTGCTTCGTGCTCGGATTCTCGACGGTGTTTCTCATTCTGGGAGCCAGCGCCTCGGTCCTGGGCCGGCTGCTGCTCGCCTATCGCTACGAGGTCAATATCATCGGTGGCGCGATCATTGTCGTGTTCGGCCTGTTCATGACCGGATGGCTCAGATTGGGCTGGCTGCAGCGTGAGTTCCGCTTTGTCGGAACGATGAAAGGCGGACGGCCGTTGGGTTCGTACCTGTTGGGGGTGGCGTTTGGTTTCGGCTGGACGCCGTGCATTGGTCCGGTGCTAGGCGCGATTCTAACCGTCAGCGCCACGATGACAACTCAGACCAGCGGCATATCGCTGCTCGCGGTGTATTCACTGGGTCTTGGCCTGCCTTTCCTGCTGGCCGCGGTATTTACGGCGCACTTCGTCAACCACCTGAAAACGATGCGCCGCCTCGGGCGGCCGTTGCAAATCGCCGCAGGTATCGTGATGATCGTTCTCGGCATTGCCATGATTACCGGCTATCTGACGACTTTCGCCTATTGGATACTCGACACGTTTCCGATTCTGGGGCGCATGGGCTAGGAAAGCAGCAAAGCGCAAGCAAGCGATTGCCGGCAGCTGTTGCACCTTGCCATGTCAGGGCATCCATCGTACAAGGCTTTCACGCCGCGTAAACAGTCAGAGGCACGATTTATGGTTGTTCCTGTCAAATAACGAACAAGCCGGATTGATCTGGTGGCCGGCCGGGACATGCCCGATGCATAACGAGTTCATCCTTGAAGAGCGCATCGCCTATTTCTCCATGGAGATCGCGCTGCGCAACGACATTCCGACCTACGCCGGTGGTCTCGGCGTGCTGGCCGGCGACACGTTGCGCTCGGGCGCGGACCTGGACCTGCCGCTGGTGGCGGTGAGCCTGGTGAGCCGCGCCGGCTACTTCCGCCAGGAGATCGACGCGCAGGGCCGGCAGCTGGAGCATCCGGACCCCTGGGACCCCGCCCGCTTCGCCAGCCCGCTGGACGCCAAGATCGCGGTGTCCATCGAGGGCCGCGAGGTCTGGGTGCGCGGCTGGCTCTACGTATTAAAAGGGCACATGAACGGCCGCGAGCCGGTCATCCTGCTGGATACCGATCTCGACGAGAACCGCGCCGAGGACCGCGAGATCACGCATTACCTCTACGGCGGCGACCCCACCTACCGGCTGAAGCAGGAGATCGTGCTCGGTATCGGCGGCGTGCGCATGTTGCAGGCGCTGGGATTCAGCGTGCGCCAGTATCATTTGAACGAGGG
>Ga0315550_1000510_pt1 | contig 23812 bp, 30 predicted proteins | sample SalMarSW160190MG_2_FD_203100 | JGI IMG/M metagenome (GOLD analysis project Ga0315550, IMG submission 203100) | Salt marsh sediment microbial communities from the Plum Island Ecosystem LTER, Massachusetts, United States - Salt Marsh Sediment SW1601-90 ... | reverse complement strand
CTGTAGGTTTCGTTGGTGTATCTTGAACGAACTTCGCGGGTTTCTGATTTCTCGATCACCTTTGCTTCAACGTCCACTTTTCGCATTCCATCTCTCAATTCATTAATTTTCAAATCTTTATTCCTCCCGTTTCATCCAATGCCACCAAAATGAACAGCCCGTCATATAACGACTTTACGCTTGCTCCTTCTTGTTGGCGAAATGAAGGAGGAATAATGTCGAATATAAGCTTTACCACCTAGCATCCAAGAACTTCAGTATGTTTGGACATGTAATTCCGACTACAAAAAAAGCGTAATTGGTTATTCATTGTGCGCGTCGGGTAAGAGCAGCTTAAATAAGTACTCTTTAGAAACCCAAGAATACTCTCAGGAGGAATCGTATGGCGAAGGCGACTGCAGCGATTGTCGCAGCTTTACTCCAAGCAGTCTCTTTCATGAGACGTACTACAACGGCGCCGAGAGCGGCTATCCAAACCTCTCCTATTACAGGGATATACAACCATAACTGGTAAGCCAGAAGAGGGCGCCAAGACGCATCAAGCAAAGCATTAAAGGCGTCAGCATCCAAGGGCACGTTCAACATTGGAAGGGTTGAAAGTGGCACCACACTTACGAGAGTGTAAACAACTGTGGCTATGAAACTATATCCAATGATGACGAAAAAGACATTCCAGCGTCCAAGATCTTCTTGGAAAAGTTTTGCGACTAGTATCAGAATTCCTGCCCACAAAATCCAATTCATGGCGAAGTTCATCACAACTTGAATGAGAAGAGAGGGCAGCAGTATACTGAATTGTCCAGTTATGATGGGGGAACTAAATTTTCTGAAAAATAAGCCATCAATTTTCATTGTTAGGTTCGCCGAGGAGGACCAATCCAGTCTGAATTCTATTCCTGTTATGCTTTGCCAGTCAGGAGAATTGTTTGAAGTCCAACCCTGATCTGGACCAACATTGAGGGTTGTGTTCGTCCATTCTTCGTTTGATTTCAAAAGACCGCTTATGTCTGATTCAAAGTAGCTGTCGCTGTCGGAGAACAATTTCAGGGTTCCTAAACTTGGAGACAACCCCTCTTCATGAGTCCATTTGATCCAGAAGAACAGTTCATTGTAACCTGTCTCCGAACAGTTGATGGAATCTATATCCGTAATTTTCAGCCAGATGCTTGTTTCGGTTAGGACCGAAGAGGCAATGCTGTGGTTACCATCTACGTTTCCCATCTGATAATCTGTCTCGTCCAGTAAAGGCGACCCGTTGGAGACCCAGTTGTGTTGATTTATTAGTAACTCGGTCCAGTCATCGTTTTCTGGTGCTCTGTTTTCGAGTAGAAGCTTCGAAGCGACAATATATTGTGAGATTATCATGGAAGATATGACGAGTACTAAGACTAGGAGGACTCCTTTGAAGTCTGGTTTTTCAATGATTTTTCGAAAAGCGTTAACCGGAGAATACAGAACCTCAAATACTTCCCGAACAACCAACTTCAGTGCATTCTCCACAACAATCAATGCCTATTCGCTTGCGTTTCTGATCAGCTAAAGAGTTTTCCTAACCTCCTAATAACTGTTAACATCGAATTGCTTAATTGATCAACTGTATGACAACACGGAAGTTTGTGTTAGATTAAACAATAAAAAGGCGGCATTCAGTTGCGCGTGCGTAACCACCTATATTAGGAAAAGCTTCATTAAGACCGAGCAAACAAGATAAATAATAAGGGAAGACTGGTCAGTTAATGGCTTTATCAAATGCAACACGTTTTTGCATTACTGGCGAAGGGTTCGCAGAATTTTTTTGTTGTGACTAATTTTGATTAACCGTTTGAAAGAGCAGATTAAACGAATTCGATTGTACATCCAAATCACTGAGATGGGACCAATAGCAAGAAGATACTTTGTGAAAAACGGTTTTGACGGTTCCATGACTATGCTGGGAATAATTGTAGGCGCATGGGTTGTGAATGTTGCACGATCAGAGATAATTGTAACCGCTGGTTTGGGTGCCTGTTTAGCAATGGGAATTTCCGGGTTATTCGGGGCATATATGACCGAAAAGGCTGAAAGAAAAAGAGACCTCAAGAAACTCGAAAAAGCAATGATGACGAAACTTAATGATTCCGTGATAAGCGAAGCTTCATCATTTGTTTCTTTCTATGCAGCTATTGTTGACGGAGGATCACCAATTTTAACTGCACTTATTTCTCTGTCGCCGTTTATTTTTGCGTTATATGGTTTGATAGTAGTTGAAAGCGCCTACCTGCTCTCCCTGATAGTAACGTTGGTCACTTTGTTCACGCTTGGGATATATCTGGGAAAAATTGCCAAAGAAAATGCATTACTTTACGGAATCCAAACATTAGTGGCTGGCGTAATAACCATTGCAATTGCATTGCTGTTAGGAGCTATATAACAGAGTTTGATGAAACACCCTTCTTTATTTTCCTCTGTTTTTGACCAAAAATTTCACGATGTCTTAACCTGTCTTACATTCTGGCGGATCTGTCTTGAGGAGTCATTACTTCTTCAACGATTCTTTTCCCAGCTGCAACCTCGTCAACAGAGTGAATTGTAGCTCCCAATTCTTCTAGTTTACTCTTGATGCCCTCAAAGTTCAGCGGGTTTCCAGCAATTATGATCTTTGCATTTTCGACTTGCTGGTCTATCTCGTAAATAATTACGTTTACCCCTTCCACACCTTGTAGGTGGCTGAGAGCTTCGGAGACTTCAACAACGCTGGGTTTATGGGGTTTTAAAACATCTAGGACAAGTCTTCTTATCATCTTAGAACGACGAGCATATAGTCTTAGCGCGTCTATTTAACTATTACTCTAGGCGGATACTGTTAAGTTATTTGTGATAGAGTTACTCTGTCAAGTTATTTATCATAAAAACTTTAACGTTTTTAGGAAACTTAAAAACCATTTTTTTCTTGTTGATATTTGAGACAAAATTTGCATAAAAAGAAATGTGGGATGAGGAATGATTAATTTTCCTCTTTTGTTTGTTGCATTACATTAAGTTGAGATTGCAGTTGCTTTTTCAGAACCTTCAACATAGCTTCAGCAACTTCTATAGCTTCAGTGCTTAATGGAAGACGTTGATAGAAATCGCCAGCCGTTATTTCTATGAACTCACTTGGAGCTTGTGGTATCGTCACTGTTTTTGTCAATTTTCTTTCACCATTATTAGTTGATGTTTTAACAGATTTAATTAAATTTGCATCGGCGTAAAAAGCATCAGTAATATACTTTTCATTACTTCTTGCGTCTGGTGCCTCTGACCCAGTAATATGTTGCAGTTTAGCCCAGAAATCTTGCGATGGAAGTTCAAGTCTATAGCGATCATGTAGGGCTTTCCATAATGGAATGTTCAGAAAGACCTTGAAAAGAGCAGTCGATTTCTGTTCAGCAACTCCGTAGGTTGCTTGTTTTCCTAACTCTGAAACTTTAAGATCGCCTCTACCTTCAAGTAAGCCGTAAACCCTGAGAGCCGATAATTCAGCCCAATAAGAACCATTATTTGAGGATTTATATCTAAGTAATTGGGCTAAAGCATCATTCTTAGTAGCTTTCTTTATGGTATCAGCCTTGTAGGTATCATATATCAACTGTGTATGCCTAATTAACCTTGGTAACCTATTAGGATTGTCTGGCACACTAAAATTTCCAAGCTTCATAATAACTACTCCTTACTTTTAAAAGTAATAACCGTAATTTACTATTTAAACGTTACGTATATTATCAGTAAACTTATAAGCAGGAAATGCGTAACAGCAAAGGGGTGGCGGTGAGGTGTACCACACGCTATAAAGTTGCGACACCCGTCCTATGGGGATAGGAAGAAAAGCGTGTGCTTGCCGTTACCCCTCAATCATTATCTATATTGTCACCCTCTCTTTAATACGTTTTTCCCATTCTTGTTGAGTGACTATCCCCTTTTCTTCTAGCAATTCTACAAGACTCGTGAGCATTGTATCAAGCAGGTCAATTTCAGATGCTAAATCACGTTTTATTTTATTGTTCACGTTTACCACCTTTGTTAAGATAACCTTTCTCGGATAACCAATTCATAATGATTGTTCTTAGAGTGTCTGAGTACCCTTCGCCAAGTTTGCCTATGAGGTCAGTGTCTATCAGAGTAACGATGTCAGTCGGTAATGATACCAATATTTTTCTCATTTAGCTATCACCACCATCTTTTTCTCTTCTTTGTTATTATTTTGGTTTGTGACTCTAGCCAATAACTCTGCTTCATATTTTGTGGCTTCCTCAATCAAACCTTTCCAGTTGTCAGGAGCATGTGTTCTAGCAGCTTGAGCAGGGGTCTTTCTTATGCTTTGGTGTTCCCTAACAAAGTTGTAGTGAACTGTGTAGCCTTCTAGAAGTGCGTTTGTTGATTCAAAGCCTTTTAGTCCTCTCATGGGCTTTGTTCTGTCTTTGAGTGTGCCGTGTAGTCTTTCGACTATGTTGTTTGTTTCTCTTGTCCTTATTCCAACTCTTTGAACTAGCTCTACTCGGTCAGCTTTGTATCGGGAATAGAAAACTTTGTTGAATGCCCTTTGGTATGCATTGCAGCCATCCACGAAAACTGCTCTAGGTTTTACTTTGCTTTGGTCAAGACCTTTCTGGAAGATTGCGATTGTGTCTTTTAGAGTTCTGGTGTTTGAGAGGTGAGAACTTACTATAAATTTTGTGTCCTCGTCGATCATTTCCCAGAACCATACATTACGTCCTTCACAACGGACAACTGTTTCGTCTTCATGCCATAGTCCTGAAAGCTGAGGAACTAAAGTTCTAACGTATTCTTTGACTAGAACCGAGTATTTCTTTATCCAGTCCAGAATTGTTACTTGACTTACAGTTTCTCCGAATATCTGCTTTAGGTTTCTTTGTGTTTTGCGGAGAGATAAGCCGTCAAAGTACAGATTAAGTGCTGTGACTATGATGTGTTTGTCAGTCCTCATTTTAGCGAATTTTCCGTTCAAGTAAAAGCGTTTCTTACAAGATTTGCACCTGTATAGTTGTTTGCCTTTGACTTTTCCATCTTTCACCAGTTTTTTGGAACCACAATATTTGCATTGCATTGGTATCTCACAGGTAATATGTAAGCTATATTGGGTATATATAACTTGTGGTATGTACAGAAGATACCAAATTCACCTATCAATCCATACAGTTAAAAGTATATAACAAAATGTAATTATGTCGAGAAACGGGGTGTCTGCAATAGCTAAGAACTTAAATCTTAATAGGGCAAGTTTAGCCAAAAAAGACGAATTTTACACCCAGCTTCACGATATTGAAAACGAATTACGACATTATAAAGAGCAATTTAAAGGCAAAGTTATTTTTTGCAATTGTGATGACCCATATGAAAGTAACTTTTTCAAGTATTTCGCAATGAATTTCAACGTTCTAGGTCTGAAAAAGTTGATTGCCACGTGTTATACAGGTTCTCAGTTTGCTAACATCCAATTAACTTTATTTGATTATGAACGTTTTGAAAACAAAACCACAAAAATCACCACACAAGATTGAGGTTACAGAGGTTACTGATGAAAATCAAGATGGTGCTGTGGACTTAACCGATGTCAAGTATTTACTCAAAAACAAGAAAAATGCTTTATCACGGTTAAAAAGCAACGGTGATTTCCGTTCGCTTGAGTGTAAGAAACTTTTGAAAGAAGCAGACATCGTTATAACAAATCCGCCTTTTTCAATGTTTCGTGAGTATGTAGCACAACTTATAGAGTCGGGGAAATATTTTATTATTATTGGAAATCAAAACGCTATAACCTATAAGGAAATATTTCCCTTGTTGCGTGATAATAAAATGTGGTTGGGTTATACAAGTGGAGATATGGAATTTATCGTTCCCCATTATTATAAACCACGGGCTACAAGATATAGGGAAGAAAATGGTGTCAAATATCGTAGTATGGGCAATATTTGCTGGTTTACAAATATCGATATGCCAAAAAGGCATGAAGATTTAACTTTATATAAGAAATATGTACCGAACGAATATGTGAAGTATGACAATTACAATGCGATAAATGTCAATAAAATTTCCGACATACCTTACGATTATGACGGTGTTATGGGAGTTCCGATTACATTTTTTGATAAGTACAATCCAGAGCAATTTGAAATAATTGGTCTGATTGCTGGGAACATAAAAGGGCTTGCGGGGATACCGAGTAAAACTGGAAAAGATGGTCCATACATCAATGGAAAACTAAAGTATGGACGGGTACTGATTAGGCGGAAGTAGGTATGAGGAAATGTGAAAATCGAATTACATGAAATAACTGTCCGTGAAGTAGTGAAAAACTACGTTGATAATGCTGAAGAGGGAGTTGTTGGTTACGATGGCAAATTGAATATTCGCCCAAAGTATCAACGTGAGTTTATTTATAAAGAGAAAGAACGGGCTGCTGTGATTGATACTATCCGCAAAAACTTTCCCCTCAATGTTATTTATTGGGTAAAGAATGAGGACGGATTGTTTGAAGTCTTGGATGGGCAACAGAGAACCATAAGTTTTTGTCAGTATGTCAAAGGTGATTTTTCTATAAATGACCGAGCTTTTCATAATCTGACTGAAACAGAAAAGAATCAGATTTTAGACTATAAGCTAATGGTGTACTTCTGTGAGGGAAACGATAAAGAAAAACTTGATTGGTTTAAGATAATTAACCTCGCTGGAGTGAAGCTTACTGACCAAGAACTGAGAAATGCAGTTTATACAGGTACATGGCTAACTCATGCGAAGTCAATATTTAGCAAAACCAACTGCCCCGCCTATTTGTTGTCAAAGGATTATGTGTCAGGCACAGCTATACGACAGGATATTTTAGAAATGGCTTTGAGTTGGAAAAGTAAGGGTAAAATTGAAAATTATATGTCCATTCATCAGCACGACCCTAATGCCAATGAATTATGGCTTTATTTCAAAAATGTTATTGAATGGGTGAAGTGCACTTTTACTAAGTATCGTAAGGAAATGAAGGGGATAGACTGGGGCAGTCTGTATGATGATTTCCATAATAAGCTTTTAGACGTTGATAAATTAGAACAAGAAATACAGACTCTTATGTTGGATGATGATGTTACCCACAAAAAAGGTATTTACCCATACGTTCTAACACGTAACGAAAACTGTTTGAACATACGGGTGTTCACAGATAGCCAAAAACGGGCAGCATACGAGAGACAAAACGGCATTTGTGCAAAGTGTAATGCTCACTTTGAGTTAAGCGAAATGGAAGCCGACCACATAACGCCGTGGAGTAAGGGTGGGAAAACAATCCCTAGCAACTGCCAAATGCTCTGTAAAGAGTGCAACCGCCGAAAAAGTGATGTATAGAACACAATAACTAAAAAACATAAACCTGTCTCATCACAAATAACTTAACAGTATCCTCTAGGCGAGTGAAACAACAATTATCTTGCCATTCTTATCCAAGATGATATTTCTTCGATCGTTGGATATTCGTCCTTAGAAATTTTACCCTGATCAACATAGATTTTAGCGATTTCGCCTACTTTTCTGCTAAGCTGAATCAAATCCTGATCCGCCAGTTCCCTTCTTGATTTTATTCCCGCGTCTATAAGTATTTCAGCGTCATTCGCGTCTACTCCTGGAATCATCATCAGCTGAGCCATTGCTTGTAGGTTCTCCGCCATCTCTTGTGACACTCGCGTCTTTTCTCCGATGATTATTGGGTCTGTTGTGAGAAATTCGCCAACAGATGTTATTCCAAGGCCACTCAACTCTTTTCCCAAAGCTGGTCCTATCCCCTTTATATCCTCAGCCTCGTCGAGGCTCTTCAGCTTAGCTTGGGTTGGCACCATATTTCCCTCGATTCTTCCGAGCCTCAGTTTAATATCTTCCAGCTCCGCACGCTGATTCTTCAGAGCTGTGGTGCCTTGTTCGCTTAAGCGCTTGACTCCAATCATAACTGTTTCTTGTTTTTTCAGATCAGCAGACAACTTTTCTCCAGTTTCATCCGTCTTTTTCTCTATCGTGGAGATCATGTCCAGACGAGCCTTTTTGATCGTTTTTCTTTGCTCTGCAAGAAGGGCAAGCGTTTCTTTGTTAGTTTCTTCGAAGTTTGAGTTGACTTTGTTGAAGAACTTGTGGTTTACCTTTCTCTCGTATTCCATCTGGTCAGCCATCTCAGTTATTGAGGCTTCTTGGGCCTTCCTGAGGGCAGCCAAGTTTCCCCCTACTTTCAGGAACATCTTAACGATTTCAGGCTTGGGTGGTTGTTTACGGTATGCAATTATGCATGTGATGCCTAGAAAAATGAAGGTGATAGTTACGGATATCCATAAGTATGCCTCTACGCTGAGATCGCCGCATATACTGCCTAGGATGTAAGGTCTTACGATGGAACCCGCTCCCTCGTTTACCAATAGGATGACCATAGCAAAAGAACTCAAGATTGCTAGGAAAGTTGCGAAGGCAGATATCCATACAGTTATTCCTCTTTTTGCGACCATTTATGTACACCTCGTTTTTGCCCTAGCGGTTATCATGAAAAGATTGCCTTTGAGAGTTGTTTCGGGAGTTTTGCTTTGAAAGTGTTATGAAAGGGGAATTCGTAGTGAAAATTCAGATGTTTCTTTAGGCTCATTTTTGGGTCCGCATGTCTTTTCGATGGTATACGTTTATTATGTATTAATATTTAATAAACGTTATCATGTAGCAGATGAACAAAAATACAGATCAAACATCTTCGCAACAAACTCTCAACTAAGAGCGACCAAAGCTTCAGAGTCCGTGCTTAAGCCTTCTGTAAGTATTGTAATCCACATATTCCAAGTTCTCGTTTTCAATCTGATGGCGAACCGTAAACTTCTGCCGTTGCCTCTTCTCCACTATCTGACTGGTCGTCATGAACGAATATGCATCGCTTCCAGCCCCAGAGCCGTAACTGACAAGAACTACCCGTTCGTCAGGTTTAGCAATATCCAGAACAGCCGCCAAACCGATAGGGGAAGAGCCAGAATATGTGTTGCCGAACTTGGCAACTTTTAGGCTCGGCGCATATTGTTCCTCCTTGAATCCTAGTTGGCGCGCAACTTTAACTGGAAAACCAATGTTTGGCTGGTGAGGGACAAAGTAATCAACATCATCCACTTGAAGATTCAGTTGCTCCAAGAGTGTCCTGCAAGCTTTTAGGACATGTTTGAAGTAAGCAGGTTCACCGGTGAATCGACCTCCATGTCTGGGGTAAGCTTCCAAGTCTCTTCTCCAAAAGTCCGGCGTATCTGAGGTGCAGGAGTACCATCCTTCAATTTCAGCTATAACGTCGTGCATGCCGAAGATGAATGCGGAGCCGCCGAAACCCACGAAAAGATCCAGCTCTCCTCCAAGTTCGTTTCTGGGAGCAGCTTGAGAGTTGTCTGCCCCTATAGCCATGGCGTAGGTTGTTTTAGTTTTTGGATAATACACTAAAGACGCAGCGTCCTTGAACATGCTTGTTGCTGCTTTGCATGCAAATTCGGTGTCGATGGCGTCCACTCCTTGTATACCGCAAGTTTTCTCTTCTTTGCCCAGCTTCAGAACTTGGGCTACTTTGGAGGCTATGGGGTTAACAGCGTATGGGTTTGATTCTGAGCCGACGTAAACCTTACCGATGAGGGATTTGTCTACTCTGGAATGGATCAAAGCCATTTTTCCAGCCTCTACTGCTGCGGTGACAGCGTCTTCGTCGATGAAAGGTACAGACCTTTCCATATTTCCCTCTTTGATCCGAAAATTTGAGGTGTAGACGCCGTACCCAACTATTCCAGGGGTCTCGTATTCTTTCTGTGGTTTCTCAATCTCGTATTTTTGGTGTGGGTAATAGCCATCCGCAAGGGTGAAGGCAAGGGATATGGTTGGAATAATGTCACTTTTCCCTACGGCGTGTCTTCTTCTAAACCTTGGAACAACATCTTTGCCTTCATAACAGGAGAGATCTGCTTTTCCGTCTCTAAACAGAAGGTCTGTTAGTCTTCCCGGGACCCTAGTTTTTCCATCGTGAAATGAAACAACGCCGTAAACGTATGAACCCATCTTAACGAACTTGTTAGTGGGCTGGCTAACTAAAGTGGAGACTTCCAAGTTACCCTTTTCATAGAAGAAGTCTATGTCTTTCATCTTTCCGAAGCTCTTTCTTCCACAGTTGCCACAGTAATTTTTGCCTCTAAAGTATTCTTTTCCGCAGAGAGTACATTGACTAGCTCTCAGTCTGTCCCCTATGTAGGAGACTCTCCTTTCGGTAGGTTCGCTGCTCATCCTTAATTCCTCCCCAAAATGTGCATGTATGCTTTTGTGCCGAAACCCTCCAACTCTGAGACACAACCCAGTTTAGGCGGGTCTCCGTTCACTTCCACCTGTCGGCTCTCAGCTTCTCCCCTGAGCTGTTTAACAACCTCAAAGATTTGCGCTCCTCCTGTGGCTCCCATGGGATTTCCGTCAGCCTTTAGGCCTCCGTTCCTGTTTACGAAGAGCTTTCTTCCCTCGATTTCGTAGAATCCACAAGATTCTTTGCAGCTGTCGTAGATGTCAAGCCAAGCTTTTCCTCTCTTGGAGAAGCCCAAGTCTTCTAGAGAGGTCATCTCCAAGAGCGTTGATTGATCGTATAACTCGGCTATCTGGATGTCGCTTATGTCAACTTTGGCCTGTTTGAGAGCTGTCCGCATAGCTAAAGTGCTGGCTATGAATCCGGTTCTGTCCTCTCGTGAGGGAAAGGTGATGTAGTCCGTGGCTGAAGAGGAACCCAAGACGTAAACAGGAATATCTGAACAGCGCTTTGCTGCCTCTGGACTTGCAAGAATCAAGGCTGAGGCTCCGTCAGAGATGGGGGCAAAGTCATAGAGCCCCAAGGGCTTGCAAGCTTTAGTTCGTGCCTTCAGGACCTTGTCCACTGTTATGGCATTCTTATATTGGGCATTGGGGTTCTTCGTGGCATTTTGGTGGTTTTTGACGGATATCTTAGCCAGAGCCAAGTAAAGTTTTTCGAGTTGCTCTCCTGAGATTCCATATTTCTTTATGTAGCCTCTGAGAAGAAGTTCGTGATTTGCTTCGGGTGTGCATCCCGCGTAGTAGCTCCACGGGTCCTCTAGGAGCATGAGATCATCTCTGATCTTGTCCCAGCGGTCAGTCATTTTCTCCATCCCGCCCACTAGAACGAGGTCATATTTTCCTGATTGAACTCCGTGGCAGGCATTAAGAAGGGCGGAACTGACGGAACGGGTTTTTTCCATTGGAACATGAAGCTCCAGAAGCTCAGAAAAGAAGCCCTCTTCTAACCCAATTTTGTTTGTGACCTGAAGGAAATAATCTGAAAGGTAGCAGGCATCCAAATCTTTTCGTGTTATGCCCGCAGAATCCAGCGCCTGAAGTCCAGCCTCCTCTATTAGAGCTTCTGGATCTCTCTCGTAATGCTCTCCAAACTTTGTCCTGCCAACTCCTATGATAGCAGGGCTTTGCAATTTCATAAAATCAACATCCTCTTAACTGGGATTCTATTTCTGGAATCACCCTCCTTTAAAGAGTTACCCTTCTCCGAGAATTGAAAGAAGTCTGTTATGTTCAAGTTTGGCGCCGGATTAACTTAGTAGGTCGTTATTTTTCGTCAGAGATTTAATTTGGTAAAAGCAAATAGAGGCTAACCAATCATTTATTTGGAAGCCCGAGGTATTCGTAGGATATCTTGGTGACGTCTTATGTTGGCAGCTTCTATTGCCGCCCTCATGCTGGATACTTTGCTTGAGCCATCTGAACTGACTGATCTTCTTTTTTTCGCAATCTCTTTTGCCATAATCTTTGCTGTCCTGTCTGTCGTCTTTTATCTGGCAGGCAATGTTGTGGTTGGAAGAAGTAGAGCCAGCTTCAAGGATGCCTTTGCAATTTCTGTTCTCGGAACCCTTGTTTTGATTGTCTGCCTTTCGGTTTTTAGTCTAGAGGTCGCGATGGTTCTCTCTCTAGTCGCTTGGTTGCTTTTAGTTAGACATTACTATGAAACGGGAATTTTAGGTTCCATCGCCGTGGGATTAACGTCAGTGATCGTTGCAGCAGTTATTCTAGTTATTTTAAATATGCTCCTAGGATTTTCAACAACGCTTTTCAGGTGGTTGCCTCTTCTCTCAATCTTTTAGATTTGTTTCAAGCGGTGAGGAGACAAAGCATTGAACCAGAAGAAAAAAACAGTTATTCTCGGTTTAGTTTTTCTCTTGTTATTGGTTTTTGCGTACGTAGAGAACGGTTCTTTTTTCAGTAGTTTAGGAGACGTTTTTTCGAATCCGCCCTTGGCTGTTTTGTTTGTCTTCGTTCATAATATTCTGGTGGTTTCTCTTATTCTGCTTGGGATGACTTTCTATGTTGGACTTGTCCTAAATTTCATGCCTCAAAGGAAGATAGAATATGTGGTTCTCCATAACCCACGCATATTCGCGTTTGTTTTCACTCTAATGATTATTTTCATTAGCATTCTCAGGGCAAGCATGCTAGTTTACGGTCAGGTTTTTGTAGACACTCTGGCTCTTGTCATTCTTTTAAGCACTCCAAACGCCCTCATCGAAGGATACGGAATATTCAAAACCATAGAAAAAACGCTGAAAAGAAAGATGACCATGAAAGCCCTCGCGGCGATATACATGATTTTCTTTGTAGCCGCACTCATAGAAGTAGGCTACGTACATCTTCTGAAGGCAATAGTTTGAGATGCAGATTACCCCCGAAATGACTGAGTGAACGATTTTCCATGTTGAGTTTGTCCAACGGTTGTGGAGTTGTAAGGGTTTACCGAAAAAATTTAAGCACTAAGCTTTAATGGTTGATGTATATTGCGCATTGTGATTTTTGGAGGGAAGTGTTATGCGAATTTTTCATCACGCCACCGATGAAGAGATCAAAAGGGGTCTGACTACAGACATTTACTTTTCTAGAACCAAACAGATTATTGAAGCGAAGAAACTTGACAGGCTCAATGCTCTAGCAGAGGTTACATCCGGCAAGCTTCCGGGCGGATGGCCTTGGGGAATCCTCTGTGGAATCGAGGAGATAGCTCACCTGTTTGAAGGCGTGCCAGTGGATGTTTATGCTATGCCTGAGGGAAGTATTTTCTACCCAGCAGATTACAGGGGCGTTAGAGAACCGGTTATGTTCATTAACGGACCTTACGGAGACTATTGCCTATTGGAGACTCCTATGCTGGGGCTTATCTGTCAGGCTTCTGGAGCGGCTAGTCGAGCTGCTAGGATAAAGCGGGTTGCTGGGGAAAAGGCTGTTGTGGCTTTCGGGATTCGTCGTATGCATCCGGCTTTGTCTCCTATGCTTGACCGAGCTGCATACATAGGGGGTTTTGATGGTGTATCCAGCCTAAAGGGAGCCGAAATTATCGGAGAGAAGCCCATGGGAACGATGCCTCACGCTCTCATGATCCTGTTCGGAGACCAAGTTAAGGCTTGGAGAGCATTTGACGAGATTATATCTCCAGATGTTCCCAGAGTTGCGTTGGTGGACACATATTATGATGAGAAGATCGAGTCGATAATGGCTGCTGAAGCCTTGAAGGACAGGCTGTACGGCGTAAGACTGGACACTCCGGGGTCAAGGAAGGGAAACTTCGTTGAGATTATCCGAGAGGTTCGTTGGGAACTGGATGTGAGAGGCTACAAAAATGTCAAGATTTTTGTTTCGGGAGGTCTTGACGAGGAAACGGTTAAAGTTCTTGGCGAAGCTGGAGCAGAGGCTTTCGGTGTAGGAACCGCTGTCAGCAACGCGCCCACAGTGAACTTTGCCATGGACATCATCGGGCTTGAAGGCAGGCTGGTGGCTAAGCGAGGTAAGTTGGGGGGGAAGAAGCAGGTTTGGAGATGCCCAGAATGTTTGGTGGACACGGTGCTTCCCTTTGATTCGTCTAAACCTGAATGTCCGGAGTGTGGAGGCGAAACGGAGCCGATGCTGAAAGCATTGATAGAAAAGGGAAAAATTGTTGCAGAGCTTCCAAAGCCTAAAAAAATACGTCAATATGTTCTAGAGCAAACAAAAAAGCTCTCAATCTAAGGGTTCTAAAGAAGCATTTTCTAATCAGGCTGATTTTCTCATTTTGGATAGGGACAACCATAGAACTAAGCCTATTGTGTCTGCGGTAATCATTGGAATCGCAATTTGTTCCACAATGGTTACTGCTTGAGTGAGAGGTTCTGTCAGCACCAAAATCAGCGCCATAGCGAAAGATTCTAAAATAAACCCAAGAACTGCTCCTTTCAGCAAGTATGCTTTTCCTGTTATCCATTTGGAAGCAACCCCTGAGATTACGCCGAGGAGAACCGTGGAAACTGAACAGGGTAAAGCTGTGAAACCACCTACTGAGTATCTGTGGATGCCGCCTATCAAGCCAGCAAGCAACCCTGAAATGGGTCCACCAGCTACGCCTGCAATCATAGACGCCAATTCTCTGACATTAACTATTGCTCCACTTGTTTCAGTGCCCATTAGCGTTCCATAAATGGCAAGCAAACCAAAAACAAGCGCGATTGCAAGCTTACTGGTCATATTGTTTTTTGGGGCTAACAATTTGAACAATTTCAAACGGATACAAACGCATCCGACTACAATCATGAAAGAGGCAGTGCCCAATAAACTTAAGATGCCTTTGAGGAGTTCAATCATTTTTACCAGTTTCTTTTTCATTCGCAAAGAAATAAAAATTTATTCATTCAGCACACAAAGTATCAATAATCGCCACGGTAGCGTATTTCTAGTTCCACATCTACGCATGTACAACCCGGCATCTGATGTTTTAGAACAGTTAGTACTTTTTATTCACATTAAATTGGCTTTACATTGCAGAGCTTAAGGTGTAAAGAGGGCAATAACTGTGACATGAATGGTTTGTTAAAGTTTCAGGCTTAACGTCTTTACTTTTTGAATTGTTCGGTTATTATCATGGTTGTTGTGAGGAAGACATCAGGTAGTACTCTGAGTTTGTCTGTTAAGAATTTGTCCAGTTGAGATATGTCTTTGACGTTTATTTTTATGACGATGTCGTTTTCTCCAATGACGAGGTTTGCTTCTACAACTTCTTTGAATTCGGAGATTTGTTTCAAGAAGTCTCTCTCTGAACCCGACTTCACTGTGATCAGGATATAGGCAAGCAAAGCCAATTCACCAGTCCATCATGGTTATTTTGGCAGAACTTAACTTTTTGGATTGGTTTCTTTTGCCTTCTCGTTTTCTGAAAAAGTACTGTTTTCAACAATGAACCTCTATTAGTCTCCTACTATGAAAAAGAACAGAGGTTCTGCCACGTTTTCGTTTCCTCTTACGGTGTATGCGTGATTATTTTTCCGCATCTTGGACAGTGAATGTGGCGTAGGGAAGATTGTGAGTCATGACCCGAGATAGTGACATCTTTTTTAGGTAGGACATACCCGCAATGGCGGCATACGTAAGAGTTTTTAGGCATTCTCTACCCTCCATAGGACCTTGCAATATTTTGTGCTGTCTTCTTTGAGAGTGCATATCCGCTTAACTGTTTGTGAGGGTTTTCAGCTTCCTCGATTGTAACCTTCTCAACTTCAGCAAGGAAGGGTATGAAGCTTTCTTCTTTGATTTGCTTTTCAATTTCCTTGTCGTCTGTCATTTCTGCTTCTGGAACTAATGAAATCACAATAATCCCCAAGTGTTTCTCTTCTAATCTCTTACCTTTATTCATCCAGTATCCACCGTAATGTATTTATACGGTGCAAATCGCTTTCATCGTTTTCTCTCCCTCAGAGGCTTGGGGGTTTCAATGGTAGAACTACGAGTAACAGTCGATGAGAAATTCAATAAGCTTCTCGATTAAGTAGTAGAGTCTGGAGTCTATCAGAGTAAAGCTGAATTGATGAGAAGTGCCACGATCTATCTTCTTATTCAGATGGGTATTCTAAAGGAACATATAGAGAATTGCTAAAGAGTTTTTCCCCTCAATAGCACATAACATTGAACATCTAAGTTTCCTTTTTTGATATCTACTTCTGCCAGTCGTTTAGGCTACCTCATTTTTCTCTGGTTTTTGTGCCTATAATTGAAATCGGATTCGATTTCAAGCAAGAAAAATTATGTAACGAATTATGGAGTTATTGAAGCAAAGCTTATATAACATGCATCGAAGTATTTTGCAGCTTTAAAACGAGGTATGAGAATGGAATTCGGCAATTATCTTTTTGCAGCAAAGAAGGTTGAAGGATTCGACTTTGACGTGTACCGACTGAAACCTGAGACAGGAAGACGGGGAACACCACAAAGCGATATGTGGAACAACATTGCAGTTTTCGGAGACAACGTGTCTGGGCGTGCACACCCAGATTGGGTCTCTGTGTCAAAGCGTGGCAGAGCAGTAAGAGGAAACAACCAATACAATCTCCACTGGGACATTCTCTGTCCAACACAGCCAGAATTCAGAGCAGAACAATTGGACTACATCGAAAACGCAGTTGAAGAGACAGGTCAACCAATCTTCCTGAACAGCTGGCACTTCGCCGACCACGGACACTGCACCTGCGACCGATGCAACAAACTCTGGAAAGAGAGTGGACTGGACTGGTTTGAATGGCGCAACCAAATAATCACAGACTTCATCAAGGACGTAAAGGACCGCGTTAAGACCAAACTGGTACTCGCAGTTCTGCCTGACCCAGCTAATGCTGACCAACGTTTCGGAATGGACTTCCCTGAACTCTACAAGATATGTGACGCATTCAACATTGTCATGTTCTCTCAGAACTATGCAACTTCATGGTATTGGGAGACGATTGCGCGTGCGTTCAGAAGAATCTTCCCAGAGAAGCCAGTGTACTCTAATCTTTACGTTTGCGGTCCAGGAGACGACCCCGCTCACTGCCCACCCGTTGACCAGCTGATCCGCGTTTCGGTTCGTGTGATGAGAACAGGAATCGACGGCATCATCTACCTTGCAGACGTTGCAGAGAGCATGGTGAAGTTCCAGAAGGCAGTAACCCAAATGGGCGAATACAGGGATTCTCTGAGCGACTACGGTGGTCAACCAGCGCTCGATCTGTTTAACAGATGGGATAAACTCTTCTAGAGTAAATCCACGAATCTTCAACGTAGGCTTCAGCCTTTTTTCTTCTTTTTTCAATCTACAGATCAAACAGCATTGTTTTCTCTAGATTAGATGCTAGAGAGAGTTTACTGCGTTTTGTATTTTCGAATTAAGGCTACGATAGCCAAAACGATTACTAGGGAACCCAAAGCTGGAAGCGCTGTTGCTAGAGTTAAGCCTATGGGGGTGAAGCTCAGGAAGAGTCCCACTAGGGCTGTGACGGCGAAGCTTAGTCCTATGGAAAAAGTGAGTCTTTCGATCATGTCCAGTGCGTCTTCTCTGGGAAATAATGTTTCGGTTAGACAGTAGCCAGGCAAAAAGGCTACGAGAACGAAGGCAAAGATGTATCGTATGTATGATAGTGGTGTTCCGGTTTCAGGAATGAGCAGGATTGAAACGAACGAAAGAATTGATGTTCCTGTGATAATCCAGAACCATCGGCTGTTTCTCGGAGACAGAAAGCTGCTGAAAGTTTCTGTATGGCTTGTTGGTTCCTCAAGTGCCACCAGCCCCTTTCGGTGAAGGTTCTTCACTGTTTTCTCTATATCTTCTAGTGTAGCGTCAGCTTTTTCTTGAACTAACTGAACCAGTTCTTTCACGTTCCTCGGCTGCTTCGCCTCCAAGATGTCTAAGATAACTGTTTCTAGAGATGGCATGTATGCACCCACTCTCTTATGAGACTGTCTACATAAAAACGTAATTCCCTAAGCAAACTGATTAAATGGCTACGAGAAGACTGAAAGCTGTAAACGTAACTCGAGTAAACCCACCCACAATGTTAAGGCTGAAATTCTGAAGAAAAAAATAAAAGAGTGGGCGTGAAGCCCGTGGGAAATTCTGGTTTGTTTAGTTTAGCCAACCATCTTGAAGAGGGGATGCACGCCCTCTACAGCCGGTTTGATGCCAAGTTCCGCGGTTGCAGTCAATATGTAGGTGTCAATTATCCCAACAGCGGGGAAAACGAACTCTGCGAATTCTATGGGTCCAAACATGATCCAGTCAGCTCCGATCATTGGCAATATGGCGTTCTGTGCTGCGTCGGTGGCTTTGCGGATATCTTTTGTTAAGTAGGCTTTGGCCCATCCAAGCGTGTCGGACACGTTTCCGATGCCGGTTCCAACGGCTCCGCGGTCACCATATTGTTCTTTGATTTGATAGATTGCTCTAAGTGCGGCGCCTACTCCTATTCCCCATGGTGGCATAGCTGTGTCAATAAGTGCGCATTCTATGCCTGCTTTTTCGGCCATTGATAGTACCTTAGGCACAACGCTCATTTTGCCTTCGGTGCTCTCATCATCAGGGTTGTCCAATAGGAGAATAGATGCTTTTATTCCGCAGTCCTTCAGAGTTTGCAGTTCGACATCTTTGACACCTTGGTAGATAGAGTTGTTGATAATTCTGTCTGATAATCCAACTTCACTTGCCCACTTGTAGGTTTCCGTTCTCGCTTTGGGACTTATAGCGTCTACCTGTATTGGTGCATCAGTTACTTTGCTGATAAAATCGATGTAATTTTGGTAAGCCTCTAATCTAGATCCTACAACATCCAAAATAAAGGGGTTAGTTGTCATATCAGAAAGCTCGTCCATCCGATTAATCAACGCTTCAGCTCTTGCCTTATCGAAAATCCCTTTTTTCTTATCTGAAACAATCTTGTGACCTTGGTAAAAGATTGAAGCAGTTAGAACAGTAGGAAGCTCTCCCGGTTGACCGCCAACCTTGACACCACCAGCGTCAAAAATCTTCTGTTCCTTTTCAAATACAAACATTTTATTTTTCACTTCTACTTCTTTTAGTGAATTTTTCACCTTGATTTATTTTGCTTGCATAGCCTTCTTCGCGAGGGCCACAGCTTCTTCTCTAGTTGAACCATACATTATACCTAAACTGTCTGCGTCTTCTTTTTCCACGCCAATACCACCTGTCATAATAGCGACTTTGCCTTTCAGCCCTTCAGCTTCAACGGCTTCAATAACCTTTGGCAGGTTATTTTTTCCGGGGGTGGTGCTGCACGAAACTGCTATGATGTCGGCGTTAACTTCTTTGGCTTTTTTAGCAAAGTTAGCGGATGGAACCTTGTTTCCGAGATCAACAACCTTAAAGCCAGCGCCTTTGAGTGATTTTCGTACCATAGCCATTGGGGCTTTGTGCGGATCGCCTTCAATGGCACCTAACACAACTGTTCCTATTGGATTTTCTGGTTCAGGCGGTTCTTTTTCCATCATGGATTTTAACCAAGACATTATAGATACCTTCTTTTTTCACCTAGTAACTGTGGTTTTTATAGACAGTCACGCGTATAAGCTTTTTGTTGTCAAAATAGTGACAAGAAATGTCTTTTCTTAGGTGTGAATTCTTGAACAAACTTAAAAGACAATGTATAGAACATATGTTGTTCAGGGCAAAATATATTCGCGTTGAAGGTGCTTTGGTTGGTAATCAAAGGTTTGAAGGGTTTGTTCGGTTTCTTAACGATTGTGCCAGTTGGAATGGAATCAATCGATGTGATATCCAAATATTTTTTTCTTTGTCCTATAGTGGGGTTAGTGCTAGGTTTTGTTGCTGGGGCAGTAGGTTTTGCATCAAATTTTTTTCTGCCTGACATGATTTCGGGTTTCCTTGTTTTAGTTAGTATACAGCTTCTAACCGGTTTTCATCATTTGGACGGTCTCTTGGATCTAAGTGACGCGGCGATGGCTAGGGGTGACACCAAACGGAGATTGGAGGTTATGCATGACATGTACACGGGTGCGGCGGCTGTAGCATCTGGGGTCATTGTTCTTGCATTGACGGGTTTAGCTTTCGGATATTTTTCGGGTTTGGACATCTTGAAGGCAGCAGTAGTTGCTGAGGTTGTGGCTAAGGGGAGTATGGTTTTGACTGCCTACTTGGGAAAGAAGCCGACGTACGAGGGCATGGGATACTATGTAGTTGAATCCATGGAGAATAAGCATCTTGAGGCAGTCTTTTCTTTGCTCTTGTGTGCAGTGGTGGGTTTCGTTTTACTTGGTGTCTCTTTTGTTTGGGTTCTTGCTGCGATGGCGGTTGCTGTGGCGGTTTTGACTTCTTATGCTAACAAGACTTTGGAATGCGTAACAGGCGACGTTATGGGAGCCACCAACGAAATCAACCGGATGATCGCCCTCATCATGATCCTTGCAGTCATGGTCTAGAAACAGAAAGTTAAGCACATTAAGCACACAGTAGCTACTGTTTTCTGAAAAAGTACTGTTTTCAACAATGAAGTATTATTAGGAGCCTAATATGACGGCTGGGTTGTTATTCGGTTTTGGTTATAACCAGAAAGATTCCTACCGCTACGATTACTAAGCCAGCGGCTGTGAACATGCCTGAAAAGTGGCTGATGTCGCCTGCTGGGGGATTGCTGGAGTAGTATGCAACTATTGCGCCTATGATGATGAGTATCAACCCGAATAGTTTCTCGGCAACTGCTAATCCTATGGGCGCATCCTCGCTCATGCCAAAACCCTCAAGGCTTAACTTTACAGTCCCAAGGATTATTTTAATATAATGGTTATTCAGAGCAAAAAGAACAGGTTTTCGTATCCATTGTTTGATCTTAGAATTAACCTGTTTCTTGCACGCACAGTGGACTGGACAATTCCCATTCAGGTAGCCAGTGAGAAAATGGTTCAAACGACTACGTATTTCAGGGGTTTTCCTTGTCGGTCAAGTATGATTATGTTTTTTTCTGTTTGGTAGGGGTAGGCGGTTATGAGCATTATTCTGCCGTAAAACTTGTTCAGGTCTGTAACTGAGGGACGCAGAGCGCCTGATGGGTGGGAATGAGCAACTCCTATGACTGAGAAATCGATTGGAAGCGTATGTAAGGGAAAGGCGGAAAAGGTGATTCCGTGAGTTGCCAGCGGCGGAATCTGGACATCGTTGATTACAAGTTTGTGTTTGTCAACTTTGCCTTTCAAAAGAAGAATCGATTCTCTGGGATGAAGCATCTGCGCATAACTCAAAATGCTGTCCACAACTGCCCGCTCAACGAAAATCTCTTTATCCAAACCAGACCCGCCCCATTAAACCATGAAAATCCTTTATGTTTCGTGTGTTGTTGTTTTTCGGTAAGCTTCTAAATAGTTCTTCGCAAATTTGTCGGCGTATTTTTCTATGCCTCCATGCGCGTCTGTTTCTCTTCTGAGGTGATGATAGAACTCGTGGAGAATTACGTGGGGATTCCAGAGAATCTCCCTGCGGGAAACATGAATGGTTCGTTTCTTTGCCACGTAACATGCAGGGTTCTTTGAGTACCGTTTCGGCATGCCAACCTTAAGTTTCGGCTCCACAACACCATAATGGCTGCTCAACATTTCAAGAGCTTCCTCAGTGTCTTTGGAGAGAATCAAGTAAACAACTTTCGCTCTAAACAAAACATCGGCAGTTAACATGTTCGGCAAGACATATTCCTGACCGCACTCAACTATTTTTTTCTTTCCTACCAACCATGCTTAATTGTCGAGGGGGTAATTCCTTCCTTCTGTTTTCCCTTTGTCTCGGAACGTTTAAACTTGTGGAGTTTCACCACATTGCCTTCCAGCGCAACCCAATACATGTGATTCAGATTTCGGTGATAAACAAACTTGTTCACCAGCCTCTTCAGCTCGCTTGAGGAAGAAAAATCGGAATCCACAAAGATTTTATTGCCCCTCAAAGTGACATCAGCCTTGAGTTTAGAACGCAGGAAACTGGACAACGATTCACGTTCATTCTCCAATTCACCCAAATCCACCTTTAACTTCCTCTTCCCCCTCAGAAACAACTTTCTAACCTCCACAACAACAATCATTCCCGCATTAAAGATATTAACGCTTTACGAAAAAGATTATGCCTCATCTACAGAGATGGAATAGAAAGCAGTACCCCAACCAAAATAAAACCGAGCCATCAGGGGGAGATAAAGCTAGTTTCAGATTGGGGTACTACTCTTTTCCAAGAAGAACAGATGAAGGTAATAAATCTTGCTAAAAAACAAACAAAATCAGCAGTACTAACTGTAAGAATCAGCCGCTTATCCAAGCATTATCTGAGCTTACCGATCCATGGCTAGAAAGAAAACTACAGAAAACCACATCACCCAAACGAATGCAGACAAGAAATCACAAAACACATCAAACTAGGTGCTAATCTCTTCTATTTTTCCTGTTTTTCTGCCAAATACTTAAACGATAAAGGTTTAGCGACTGCTCCTCCAAGGTCAACAAGGATGTAATGCGCCTCAGACAGGAACTTTCTCCATTTCTTGTTTTCCATGACAAAATTCTTATATTCCGCGTAATTTTTGTGCAGAGACACAGTAATGGCATCCATTCCCATGCCTTCAGCCCTTGAACTAAATATGATTTCAGGATGGTATTGCGTCCACTCTTTTGCTTTCTCCTCAATTTCCTTTACGTGATCCAATTTAAATTTAACAAAAGAAAACGCCATAATCTCGTATCCCATTTTAGCAAAATCTGGAATTGCAGAAAAATGTCTCACCAACCCCTCTTCTAATAGTCTACTTCTCATCCTGGATACAGTTGGTTGCGAAACACCAAGTACCTTAGCTATTTGCTTATCGCTTCTATTAGAATCCTTCAAATATTCCAAAAGAAGACTCATCAGCTTACCTTTCTTCACATCTGAACGCTTCCCCATCAACAATACTTCCCGAAATAAAATATGAATGTGATCTAGTTATATTAAGTTACATCAAGTTACATCATTAGTTTTTGTTCGGTGAACAAATACTACAATTCCATTTAGAGACATAAAAGATAGTGCATAAAAATTTGAAATGACACACTGCAAAGCTAAGTTGAAAGCACTCAGCCAAAACCCCTTTTTCGATAAACTGGCAGTAACTGTTTTTTGCTCACCCACTAATCTGCAATAAAAATTATTTGTAACTTGAGACGAAGTGATAGGGGGATAAGAGTTGGATAAAAAGTTAAGAAGCTTGATCAAGAGCGCAACGTATAGGATAATAGCCTTCATAGTTCTGTTGACAATAACATGGTATGCCACAGGCGATTTGGTTCAAACAACTTTCATTTCAGTTACGTTCCACACAATCCAAATATTCCTGTACTACATCCATGAACGATTATGGGAAAGAATCAACTGGGGCAAACCATGCTAAACTGTGGCTTTGATTACCTGAAAGCCCCTTAATCCTTCATAGCTTAAGAACCTAATCAGCCATTGCTTCCAGTTTCGCCGGCAAATACTTATCAACAATATAAGTTAAACCATATCTGCTGAAAGCCTCTTGCTCCGCCTTCTTCTTAATCTTCAGGAACGTTTTGATCTCCCTCTTCCACAGTTCTCCCTTGTATCTGGGGTCCCTCTCCAACTCATGAAGCCGCTTAATATCCACAGCCGTCAAAGGATCACTGGGCAACTTATAGTCAACAACATCCGTAGCATAAACACCGCTCCACTTAGCATCCGGCGTAGTCAATCCCCTAAGATGAGCCGCGTTTGCTGAACCCGAAATAATAACCATAGCAATGTGCATCCCCCACGGATCCCCGTCAGTGAAAATATAGACCGGAAGCTCCAACTCCCTATTCAACCTGTTAAGGAAGTGCCTAGTCGCCCGAGGCGCCTGACCAGCAGTCAAAACAAGAAGAGCATTAAACTTCTTGTGAACCCGCTCCTCAATAAACCGAGTGAACAAACCGCCCTTCT
>Ga0315550_1000509_pt1 | contig 23841 bp, 22 predicted proteins | sample SalMarSW160190MG_2_FD_203100 | JGI IMG/M metagenome (GOLD analysis project Ga0315550, IMG submission 203100) | Salt marsh sediment microbial communities from the Plum Island Ecosystem LTER, Massachusetts, United States - Salt Marsh Sediment SW1601-90 ... | reverse complement strand
GACTTTATCCACAGCTTCGAAAACATCGGCTCCGGAATCAGTTGCCCTGATAACCGTGCCTGCTGTAAATACAGTTACTTCTACCAGGTTATTTAAATTGATCCTTGGATTTTTTTCAAATATGAATTTAACTTCCAGCTTTATTATCTTATCCAGAATCTTTACAATTTTATCTTTAATTTTTCTACCTGTGTAGTTTCGTATCTTCTCATCCAGCTCAATATTTCTGCTTTTTATAATAAACTCCACTCTATCTCCTCCTTGATGCTAATTTATTAAAAAACTTATGCTAAAGCATCTGTTTGCAGGATAAATTATTAATTTATTATCCTTACTTTTTTTGCTATTTTCCCTCTCTCATCTTTTTCAAACTCAAATTCCACTCTCTGTCCCTTCTTTAACGTTTTAAATCCGTCAGACTGTATGGAGGAAAAATTTACAAAAATATCTCCAATTTCTTTCAATTCCGCTTCTATAAAACCAAATCCGTTCTCCGGACTAAACCATTTTACTGTTCCTTTAAATCCCGCCATATTAATTATATTCCCCTGGCCAAAGTTAATAAATAAATTTTCTCCGCACCGGCACTCTTTAGAACACCGGCAATCTCGTTTAATGTGCTCCCGGTGGTCCAGACGTCATCTACCAGCATCAGATTTTTCCCCTTGGCCTGCAGACAGTTTTTAACTTTGAATGCTCCCTTTATATTACCTCTCCTCTGAACGGAATTAAGACCCTGCTGCTTCAGAATCTTTCTTATTTTCAATATATTGCCTGCAAAAGGGATTCCAATAAGCTTTGATAGTGATCCGCACAAGTCTTCCATATGTTCGCCCGGTACAGTATCCATGTAGTCAATTTTTTCAAGCATGTAATTTCTAATATAAGTTTGCTTTAAAAAAGCGGCCATTACTTCCTTTAAAGCACATATCCTGTTATATTTATATTTCCTTATTATTTTTCTTATCTCTCCTTTATACACGGCAAAGCTCCTGTGTCTGTAAAAACCAAAATCTCCATCCCTGCAATAATTGCACCTACTGCTGCCGTTATCAGCTCCTGACAGCGGCCTGCCGCAGTATTTACATATTTTTTCACCTATTTCTTCAATCTCAGATCTGCACTGCCGGCATAATAATTCGGGATTAAGTTTCCCGCAAACGGCACATATGGGTGGAATGATAATATCTCTAAAAATATTTATCAAATTATTATTAATTTTCTCTGGTATTTTTGGTATCAATATCAATTATTTCATTGGACATTATTTTTACGCTGGGATGGATTTTTATTCCATCCTTTATAACGCTTTTAGAACCTATCACCGCTTTTTCTAAAATCGAAGCCTTATCTTTTATTTTGGTATCATATCCTATAATTGCTCCTATAAGAGAGGCATCTTTACCTATATAGCCGCTGCCCCACTTTATTCCCCTGTACAGGACCGCTCTTTCATCAACTATGGTATTGCTGCCCAGGATTATGGGGCCAAAAAGTTTTGCATCTTTCTTGATGGTACAATTATCTCCGATACATACCGGGGGGGTTATTATAACTCCCTCCTGGATCTTGCAGTTTTTTCCTACCCAGACACCTTCTTTGATCTTTTCCCCGGGAATGCTGACTTTAACCTTACCTTCAAGCGCATCAAAATTGCCTTGTTGGTATTCATCCAGACTTCCAACATCGTTCCAGTATTGATTATGGCTATAGCCATAATACGGAACATCTCTATTTAACAGATCAGGAAAAAGATTCTCACCAAAATCATAAAAAGTTCCTTTGGGAGGCAAATAATCAAATACGCCGGATTCAAAAATATATATCCCGCTGTTTGCAAGATTTGATTCTGCAACTCCGCTTAAGGGTTTTTCTTGAAATCCTTTTACCCTTTTATTGTTATCCAGCAGTACTGCTCCATAACGTGAAGTATCTTCAACTTCAGTTAAAATAATCGTGGCTATGCCTGTTTTTTGTTTGTGAGATTCAACCGCTCTGGTTAAATCAATATCTGTCAGAGCATCACCGCTTATAACCAGAAAGGTGCTGTCTCCAAAAAAATCTTCTACATTTTTCACACCCCCTGCGGTACCCAGCAGTTCTTTCTCGTATGAATAAACTATATCTACTCCCCATTTTGACCCATCGCCAAAATAATTTTTTATCTCATCCGGATACCAGTGCAGATTACAGACAATACTGGTAAATTTATGCTTGGCCAGAAGTCTTATAATATGCTCCATAACCGGTCTGTTTACTATAGGCGCCATTGGTTTGGAGATCAAGTCTGTCAGTGGCCTCAGCCTGGTTCCCAGACCTGCAGCCAGCACCATGGCCTTATTTTTTTCCATCGGAGTTGTTTACCTCTTTTATCGTATGACCACCAGTTTTAAAAAATTTGCCGATACTCTTTTTGTAAGGAGGATAGATCACTCCTTCTTCAGTTATTATTGCAGTTATATTGTCCGTAGGAGTAACATCAAAAGCCGGATTTTTTACTGCCATAAACTGGGGAATAATAGTTTTTCCCAGAATTTCTCTCATTTCATTCCCATCCCTGTACTCAATAGGAATATTATCTCCGCTTTTCATTTTTATATCAACAGTTGAGATAGGAGCGGCGACATAAAACGGTATTTTGTAATACCCGGCAAGGATAGACAGACTCAATGTTCCTATTTTATTTGCGGTATCCCCGTTTGAAGCTATTCTGTCTGCGCCTACCAGTACCGCATCAACATCTCCTCTTGACATAAAATATCCTGCCATATTATCAGATATAATGAAAAAAGGAATTTTTTCCTTATGAAGTTCCCATGCAGTAAGTCTTGCCCCCTGGAGAAACGGCCTGGTTTCATCTACTATTACATTTGCCACTCTTCCTTCTGCATTTAAGCTTCTTATCACGGCAAGTGCGGTTCCATAACCGGAAGTTGCAAGTGCTCCTGCATTACAGTGGGTAAGGATTTTAATTTCAGATTTACTTTCCCTGAAGATTTCTTTCCCGTTTTGGCCAATTTTGAGGTTAACCTCCAGATCCTGCTTTTCAATTTCCTCAGCTTCCGCTATTAATTTACTTTTAATCCTGCTGACTTCCAGATTTCCGGCATTATCCAAAGTTCTTTTCATTCTGTCCAGTGCCCAGAATAAATTTATAGCCGTTGGCCTGGTTTCGGAAAGCAATTTTATACTTTCATTTATATGATTGGTAAATTTTTGCCTGTCTTTCCCGTTAAATCTTAAAGCAGCCAGTGCAGTGCCGTAACCTGCGGTAACACCGATTGCAGGTGCTCCTCTCACCACCATAGTTTTAATAGCCTCCGCTACGCTGCCGACTGTCCTGCAATTTATATATACCTCCTTGAAGGGAAGTTTCCTCTGATCCAGTAATCTTAGAAACGATCCTTCCCATATAAGGGGGCTTACTCTTTTTTCCTTTGTATAAGGATTTAAGTTCCTATTTCCCATGAACTAAGATATTTCTCCTGCTCATCGGTTAATTTATCTATTTTTACTCCCATGCTTTTCAGTTTAAGTTCCGCTATTTTACTGTCAATCTTTTCAGGTACCGTGTAAACCTTTTTTAAAAGATCCCCGCTGTTTTCAAGAATATACTTGGCACTCAAAGCCTGGTTTGCAAAACTCATGTCCATAACACTGGCAGGATGGCCCTCGGCGGCACTTAGATTTACCAGTCTTCCCTCGGCAATGACATACAATTTCCTTCCGTCTTTCATAAGATATTCTTCAACAAAGGGCCTCACTTTCCTTTTTTTCGTGCTGTTTGCCTTCAGGTAATCCAGATCAATCTCAACATTAAAATGGCCGGAATTGGCCAGGATCACATTATCCCTGCAGCTGGCTAGAATTTCCTTACTTATTACATTTTTATTACCGCTGACAGATAAAAAAATGTCTCCCACTTTTGCCGCTTTTTCGGAATCCATCACATCAAATCCATCCAGCTTGGCTTCCAGTGCCTTTAAGGGGTCCACTTCCATTATTATCACCGAAGACCCCATTCCCTTTGCTCTCATGGCTACTCCTCTTCCGCACCATCCATAACCCGCCACCACAAATTTTTTACCTGCAAGCAGGATATTAGTGGCTCTTAAGATTCCATCAATGGTACTCTGACCTGTTCCGTAACGGTTATCAAAAAAATGTTTGGTTTTGGCATCATTTACGGCAATAATAGGGTAATAAAGTACACCCTTTTTTTCCATACTTTTAAGCCTGATTACTCCTGTAGTGGTCTCTTCTGTGCCGCCATATACACTTTTCAGCAGTTCCCTCCTGCTGCTATGAATGGTAGAAATCAAATCCGCTCCATCATCCATTGTAATACGGGGCCCTCTGTCAAGAACACTGTTTATATGCCTGTAGTATGTTTTGTTATCTTCACCCTTTATGGCAAATACCTCAATTTTAAAATCTTTGACCAGTGAAGCCGCCACATCATCCTGGGTGCTTAAGGGATTGGAGGCACATAAAGCTACGCTGGCTCCACCTTCTTTTAAGGTAATCATAAGATTTGCAGTTTCTGATGTAACATGCAGGCACGCTCCTATTGCAAGGTTTTTAAGAGGTTTGTGTTTCGAAAAATCTTTCCTTATGCCTTTAAGAACCGGCATTTCCCTGGCGGCCCATTCTATTTTATTTTTACCCTCTTTGGCTAAATTGATATCTTTTAGATCAAAATCCATTAAAATTTCCCTTTCTGTACTTATTTTATTTTTAATTTAATTTTTCAAGCTCTTCTTTTAGTATCTTTATTTTTTCTACCGGGGTAGGATCCACGCCTGCCAGCAGCGCCAGATATACACTGGCCATATCTCCCAGATATATCGTCGATAATGCTCTTGCCAGTTTCGATTTCCCCTCCACCTGTATTTCTATAATCTCTCCTATATTTTCCTTAATAATATTTATAGTCACATCGATACGTTTTTTTACTCTTGCTGTCTCATCTTTCTCCCTGAAAATCAGGAGTATGAATTTTTTAGTTATATCTTTCAACCTTTCCCAGCCGACAATTTCGTTATGGTTTAATTCCGGAAAATTATTGCACCAGCAGGGAGTTTTTGAATTCTCATTAATCTCACACTTTAATCTATAGCTGACTGCAGTTAAAAGTCCTTCCGTCCCGTATATTATAGGCAGACGGTCTGAAATTTTTAAAGCCAGCTTCTTTGCAGGATTCCTGTCACTGCTGTTTTTCCTGCTGTAAAGTACGGCTTTCAGCTTTATTAAATTCGTAGCCTCTTCTATATCTGCAGAATTCACTTTTATAAGACCAAGTTTGTCCAGAGCCAGATATGCAGGTAAAAACAAATAGCCAATGGCACCCCTGGGCTGCAGTTTCGGGGGTATTTTTATTACGACTTTACTTTCTCTCCTGCCGATACCCTCAAGCTTCCCTCCGGAGCAGATAATAAGAGTCTCGCATTTCCGCTCCAGTGCCTGGTTGGCTGCGGAAATTGTTTCTTCGGTATCACCGGAATAACTTACAGCAACTACCAGCCAGTTACTTTTTATAAAAGCGGGCAGCTTATATCCTTTTACGATTTCAACCGGTATATTTATATCATCTTTTATAAGAGCTTTAATGATATCTCCGGCAAACCCTGATCCTCCCATCCCTAAAAAAGCAATCCCGTTATTTTTCTTTCTTACTTCACTAAGATCAGCATTCTGTATGATTTCCCTTGCATCAAGCAGCTGCTGGTAAAAATCCTCTTCGACTTTCAGTATACCATTCTTATCAATTTCTTTTATTCTGTTCATATCATCTAAAATATTCATAGTCCGTATCCTCCCAAAATTACCTTAAACGCTGTTTTTCAGCCATATGCTTGCATTTTAAAAAACGCTGTCTATAACTTCCTTTCCCAGTTTCTGAAGAAAGCTTACTTTTTTACTGCTCTCACCTTCTGCATATAATCTTACCACTGCCTCTGTTCCTGACGGCCTTATCATAACCCAGCTTCCATCTTCCATAATATATTTATAACCATCTATATTAACGGTCCTTCCGACGCCGGCTTTCTTTAAAATTCCCGGAATACCTTTTTCCAGCAGAGACTTTAGGTTTTCTTTCTGCTTCAAATCAATCTTATAATCAATCCTGTTAAAAACAAAATATCCAAACTGGCTATAAATTCTTTCCAGTATCTGGTTTACGGTCATACCGGTGCTGCATATTATCTCTATAAGCTTCAGGCCCATCATCATCCCATCTCTCTCGGGAAAATCTCCTCCCGCCCAGAGGCCTCCGCTTTCTTCACCGCCCATAATAACTCCGCCTTTTAAAATTTCTTCGGCTATGTACTTGAAACCTACCGGAGTAGTAACCAGTTCAAGATTATATTTTAAGCATATCCTGTCCACTATAGAGGAAAGATTTACCGATTTTACCACCCTTCCCTTCATTTTCTTCCTGCAGGCCAGATACCACAATACTATGGCAAACATATGATGCGAGCTGATATAATTACCATTTTCCCCCAGAGCGGCAATTCTGTCCCCATCACCATCCAGGCAGATGGCTAGTTTACATTTATTCTTCTTTAGGGCACTTACCGCCTGGTTAAGATTATTTCCGATGGGTTCGGGATTTATGCCACCAAAGCCGGGATTCAAATCCGAATGTATTTCCATAACATTTTCAGAGCCGAATTTCTGGATAATCTTCTTATATATTCCCTGGGCCGCCCCATACATAGGCTCAAGCAGCAAATTGAATTTAAAACCTTTTATAATGTCTGTATCAACTTTACTAAGGAGATTCTTTTCATAAGCTGACAAAAAATCAACCCTTTCCATATCGGGATTTCCTGCGGCTTTAGAATGCAAATATTTTTCATAATTTTTCGTATTGCCAAGAACTTCACTGATTTCTTTCTCGACCTCGGTTATTATATCCATGGTGGCCGATCCGCCAAATGGGCCTTTAATTTTATAACCATTATAATAATAAGGATTGTGGCTTGCGGTAATCATTATTCCAAGATCAGCTTTCTTCTCAACCACAGCATAGGAAAGAACAGGTGTGGGTATGATCCTATCAGAAAAATAAACCCTGATATTATTTAGAATGAAGATTTCTGCAGCTTCCAGGGCAAACCTTTCAGATATGAACCTGGAGTCATATCCTATCACTACTTCCGGTTTTCTACTGCTTCCCAGCTTTTTTATAATATAATTACTGACACCCTGAGAGACAATTCTTACTCCTTCAACAGTAAAATCATCGGCTATGATGCCTCTCCATCCGTCAGTCCCAAACTTTATCGATTTTCCTTCCATTAAATTCGACTCCATTAATAATTTATTGTTAAATTTATTTTTTTAAAAAATTATAATCATATTCAACCATAATCTTAACCAGCTGGTCAAAATTAACCTTGTTCTTCCAGCCCAGCTTTTTTTGGGCTTTGGCAGAATCGCCCACCAGAAGATCTACATCGGCCGGACGGATAAAGTCCTTATCAGTTTTTACATATTTCTTCCAGTCAAGATCTAGACACTTAAAAGAAGCTTCAACCCATTCTCTTACTGAGTGTGACTCTCCCGTACCTATGACATAATCCTCGGGTTTATCCTGCTGCAACATCAGCCACATTGCCTCAATATAATCCCTGGCATATCCCCAATCCCTTTTAGCATCTAAATTACCCATATACAAACTATCAGCCATCCCCAGCTTTATCCTGGCCGCACCATAAGTTACTTTCTTGGTAACAAACTCCAGTCCGCGTCTGGGAGATTCGTGGTTAAAAAGTATACCGCTGCAGGCAAACATATTATAACTCTCCCTGTAATTTACTGTCATATAATGCCCGTAAACTTTTGCCACTCCGTAAGGACTGCGCGGATAAAATGGGGTACTCTCGTTCTGGGGAATTTCTCTTACTTTCCCGAACATTTCAGAACTGGATGCCTGGTAAAATTTTACATTTCTATCCATATGCCTCACAGCTTCCAGCATCCGGGTTACTCCCAGTGCCGTAAATTCTCCGGTAAGCACCGGCTGTTTCCATGAAGTGGGTACAAATGACATGGCGCCAAGATTGTATATTTCATCGGGCCTTGATTCTTTTATTGCATCTATTATGGACAGCTGGTCCAGCAGATCAGCCTGAACAAATTTTAATTTATCTTTTATATGCTCTATCCTATCCAGATTTTCCACTGATGAACGCCTGACCATTCCATAAACCTGGTATCCCTTATCCAGTAAAAATTCAGCCAGGTACGACCCGTCCTGACCTGTAATTCCCGTAATAAGCGCTCTCACTATTTTCTCACCCCTCTTGATTAAATTATTCCCTAAAACCTAATTTAAAAAGTAATCTGTCCTTCTCTTATATTAGAATTTATATTAATTTTAATACCATTCTTGAGCACATTGTCTTTTTCTACCCTGCTGTTATCCCCGATAACCGAAAGATCTTCAATAATTACATTACTGCCGATTTTTACATTATTTGAGATTATTGATTTTTTTATAATACAATTTTTACCAATCATGCAATTATTGAATATTATACTCTCGGATATTTCAGTTCCTCCGGAGATAAAACAATCATCTCCGATTACCGTAAGCGGCATTATTCTGGCACCTTTTTCTATCTTCGCTTTCCTGCCGATAACCACAGGACCGGAAACAAAATTACTTTTTAAATACCTGGAGCCCTTTCCAATATAGATATTTTTCGTTATCTCTTTATATGGAAACCTGAAATTTACTTTTTTATTTAAAATGTCATAATGAGCCGTCAAATATTTTTCCGGGGTCCCAATATCCAGCCAATATGAGTTCGAAACATAACCGTAAATCTTATACCCTTCATTTAAGGCCATAGGGAAAAGCCCTCTTTCAAAAGAATATTTCTTGCCTGCCGGTACCATATCCATTATATTTGGTTCGATAATATAAACACCGGCATTAATTAGATTGGTGGTAATTTCTTCCTGGTTCGGCTTCTCCAGGAACTGTTTCACCTTTCCTTCACAATTGACAGGAACCAATCCATAATATGAGGGATCCTCAACAGGAGTCAGGGCTATTGTTATGTCTGCCTTTTTCTTCTTGTGAAAAGCTATCATATCTGTTAAATTCAGCGAGGAAAGAATATCGCCGTTAAATACCATGAAACGACGGCCTTTCAGATAACTCTCTAAATTCTTCACTCCTCCGCATGTTCCCAGCGGTTTTTCTTCCTTAATATAGGTAAGATTTAATCCAAAGTCGCCGCCTTCGCCAAAATAATCTTTAAAGATTTCCGGAAGATAACCGGTGGAAAAGATTATATCTTTAATCCTGTGGGACCTGAGCCATAGGATAAAATTTTCCATGAAAGGCTTATTTACCAGCGGCAGCATTGGTTTAGGATTCATGTTTGTAATGGGGCGCAGCCTTGTTCCTTCTCCACCGGCTAATATTACTGCTTTCAATTTAACTCCTTTTCCCGATCTGTGTAAGTCTGTAATCTAACATTTTCCCTCCAGTAATCAAGTGTTTCCTTAAGTGAGGTCCTAATAGAATATCCGGGGCTCCAGCCGGTATGAGCTTTTAATTTGCTGTTGTCCCCATAGAAAATCCTGACATCAATTGCTCTGAACCTGCTCCTGTCAATTTTTACTTTAATATCCGATCTTTTGGCCATTGATAAAAGTATTTCAAGCAAATCCGAAATTTTTCGCTTTCTGCCGGAGCAGACATTATAAATCTGGCCCTCATTTCCGTTATTTATTATATAGTAATATGCCCTGACCGCATCCCTTACATCCATAAAATCTCTTTGAGACTCCAGATTACCGGCCCTTATCACAGGGTCCTGCCTGCCGCTTTCTATCAGGGCTATCTGTCTTGCAAAATCCGAACATGCAAATTTTTCTGATTGTCCCGGCCCAATATGATTGAATGACCTGCTGATAAAAACCGGGATCTTGTATGCACTATAATAAACAGAAGAGAAAAAATCCAGGGCCGCCTTGCTTACAGCATAAGGATTCTGCGGATAGATTTTAAAATTTTCATCAATGGATTTATGTTCATTATCGATCTCGCCGTATTCTTCAGCAGTACACGCCATAAGAATCCTGCAGCCGGGACAGAAAAGCTTAAGGCCCTCCAGGATATTTATTCCTCCAAAAACATTGATCCTGAAGGTTTCTATAGGATTTTCCCATGAATAACTAACAGAACTTTGTGCCGCCAGATGATAGATCTGCTGAGGTTTGAATTTTTTAACAATATTTAAAACCGATTCCCTGTCAGTTAAATCAGTCTCTGAAATTTTAATCTTACTGAAATAGCCGCTCGAATTGAAATTTTTAAAATTTAGATCAACTCCCAGAATTTCATGGTTTCCTTTTTCTGCCAGATAGGCAGTAAGATGTCTGCCTGCAAATCCCGCTATTCCTGTTACTAGAATCCTCAAAAGAATTTTCTCCCTGATAATTATTTAACTTTAGCAATTATTTTAATATAAAATTGAAAATATAAAAAATCCAGACACGCTTAACTATCCATAAATCTCTATCACTTTCTTAAAAAAAGACTTTTTAACACGGCTATAAAAAGTCTGAATCCCAGAAGCAGTACCAGCAGCGGCATTAGAATAATCTTCCAGCTGTTTCTATAATTTTTCCGGAAAAAATAAAACACGCTTTTCTGCATCCTGAAACTTGACTTGACCCTTCCGCCACCGCTACTGCCCCCAATATGGTGCATTATTTCAGCATGTGGGTAATAATACACTCTCCAGTTTTTCTGCCACATCCTATGACAGATATCCAGATCCTCGACATACATAAAATAATTTTCATCAAGCAAACCCGAATCTTTAAGGGCTTTCCTCCTGATGATCATACATGACCCCGAAACCCAGTCAACTTCAAAGGGCCTGTCTTTTTCGGCATCAGCAAGTTTATATTTTCTTGAAAAAGGATTACGGGGAAAGATATTTATAAGAATAGTGTGGGCCGCTGCCTCAAATGTCGAGGGAAATCTCCTGCAGGATAGCTGAATTGTTCCATCGCTGTTAATTATTCTGGGCCCTGTTATTCCTGCCTGTGGATTTTTCTCCATAAATAATACTAAATTATCCAATGATTTCTTAAAAACCCTGCAATCGCTGTTCATCAGAAGTATATATTTTGAACGCGACCTTTGTATCGCTTTATTATTGGCGGCGGCAAATCCGGTATTCTTTTTATTTGAGATTAAGGTTACCAGAGGGTATTCCTTCCTTACAAATTCAACAGTACCGTCACCGGAAGCATTGTCAACCACTATAATTTCATACTTTATCCGGGGGGAATTTTCCGTTATGGATTTAAGACATTCCCTTAAAAAAGATAAACTATTATAACTGACTATGCTTATGGTTAAATCCTTATTTTCATTGTCCTGGTTAAAATCTAACATCATCCTGGTCTATATCAATTTTAATACTTTGCCTGCCCTACCCATATTATTATGGATATCAGCAATATTCGCAACAGTCTGGTCAATTTACCGGTTGATGCCTTTTAACGTCTTATTTATATCAAGACAGAAATTTTCAACTGCTGCCAGTCCGCTTTTAAAGTTCCTGGCTTCAAGCAGCATCGATAGGATTTTACTGCCTATTATGATCCCATCGCAGTAATCCTTTATTTGGTTAATCTGTTCCCTGCTGGAAAGCCCGAAGCCCAATGCCAGGGGCAGATCGGTCATCTTTCTTAAATTGCCTAAAAAAATTTTTACTTCCGGACTTATGTTATTCCTTATTCCTGTAACCCCTTTTACCGAGACGCAGTATAAGAATCCGCTGCCCCTGCCTGTAATAGCATGCAGCCTTTTTCCTGTCGAAGTTAAAGAAGCCAGCATAATATTATCTATGTCAACCTTATCGAAATAATCCCTATAGACTTCAAATTCTTCCAGTGGCAGATCAGGAATTATCAGACCGTTTATTCCTGATTCTTCAGCTTTTTTCAGAAACCTGTCCAGGCCATAATGATAAATACTGTTAAAATAGGTCATTACGGCTATAGGGGTACTGCTTTTTTTTCTTATTTTAATTATGGAATCAAAAACAATATCCGTATTTATTCCTTTTTCCAGTGCTATCTTTGAAGTGGCCTGAATAACAGCTCCGTCGGCCAGCGGATCCGAAAACGGTATTCCTATTTCAATTATATCCGCTCCGCTTTTATCCAGGGTTTCAAATAAAGTTAAAAATCCGCTGATGCTGGGAAAGCCGCAGGTCAAAAAAGGGATGAATGCTTTCCGGCTGCGGCCGATCAATTCTTTAAAAACCCTGCCTATGGGCCTGTTTTTAAGATCGTTCATCAGCTCCTTCTCCGTTAAATGTTTTCTATTTATTATCAATATCCTTATCTCCCCGTCCTGAAAGATTGACCACAATTATTTTATCCCTGCTCAGGGTTGGAGCCAGTTTTGCAGTATAAGCCAGAGCATGGGAACTCTCATATGCCGGGATTATCCCTTCGTATACCGATAATGCCCTAAATGCCTCCAGAGCCTCATTATCCAGAATATATTCATACTTAACTTTTCCTTTTTCTTTCAAATACACATGCTCGGGACCGACTCCCGGATAATCAAGTCCCGCTGATACGGAATATGCTTCTTCTATCTGACCGTAATCATCTTGAAGTACATAACTGAAGGCGCCGTGAAATATTCCTTCATTCCCGTAACATAAAGTTGCCCCGTGCTTCCTGCTTGCAATGCCTTTGCCTCCTGCCTCCACTCCGATAAGCCTTACTGTATCCGTATCATTTAAAAAAGGATAAAATATCCCAATGGAGTTACTTCCCCCGCCGACGCAGGCTATAATATAGTCGGGGAGCCTTCCCTCTGCGCTAATAATCTGCCTTCTGGTCTCTTTACCAATGACAACCTGGAAATCCCTGACCATGGTGGGATAGGGATGGGGGCCTACCACCGAACCCAGTACATAGTAGGTGTCATCAACCCTTGACACCCAGTAGCGGAGAGCTTCATTTACTGCATCTTTTAATGTCCTGCTCCCGGATGAGACCTCTATTACTTCCGCGCCCATAAGTATCATCCTGCGCACATTAGAAGACTGTCTTTTTATGTCTTTGCTTCCCATAAAAACCTTACAGCTCATATCAAACAATGCCGCTGCCGCTGCAGTGGCCACACCATGCTGACCTGCGCCGGTTTCTGCAATTATGAATTTCTTTCCCATTTTTTTGGCCAGCAGCACCTGGCCCACTGTATTATTAATTTTATGTGCCCCCAGGTGGCACAGGTCTTCCCTCTTCAAATATATCCTGGCACCGCCCAATGCGTTAGAGAGCCTTCCGGCATAATAAAGAGGTGTGGGCCTTCCTACGTAATTTTTTAAATAAAAGGAAAGTTCCCGCTTAAAATTCTTATCTTTTTTAAACTTAAAGTAATTGCTTTCCAGCTCATCCAGTGCATGAATCAGTATTTCCGGAACATATCTGCCTCCGAATGTTCCAAAATATCCGCCCCTGCTGCTTTCGGTGCCTTTCTTTTTATAACTGTGATCTGCTTTACTTTTTTTCTTCTTATTCATTTTTTTATAAAATATCTGCCGGATGTTTTAAAATATTTATAAATCTTCTTACTTTATATATATCTTTTTTCCCCGGATAAGTCTCCAGCTTGGATGATGCATCTACCCCAAACGGTTTTACGATTCTTACCGCTTCTCCCACATTTTCAGCATCAAGCCCGCCGGATAATATAACCGGTACCAGACTGTGATAATCTTTTATAATGTCCCACCTGAAGGACTTCCCTGTTCCGCCGTAAACATCCTTGCTGTAGCTATCCAACAGAATAAAATTCACTAGTTTTTCTAACCTGATCATCTTTTCATAAACTTTTTTTGAACATAATTTGTCTTTATGATTAACTCTGATCGCCTTTATTATATTTATATGTACAGTCCTCCTCTTTAAATCTTTTAAGTAATATTCGTCCTCATCTCCTGAAAGCTGGATAAAATCCAACCCCAGGCTCTCAGAATCCTCTGCAACCTTTCCGATTTCTTCATTAACGAACACTCCTACTGCTGAAATATTCTTCTTTCTGCCCCGAATGGCCTCAATTATTTTCCCTGCTTCTGTCGCCTTGATTCTTCTGGGACTGTCGGCGGACAGGATGAATCCCATTGCATCAATTTTTAGCTTTGATATTTTTTCTGCATCTTCCATATTGGTAATCCCGCATATTTTTACCCATACCATATTGCTGCCCTCTTACGTATATCCAACCTACTGCTTCCTTATTCTATAGTAATTTTTCTCTCTTGAGCTCCGTCTTCATATTGTTTAAAGTTTCCTCTAAATTTTTACTGGCCATAAAATATCCGCCGATTAAAAAAGTATTTATACCGCCTAAGAATGATTTTTTAATATATTCAATATCTTCCACTCCGCTCTCACAGACAAAAATTTTATCCTGTAAATCTCTTTTATGCACGTAATTTAAAAGACGGAAGGTTGTCCTGCTGTCAACACTCATATCGCCTAAATTGCGGTTATTTATGCCTATGAATTGTGCCCCTATATCCAACGCCTTATCCAGCTCCTCCAATCTATGCACCTCAACCAGTACTTCAAGGTCCAGGCCGGTCGCTGAACTGAAAAGTCTTTTTAGTTTCTTCTTTCCCAGGATGGAACTGATAAGTAAGATACAATCCGCACCAAGTACGGCGCTCTGGTAAACCTGCATCTCACTAAAAATAAAATCCTTTCTTAAAACCGGCAGTTTCGAATTTTGTTTAACTATTTTTATATTCTCCGGCTCACCTTTAAAATATAGCGGCTCGGTAAGAACAGAAATCCCGCAGATAAAATCCTTAAACTTATCATAAACAACCGCTGTCTTTTCAATATCGAGCCGGCTGTTTATAATCCCTCTGGAAGGAGAGGCCTTTTTAATCTCTGCAATTATATTTATCTTTCCTTTTTGAATTTTTTTTAAAAAACTTCTTTTTGCCTCACCAGAACCATCCAAAACAGATCCTTCCCGTTTTTGATTCCTGCTTATATTCTTTATTTCTTCTTTTTTTGAAATTAAAATCTCTTTCAGGTACTTCAAATTTTCCCTCTTTTTAAAATATACTACCCGGTTTTTATATAAGCCGGCTGCTAACCAGATCTCCTGTTGGTAAATTCTATTAATTTTTCTAATTTTTCATACGCCCTGCCGCTGTCGATGGAACAGACAGCTAAATTGACAGCCCCGGATAAGGATTCAGCTTTCTTTCCCGAGACTAAAGCAGCTGCTGCATTTATAACAGCGGAATCTCTCTTTGCGCCTTTTTCAACTCCGGTAAGAATATCGATCAGGATTCCTGCATTTAATTTTGCATCTCCACCCACCAGATCTTCAATATCCGATTTTGCAAAGCCCAGTTCTCGGGGATCTAATATATATTTGCTGACCCTGCCGTCTCTCAGCTCTGCAATCGAACTTTTACCCGAGACAGAAAGCTCATCCAGTCCTTCCTCGCTATTGACCACAAATGCCCTCTCCACACCTATATTTTTTAAGGTATTTATCATAATATCTACCAGATTTTTGTCAAATACACCCAGTATGCGGCCGCTTGCCATTGCAGGGTTAGTAAGGGGACCCAGGATGTTAAACACAGTTCTTATACCCATATCCTTTCTTGCTCTGGACACATATTTCATAGCCGTATGTGCCCTGGGGGCAAAAATAAAACCTATCCCTATGCTATCCAGGCAGCTGGAGACTTCGCTGCATTCAAGATTTATATTTACTCCAAGTTCTTCCAGGACATCGGCACTTCCGCTTTTACTGGATACGCTTCTATTGCCGTGCTTTGCAACAGGCACTCCCGCCCCTGCCGCTATAAACGCCGCGGTGGTTGAAATATTAAAAGTATTCAGACCGTCGCCTCCTGTTCCGCAGGTGTCTATAATATTTTTATGTTTGCTTTTCACTTTTACGGCCTTGTCCAGCATGGCCCTTGAAAAGCCGCTCACTTCATCTATTGTCTCTCCTTTCATCTTTAATGCCGTAAGAAAAGCTGCAATCTGACTGTCATTTGCACTTCCGCTCATTATAAATTCCATTGCCTTATATGCTTCTTCCTGGTTAAGATTTATCCTATTTAAAACTTTTTCTAAAAATATTTTCATTCCGTAATCCTCCCCGATGTTCTATTTTTTAAAATTTCCCATATAGTTCATTTAAATAACCTAATAGCCTTAAAAAGAGCAGCTGCTTTATTTACAGTTTCATTGAATTCATTTAAGGGCTCGGAATCATATACTATCCCTGCCCCTGCCTGAATATAAGCTGTGCCATTTTTTATAATAGCTGTCCTGATGTTTATACAGCTGTCAAGATTCCCGTCATAGCCAAAATATCCCACAACTCCGCCATATGGCCCCCTGCTGTCAGGTTCCAATTCATTTATAAGCTGCATCGCCCTTATTTTTGGGGCTCCGGATAGCGTTCCTGCCGGAAAAACACTTATAAGCGCGTCATATATCGAATTATTCTTTTCCAGAATTCCTTCCACTTTTGATACCAGGTGCATAACATGAGAATATTTCTCCACGCTCATATACTTTCTAACCTTTACGCTTCCATACCGGCATACTCTCCCCAGATCATTGCGGGAAAGATCGACCAGCATATTATGTTCGGCTCTTTCTTTTTTATCGTTTAGCAAATCATTGGCCAGAGCTCTATCTTCGCTTAAATTCCGGCCCCTTCTCCTGGTACCTGCTATGGGGTATGTCTGAATCTTTCTGCCGCTGATTTTAATCAGGGGCTCAGGAGAAGCCCCGGCAACTTTAAATTGTCCAAAATTGAAATAATACATATATGGGGACGGATTTATGGTCCTGAGCCCACGGTAAATGCTGAAGGGATGTGAGTACTTGCGGGTATAAAATCGCTGGGACAGTACTATCTGGAATGCTTCTCCCTCGGTTATATATTTTTTTGCTATTCTTACCGATTCCAGAAAATTTTCCTTTTTAAAATTAGAATTAAAATCGAAGGTCTCCATAGAACTTCCGATCATCGCAGAATCAATACAGCTGTTAGAATTGATGCCATTGGTCTTCATGATTTTCTTTTCCAGATCTTCAATCATCTGCACCGAAATATCATAAGTCTTTTCCGCACAATCTTTCCCGTCAATTTTTACAGTAGAGATTATTTTAATACGGTTAAGAAGATGATCAAAAACCACCACCAGGTTGGTAAGATAAAGCATAATTTCAGGAATAAGTAATTTATTCTCACGGATGGGTATTTTTTCGAAATATTTCACCAGATCATAGCTCAGGTAGCCCACGGCACCGCCTACGAAATGGTCAAGATCCGGATTTTTAAAAATACGGGTTTCATCCATAATTTTTTCCAGTTCCAGAAGAGGACTTTTTGTATTTTTTTCAAATACCTTTTCCCCCCGTACACTGGAGGTAAAAGATCCCCTGTTAAATTTTATTAAGTTATCGCATCCGGCTCCGATAAAAGAATATCTGGATAAATTCCTGGAACCTTCTATGCTTTCCAGCAAAAATCCTTCCTCTTCCAGTCCGACCGCCTTTAAGAATATTGAGGTAGGAGTTTCGGTATCAACCACATATTCTTTATATACCGGTATCAAATTATAATCATTTGCTTTTACAATATATTCTTTTTTAGACGGATAAATCATAATATCCTGCCTTTATAAAACTTTTAACTAAAATTTTAATCTGTTAATTTATGAACTTCTCCCTTACCTGATCCTTTATAAAATAAAAAGAGTATTTCCGCTAAAATCTTCTGTTTTGCTTAGACTTTATGGAAATACTCTTTAATTATTGGTTTTTATTTATTGATATAAATTTAATATACAGAAAAATTATCAGGAGAGGTAACAAATTCCCATCAGCCCAGCTCTTATAAACTTTGCCAGCAGGAATTATCTTTTAGCCAGAGGAGCATGCTAATCAGCTTTTTAATAGAATCATATTTCTGTTTATAAAAATTCATTGATCTTCTCGGAATATTTATTAAAACCGGCTTTTTGGAATTTTACTTATATTAGCATAATTATATGCTAAGTCAAACACCCTGCGTTAATTTCTTACTTGACTCTATTATGGATCCCTAGTTTATTTAAAAATTTATATTTTTACCAATAACAAATAATTTAGGGTAATATGCTATTTTTTATGTTTTTTTTCTCTTTCAGCAGCTTCAAGCATTTTCTTTGCAATCCTGAGCTCAGTTTTTCTTCTGGTTTCTTCAGTATATACTCTAAGTTCTGCTACCAGTCGGTTATACCTTGTTATGAATATGGTATCTCCCAAATTCTCAGTTAAATACTTGGTAAGGTTAACCCTTAACTCATTAGTATCAATTTTTTTAACCTCATCATCGTAAGCCATTTCTCACTCCTTAAGTAACATTTATTCGTTAAAATACTTATTATTTAATTTTTTATTAGCTTTTACAATATATTTAATAATCAATTTTTATTATTATCTCATATTTAATTAAAAATATCTATAATAAAATGATTAAATTATATATTTTTATTTATATTATAAAACAAATTTTAAAATAATTAAAGACTTTTTTAAATACTTATGAATACTTATTTGAATATTATATTTTTATTGTATAATATTTCTTAGAAGACCGTATAAATAACCGCACATTTTTGAAAAATCAATCTGCAGCAGCAAGAGAGGTATAAATAGGATTGACAGAAATATTCCAGCTCCGGTTAACCTGCAGCTCCCCATAAAGTTTGAATTTTTTATCAACCTTCTATAGGGCTTAAAAACATAAGCTCCGAAAAGAGGTATTAATATGACCAGTATCCATTTGCTGAGGTAAAATATACCAAGTAGAATAATTATAAACACCGCAAACGAAGTAAATCTTATAATATGACGCTTCGGATACATTCTGCCGGAAGCATCGCCTTTTGCGTATCTGAAAAATTGCCTGAATACCTGCAGGTTATTTTCCCTCATTTTCCAGTACACAACAGCTCCTGGATTAAATCTTATCCTGTAGCCTGCAGTTCTTACATTAAAATTAAACTTCATATCCTCGCCATAATCCATATCTTCGGGGTAACCGCCCGCATCGGCCCATATTTTCTTTTTAAAGCTGATATTCCTGGACGAAGGCATATATTCTTTAGCTTTTATTTCCTTTTCGGAAGGCATGATGCAGGCAGCAAGGCACTTCTGCAGGAAATTCCGGCAGAATGGGAGGTTCAAGCCCCCGATCACAATGCATGAGTTATCACTATGGAAAGCAGTAATTTCCTTTAGCCAGTTTTTATCCAGGATGCAGCCTGCATCGCTTACACAGATAATTTCGCCTGTAGTATTTTTTATGGCATTATTCCTTCCCTGTGAAATATTTGCACCGGTATCTTTTATCAGCCTGACACTTATGGCAGGAGTATTATTTTTAGATTCCTTTATTTTGCTCCTTCTGCCGTTTAATATCGTTTTAAAACCATTATTCTTCCGAAGAGCTCTTTTTTTGAAAAAATCCTGTGCAATATCAAATGTCTTGTCTTTTGAACCACCTTCAACCATAATTATTTCATGGGGCAGGCAGGTCTGCTCCATCAGACTTTTAAGGAATGCCTCAATATTTTCTTCTTCGTTGAAGATAGTGGTTATAAAACTAACATTTGAAAGTATGGTCCTTTTCTTATCTTTAAGCCGCACGTTTTTTACCTTTAAAATATAATTTCAAAACCTTAATAAGCATTAAAAGCCTGGCTCTGTCTTCAGTATCCTGCTTAAATACGGATAGAACAGCAAACAGTAGAATTCTGTTTAAAACTCCGGTTAAATAAATAAAACTTAAACACCACCCGTGAGCTGTTGAATAATTTTTCTTAAAATACAGCCTTCTGCTTTTCCAGATCTCTGCCTCCCTTTCAGCCATATCTCCGGAAGCAATACCGCTATCAGCGTGTTTTATGACAAAATGAGGGAAATAATAATTCTTAAAATCTTTTCTGTTCAATTTCAGGCAGAGATCGCTGTCTTCACTATACATAAAATAATCCTCATCAAACATTCCGACTTCCATGAAATAATCTTTTTTTATGAACATAAATGAGCCTGATACCCAATCTACTTCCCTTTTATCTTTATGGTCCCACCAGCTCAGGAAATAAGAACCGAAAATACGGCTTTTTTTAAATATCCTGTATAAAAAATAACTCTCATAAAATTGCCTGGCTAATGTTGGGAAAGACCTGGAACTTAACTGCAGGGCCCCATCCGGATTTAAAAGTTTTACTCCAACCGTTCCTATCCTGTCCTTTTTAGCGCTCCTGTCGCAAAAATCAATTAAATCTCCAAGATAACCTGTCAGAAACCTAGTATCAGGATTTAAAAATAACAGATGTTTGCCTTTTGCCTTCAACGCTCCCATATTGGAAGCCCTTGAAAAGCCCAGATTATCCTTATTTGTAATCAAATAAAAATTATTATACTCACTGGCCTGTTTCTTCAGGTACCCTTTGCTTCCATCACCGGAATTATTGTCCACAACAAGTATTTCATAGCTTAATTCGTTTTTTTTACTATTTTTATTAATGTTGTTCCTGATACTGCTTATGCAGCTTTTTATAAAATTCAGGCTGTTATAACTTACAATTATTATACTAATATCCAATCATACCACCGGTTGTTTATTCCCTGTCTCTTTTTTAATAAGGTTTCCGACTATTAGCAGCAGGTTTCTCTTGAAATTCAAATTTGAGAATCTTCTGCAACTTTTGGCCGCATTTTCTTTGATTCCCTTTATATCCACTTTACCGCGTATTATATCCAGTGTAATGGCTTTTAGCTCCTGCCAGTTTTTAAATAAAAATCCATCATGCCCATTACTTATAATCTCTCTCTGCCCTCCCTCGCTGATAACCACGGGAATGCACCCGGCCGCCATTGCTTCTACAGTGGTTATCCCGAAATGTTCAAATTTCTCGGGATGAGTTTTCTCATCCTCACCCATTCCCGAAGCATGCCAGAAAATGTATGACCTGGCAAAAAGCTCTACCAGCTTCACCCATTCTATATTGGTAATTATTTTTATAGGGCAATCCCTGCTCACGGCTCTTATCTTCTCCACATAATCCAGGTGGTCGGGTTTTCTATCCACTCCCCCCACCAGATATAAAGTATAGCCCTTCATATAATCCGGGTACATCTCCAGCATCTCTTTAAATACTATGGCCAGTTCAAGCTGTTTTTTATTGTGGTGCTCCGGGAAAAATCTTCCCACGCTTAAAATAATTTTTTCCTTAGCAGCTGTTTTAAAATTATCTATATCTACAGGCGGAAACAGGACGGTACTCTTCTTGCCCCATAATTTCTCTATCCATTTTTTAGAATATTCCGATATGGCAATTATTTTATGGTAAGTCTCCAGAAACTTTAAATTTCTGGGAAAAGTTATAAGAAATAAAGGAATATACCCAAAAATTTTAAGCAGGATCCTTTTAAAAAATTTCATTTTTCTGCAGTCATAAACCGCTACCCCAAGCTTTCTTGAATCTCTGGAATCACTGCCGGTGTCCAGCGGGACAAACGTACCGGATGAGATCAGAACCTTATAATATTTCCTGTTAAAATTTGCCGGGATCTCAACGATCCGCTTTACCCCCTTTGGCAGCCTGATCTGCCTGTTATATAAAAGATTTTTATCTCCCGGTCCGGTTCCCAGCACGTCAATACTTACATTCATCTGATCCAAACCGCTTACCTTAGGATTTTTAAAACCCAGCTTTAAGGGTATGCCTGTTTTTTTTACAATCAGAACTACTCTTCCGCTGCTCCAGCTGCCCCTTCCCAGCATAAATCTTTTTGGTTCATATAAACCCTCGATTATTTCTACTTCATTGAAGCCTCCCAGCAATTTGTCTGAAAACCTAAATAACCATGCTGCCGGCATCCTTAAAAAAAACAGTAAAAATCTATGAATAAATTTAAAATCAATATCAAAAGGGGTCGGAAAATAACATAAATATATATTTTTTTTACCATATGCATGAAGCGAACTCAGATATGTGGCATTAATAAACAAGTCATATTTCCTTGTAATCTTTTCAGCATAATCTCCCGATATAAAAGGGAATATGTTCAGATTTACCCTGTCCAGATCAAGGTTAAGCTTTCCGGAGATTTCTTTTAAATCAGCAAATATATCTGTGATTAAATCTACACTGAATTCTTTTTGTTCAGACAGAACTTCTGCAATCTTGCAGCTATATCGCTCCCCGCCTCCGGCTGTCGATAAGTACCTGTCATAAATGCCAATCTTTTTCATAAAAGTTCCTGTTAAAAATTCTTGATCCAGCTCTTGATACTTTTATCCTGGATCTTATTATTTCTTCTTATTTTAATTCTATCCGGTAAATTGCGGGGGAGTAAATAAAAGAGCTCAAAGAAAATTTTAATCCTGATAGGGATATCAATTCTATTTTGTCTTCTGCCCTTCAGCATCCCTGTCATATAACTTATAACATTTATTATATTTGAAAGCACAAATGCCGCATAACTCCTGACGAATAAAAGCGTCCAGCCGCACCTGAAAATCATAAGCAGCCTGTTTTTAACTACATAGTAAATAAAATTGTGGGACCATTCTTTACTGGTACCGCAATGAAAATGCCTTACTAATGATTTCGGCGTAAAGAAATTTTTCCAGCCGGCCAGCCTGGATCTCCAGAATAAGTCAATATCTTCATAATACGTAAAAAAGCTGCCATTAAAACAACCAATATCTTCTAACATCTTCCTGTCCATAATGAAACTGCTCCCGCTAAGGCCAAAGACTTCTTCAACTCTGCTGTACTGCCCTTCATCAAAACTTTCAAAACCTCTATCCATGCTGTAAAAAGATCTGTTTATTTTTATCCCGCAGCTATTGATAATATCCTTTCTGTAAGAAAAAAATTTTTTTGGAATCTTGAGTCTTATGATTTTAGCTTTTCTTGAAACTTTTATATCTCCGATTATTTCCTCACCTGCTACCAGCTGTAAATTATTGGGTGATAGATATGACGATACCTTGAACTGAAGATCCATATCCTTACTTATATTTTCTATTGGTAAAGCCATTATCGCACTATCTCTTGTCCAACGGTAGTTTTCCCCGTTCTCATCTGTTTCCTGGGGATAGAAACCGTCAAGATACTTGATACTTTCATTTAAGACAGCGCCTTCGCCGTTATTACTTTCAGCATCTCCCACTATTACATCATATACTTTAATGCCCAATCTTCTGGATTTTTTACTGTTATAAGCTCCGCTTCCATTTTTACTGCTTGTAATCATCTGAAGAGGCAGATACTGATAATAGAAAACAACCTTGGAACCTACCGCCCCTATTCTAGAATTATCAGCAGATTGTTTAAAAATAGATATCATCTCACATAGCCAGTTTTGGTCGACTACGCAATCATTATTAATCAGGGCTATATATCTGCCTTTTGAATGTTTAAATCCTTCATTATTTCCCCCAGCATAGCCCTTGTTTTCTTTCAGGGAGATTATCTCTACCTGTGGAAATTTCTTTTTTACGAATCTTACAGAACCATCCATAGAATTATTGTCTACCATTATTACTTGAAGTTTTTCAGGCGAATAATTGAGATTGAGTATGGAACTGAAGAGTTTATTTAAAAATTTTCTGCCGTTAAAATTTACAGTAATAACTGATATTAAAGGATCATCATCCTGCGTCAATTAATACCTCACCTTGCTTTCGATTGAAAAACATTACCCTCTGGAGATTAC
>Ga0315550_1000503_pt1 | contig 23911 bp, 21 predicted proteins | sample SalMarSW160190MG_2_FD_203100 | JGI IMG/M metagenome (GOLD analysis project Ga0315550, IMG submission 203100) | Salt marsh sediment microbial communities from the Plum Island Ecosystem LTER, Massachusetts, United States - Salt Marsh Sediment SW1601-90 ... | reverse complement strand
GGGTCTTGGCAGTCGCGGCCGCTTGACGCTACATTTCGCCGAGAACAGCAACGAAAGGCGGGCAAAGCCGCTTACGCCAACTCTCCCGACTGCTGTTCTCAGGATAATCGGGAATCTTGACAAAGGAGGTTGAGAGTAATGACAAAGGCAGGGCAGAAATACAAATGCAACATATGCGGTAACGAGGTGGTCGTTACCAACGCCGGCGATGGAGAATTAGTCTGTTGCGGCCAGCCGATGGAGAATATAGGCGAGGATTTTGAATGCAGGTAGCGGCCGGTACGGAAAAACATCCGCGCAGCAGCCAATGGTTATGGCAGGAAATATCTTTGATATTTTGACGGACAAATACGATGCATGGTATGACTCTGGGAATGGAAGGCCCCTCTATGAAAGCGAGCTGAAATGCCTCAGGCCCATGGTGGAGAGTTCTCCGGGGCCCATCCTTGAGATAGGCGTCGGCACGGGAAGATTCGCCATGCATTTCCCGGACGTAACCGGGATTGACCCGTCCCTGAACGCTCTTAAGGCAGCGGAAAAAAGGGGCGTGAAAACCGTGCACGGTCATGGAGAGGATCTTCCGTTTGAGGATGAGTCATTCGGCTGCATCCTCATTATCGTGACATTGTGTTTTGTCGAAAGGCCCATCGACGTACTGAGAGAAGCCGGAAGGGTCTTGAGAAGGGATGGAAGAATCATAATCGGGCTTGTCCCCGGGGACTCTCCATGGGGCGCCTTCTATGAGGAAAAGAAAAGAGCAGGCCATCCCTTTTACAGCAATGCCAGATTTTATACAATGAAGGACGTCGAGGATATGCTCCGGACAGCGGGGCTCAAAATATCGAGGATCAGGAGCACCTTGCTCCGGGGACCTGATAAGCCTTGCAGGATTGAGGAGCCCGTGGAAACCCGCGTCAACGGCGCGGGATTCCTCTGCATAGAAGCCAGGAAAGACATTTAGTCGGCACTTGATCCTTCATATTGCCACCAGAAGTTCATCTTCCCTGAATTTTGCCCTTCTCTCCACATTTCCAGCCGAATCCCTGAAAACGAGCTCATCAGATTCCAGGTCATATTCGGGAATTCTGCGGTCGTTCCACCACCTAAGGAAGAACTGGTAAAAGGGCACATAGAGGCTGCCCGGATTCTGGTCGTACCTGAAGACATATTCAGGCATGAGCTGCACATCCAGTCCGGCGTGGTAGTGCTTGACCCAGATATAATCACTGGATATCGCCAGCTTCAGGAAGGGCACTTCATCATAGAGTTTGAGCCTTATGTTCTTCTGGGCGGCCTTAAGTCCCTTGAGGAAATCTATGCTCTGCCCGATCTGCGCCCTGAACCTCTCGATCGTGATATCGGGGTCGAGAATGCTCTTGGCCCTGATTCTCGCCCCTTCGCTGTAAGGATTGAGAAGCATTATCCTGGCCTCCCTGCAGTTCTTTACCACGGCGTGCAGGTCGCCTTTCTCATCCACGAAAGTCCGGAAGCCCGTAGATCCGATCACCATGATATCCCGCGCGAGCCCCCGGCTCTCCTTCGATCTCCTGTGTCTAATCCGCGCAAGGAACCCAGTGGATGAAGAAACAGAAACCAGGCCCGCCTTCTTTGCCATACCCGACAGTCTTCTGGCTCGCCAGTTCCTGCCGATATAACTGAAAAGAAGGATAAGCACTATCGCCAGGGATATTTCAACGGACGTGAGAAATATCTTTTCGTTTGCTACGGACGCCCACAAAACCAGGGACTTCCGGGCGACAAAGTCGGCCGTGTAGGGCAGCGACAGAGCGATAGACGCGCTCAGGATAATCATGCCTACGTGGTAGAGAATGTGGGCAGGCCCGTTTACGATTTCCTTGATATGTAAGTTCTTGAACATAATAACCTCGCTTTGTTTCTTGCTGTTTCGTTGTGATTAGTAAGCGTGTCTCAGGAAAAAACTATCAGGGTGGTGAGGAGTAGAAAGGCGAAATCCTTTTTTGCGCTGTGGCCTCCGTCAGAAATCTGTTCCGACAGAGAGGCCGCCAATTTGAGACGATTGTCGCTCAGGGCGGGAAGCTTGTCTTCCAGCTTCTTACGCAACCTTTTGTCCGCCACTTTTTTTTCGAGCACCGAGAGGACCTTGAATATTTCCGTTGAATGGTCTATGAGAGAGTACCTTCTGTCGGATATGGCCTCCGAACTCGAAAACCCGGATACGCCCAGCGTGCCGGCCGCCGCAAGCTGATAGCGCCCGTTCATGTTTTCAGCTCCCTCCGCTCCGAGAGTGATACTGCCTTTATCAGGCGCGGCTGTCCACTTCACGTAACCCGCAAAGGCGGCATCGGCAATAAAGAAAGAAAATATGATGGTTATGGAAAAAAGAAGTATCCCTACAGTTCTCATACTCGCACCTCCATACACGCATGTTCGCGTTTTATCGCACCTGCGGTTAAAAAAAATTGTATCACGGAGACATTCAAAATGGGCATTAAATTATCTTAATTTGTCTCCGTCCGTTTGGGATATAAGCATGACATCCCCTCCCAAGGTTGTGCTGTCCCGGGATGCCTGCGGCAATAGGGGAAAATCCGACTCCCTTGCTTACCCGGTGAGATTTCACCGGCTGATATTGGGCGGCTCGAATTTTCACGGGTCAGGTCGGGCTCAAATAAGGTGCCCGGGCTGTTGTGGTAAAGATGGGGGTAAAGATGATAGAATTCATCGATGAGGCATACCGAAAATACACGAAATCATGAGGCAAATCAATGCAATTGAGTAGTGAAGGATAGCACTGCTTCTGCATGTCATCACAACACGCATCTTCTTCCGGCTGGAAAAGCACTTTTTTTTGCGATAAAAGCGCTCGGAAATGCTAAAATTCGAAAGGATATAGGGAAACCCCAGATTCCTTTGTCAAATTGTCATTATATGAGGCGAAACTCATGGAATATCAATATGCAAGACGATCGGCAGGGGCAATAAGACTTCCGTTCTTTTCCTGCCACAGCACTGCACAGAGGAGCGTCCGATGTTCGACATAGGTTTTCAGGAGTTGGTAATAATATTTGTGGTTGCCCTCCTGGTGTTCGGCCCCAAGAGACTGCCCGAAGTGGGCAGGACGCTGGGAAAGTGGATCGGGGAACTGCGTAAGGGCATTTATGACGCCAAGATGCAGATGGAATCGGAGTTCGAGGAAATCCGGAAAGAAGCGGGGGAGGAGGGCAAAAAGATCACGGGAGAGGAAGCCGTAGAAGAGAAGCCGACTTTAAAGCCGGAGGATGAGAGAGGACCGCAGGAGGGGGGCGCCGAAAAGAAATGAAAGAAAAGGAAATGCCCCTGACTGAACACCTCGGCGAGCTCCGGAAGAGTATTGTTGTCTCCGCAGTGATAGTCGCCATTGCCTTCGTCGTGGCCTTTCATTTCTCCGAGGACATTTTCAGGGTTCTGATGTTTCCCCTGAGGGACGAGATCAGGGTAACCGTTCAGAGTCCCTTTCTTCATCTGGTAAAAAAGGCGAAGCCGACCTCGCTGGTGTTTCTGGCTCCAGCCGAGGCGTTCTGGATGTACCTGAAGATATCCTTTGTGGCGGGACTGATATGTGCACTGCCTGCTATTTTTTATGAGATATGGCGCTTTGTTTCGCCGGGACTCCTGCAGAAAGAAAAGAAATACGTCCTGCCTTTCATAACGTCTTCCACCGCCCTCTTTCTGATTGGCGGATCATTTTGTTTTGTCATAGTCCTTCCTTTCGGGATGACTTTCCTGCTCGGCTACCAGACCCAACATCTGACGCCCATGATCTCCGTCGGGAACTATGTGGATTTTTGTCTTAAATTCATTCTTGCCTTCGGGGTCATCTTTGAACTTCCTCTGGCGATCATCCTTCTGACCCGGTTCGGAATCGTCACACCGCAGACGCTGGCCAAAAAGAGAAGGTACGCGATAGTCCTGGCCTTTATAATCGGTGCGATTCTGACGCCGCCCGATGCATTTACTCAGGCGCTGCTGGCGGTGCCCATGATAGTACTATATGAGGCCGGAGTATTGATATCGAGAATAATGTACAGAAGGATGGGGAAAACCTCTCAATAAGCGGACGAGAAACTCACGATGTCATACGGAAAACCGGGAAATACTTACTGACAACTGCACCGGCCGTATTGTCAATTCCGTGACAGGGAAATAACGTTTGCAGAAGCAGCGATGACGCCGCTCTCAGGCTCAGCGAGTTGTATCGAAAAATCCTTCCTTTACACTCTGTCGCAAGAAAGCCGCAATTTCGGCATCTTTTCCATCTTTCCACAAACCGACCAGGTCTGCCCTAAGCCTTCTCGCTTTTTCATGAGCAGCAACCCTGGCATTCCCGATCAAGGACCAGTCCCCTGATCCGGCAAATGACTGGAATGCCTCTATAAACCCCGGAAATATCTCTTTCCTTATCCCCTCAAGAAACGCTGCGTAAGCCGTCAGCAGGCAGTCGTCCTTCTCCTTTATTGCAGCCTTCAGAGGACCCATCTCGGATGTGTCGGCAAGGAGGTCCTTAATCCCCCTCAGGTACAACTCGGTGTTTTTGTCGAAGCCTCCGTGAAGCACCCCACCCCACTCCTCCCAGTAATCGTCTTCAAAGGCCTCCCCTACCTCATGCAGCACGAAGAGATCGGATATGCCGAGACTCATCCTCTCCAGCCCTTCGGCAAAACCCCCTGATACCGTATCGTTTTTGCCGATCCCGAACCGACGGAACATCTCTTCCGTAGCAGCCCTGTAACGGCCTGACCTCAGCGTCTGGAACTTGTCCCACAGCATCGTCCTCAGGACATCCAGTCTTAGGTATATGCACCTGCCCTGAAGCATCGCAGGATAAGCCGCGAGGTCCCGGCAGAGCTCCATCCCCGCATAATAGACGCAGTAGTCATAAATCTCCCTGGCCTGGGCGAGCCGGGCCACGAAAAACGTGGGTTTGCCCATAACGCCGTAACCGCTCCCATAGATAAGTCCGGAATCTTTAAGAAGTGTATTCAGTCCGTTGACGTCAAAGGGGTCATGGGCCACCCTTTCGACCACGAGTTCATGCAGTTCTTCCGATTCAAGGTCCCGCCAGAGTCTCTCTCTTTCCTGTATCCATGACGTGATCTCCTCCATCGGGCCCGACTCCCAGGGAGGAAGGGAATGCTCATTTAGATAAAGCTCCCTCAGTCTCATAAGAAGGCCGCATATGGAAAAAAAACCCCACGATCTGGCATCGGAAATGGTGCAGTTGAGCTTCACCTGCCCTATGAAGTGTTCCAGGTCCATCCTCTATTATTAAGATAAAACGCGGCAAATCCAAAAAACAAGGCAAGGCTGCTCCCGCCGGGACGCTCTCATCAAGTCTTATCGCCTTAAAAGGATCTGAGGGATGTGCTCCCGGCCGTTATGCACCATCAGGAATAAATCCTCGTCCCCGCCTTCCCTTCCATTGCAGCCCCAACCAAGTCCGGACTGGTAATGATGACCTCTTTCCCTCCGGCTTCGAGGAACTCCACAGCCGCCTCTATCTTGGGCCCCATGCTTCCGGGAGGAAAGTGGCCCTGCCCGTAATAATCTTCTATTTCATCCAGGCTGACCTCCCTTAACGCCTTCTGACCACTCTCCCCGTAATTCAGATAGACCATGTCCACCTGTGTGAGGTTGACTATGGACACTGCCCCTATTTCTCTTGCAAGCGTACTCGTGGCAAGGTCCTTGTCAATGACCGCTTCCACCCCCTGCAGACTGCCGTCAACTTCAGCCACCGGCACGCCCCCCCCGCCGGCAGCGATGACTACCACGCCTGCCCCGGCCAGATGTTTTATGACTCGGGATTCTATGATCTTCAGCGGCCTCGGGGAAGGCACAACCCTCCGGTATCCCCTCCCGCTGTCCTCGACCAGTCTCCACCCTTTGCTTTCTTCCAGTATCTTCGCCTCCCCGGCAGTATAAAAAGGGCCGATAGGCTTTGTCGGTTTCCGGAATGCCTCGTCGTCGCGGTCCACGACCACCTGGGTTATGATGGTCACCACATCCGTCACAGGGTCCACTTTCCTCAGCTGGTTGTAAAGCGTCTGCTGGATCATGAAGCCTATCCCGCCCTCGGAATCGGCGTCACAGATGTAAAGCGGCATGGGGGGGACGGTATTCCTGGCCGCCTCGTTTCTTATCATGATGTTTCCGACGATCGGACCGTTACCGTGAGTGATGACGATCCTGTACCCCTCGTTGACCATACGGGATATCTGCCGCACACATTCTTCCGTATGGGCAAACTGCTCCTCAATCGTCCCGCTCTCGCCCCGCTTTATCAGGACATTTCCGCCGAGGGAAACGATGCACAACGGGGAAGGTCCGCTGACCTTTTCAGCGACTTTTTGCTCCCTGATCAAGGCTGTCCACAAACCCTTCTATGCATCCCTGAAGCTCCTTTCCCTCAACTTCTTCTATGTCGTATCTCACCCTCATCACGCTCTTTTTGATATCAAGCAGGCTCCCCAGGTCCACGGGCGTCGCAACAAGGACAAGATCGCAGGGTACATTCTCTATCGTCTCCCTAAGTTCCTCTATCTGGGCCGGCGCATAACCGGTGGCCGGCAGCAAATTTTTGATATGGGGATAACGGTCCAGGACATCCCTTATGGAACCGACCGCGTAAGGACGCGGTTCGAGAACCTCCCCTGCCTGAAACTGCCTGGCAGCGAGAAAGCCGGCGCCGTAAGACATGCCGCCGTGAGTCAGGGTCGGTCCGTCTTCCACGACAAGCACCTTCTTGCCTTTTATACGGCCCGGATCATCCACCGTAATGCGCGAAGCCGTATGTATGATGAGGGCCGTCGCATTGACCGACCTGATGTTGCGTTCAACGACCTTGACATTCTCCTTCACGGCGGTGTCGACCTTGTTGATTATGGCCACATCGGCCCGCCTCAGATTAGCCTCTCCGGGATGATAGAGCATCTCGTGGCCGGCCCTGTGAGGGTCGAGCACCACCATCTCAAGGTCTGGCCTGATAAACGGCAGGTCATTATTACCTCCGTCCCAGACAATGATCTCCGCCTCCTTCTCAACGCTCTTCACTATCTCCTGATAATCGACACCCGCATAAACAACGGCCCCTTCGGCTATGAGAGGCTCGTATTCCTCCCTCTCCTCTATGGTACAGTTCTGACCGTCCAGGTCCCCGGTCTTTTCGAATCTCTGGACCCTCTCCCGTACAAGATCACAGTAGGGCATGGGGTGACGGACAGCCGCGGGCTTCAGCCCCTTCGCCTTAAGTATCCTCAGCACGTACCGGGTAACGCCGCTCTTACCGCAGCCCGTCCTTACGGCACAGACGGAGAGCACGGGCAGGGCCGATTCGATCATGGTCTTCTCGGCACCGAGGAGAACAAAATCCGCCCCGAGAGAGATGCAGAGAGATGCCTTGTGCATGACATATTCATGCGATACGTCGCTGTAAGCGAAAACAACCTGGTCGATGCCGTTCTTCGGGATAAGGGCACCGAGCGCATCCTCCGGATAGATCGGTATGCCCTCCCGATAGAGGGAACCGGCCAGTTCCGGAGGATAGGTCCGGCGCTCTATGAAAGGGATCTGCGCGGCCGTAAAGGCCTTCACATCATAAAATTCATTGTCTCTGTAAAAGACATTGAAATTATGGAAGTCCCTGCCGGCGGCCCCCATTATGATTACACTCTGTCTCTTCACCCCGGGCCCTCACGTGTGCCGGAAATCGCCTCTTCCAGTATGTCCAGTCCCCTGGCGATTTCATCCCTCGTGACAGGCAAAGGCGGAGCAAGCCTGATGATGTTCTTGTCCACCCCGCATTCGAGCAGAACCAGTCCCTTGTCATAACAGTATTTCAGTATCCTTTTGAGCCCTTCAGTGTCCGGTTCTCCCTTGTTCCCCACGAATTCCACGCCGATCATGAGACCCAAACCTCTGACATCACCTATGCCATCATTCCTGTCTTTCATCTCGCGCAGCCGGCCCAGGGCGAACTCTCCCACGGAGGCGGCGTGGTCCAGAAGACCTTCCCTTTCAATAACTTCCAGGGTTGCCAGTGCGCTCGCGCAGGAAATGGGATTGCCGCCGAAGGTAGTCCCGTGGGCACCCGGGGCCCACTCCATCATGATCTCTTTCCTTGAAGCTATGGCGCTCAAAGGAAGGCCGGAAGCTATCCCTTTTGCAATGGTCATGATGTCCGGCACGACGCCGAAATGTTCGGAGGCAAACCATTTCGCCGTTCTCCCCATCCCGGCCTGGACCTCATCGAAGATGAGGAGCATGCCGCGCCGGTCGCATATCTCTCTCAGGCGGCCCAGAAATCCCTGAGGCGGCACCACATATCCGCCCTCCCCCAGAACCGGCTCTATTATCATGCAGGCGACCTCATCGGGCGGCACAAGGTGCTTGAAGAGCCTCTCCAGGTGTACAAGGCAGTCCATACCGCAGCTCCCGGCCCTTTGACCGAAAAAACAGCGGAAGCAGTAAGGATAAGGGGAATGGTAGACCGAGGGGACGAACGGCTGATAGCGTTTCCGGTATCTGATGTTCGACGTAGTAAGACTCATGGCGCCGAAGGTCCGGCCGTGAAAGCCGCCCGTGAAGGCGACAACACCCTGCTTCCCCGTGTAGAACCTGGCAAGCTTGATGGCTCCTTCCACGGCCTCGGCCCCGGAGTTGCCGTAGAAAAACATATCCAGTCCCGGCGGTGTCACTTTCGCGAGCCTTTCCGAGAGGGCCACGAGGGGCTCGTAATGGAAAATACACCCGGAGTGGATAAATGCTTCTGCCTGCTTCTTTATGGCTTCCACTACTAGGGGATGATTATGGCCTATATTCGTCGTGGCAAGTCCCGAGGTAAAATCCATGAAGCGCCTGCCGTTCACGTCATTCACATATATCCCGGATGCCTTCTTCACCACGATGTCCGTATGGATAATAAGAGCGCTGGTCAGAACCTCTTTCGCCCGTGAAACAACATCACTCATGACATCAGATCCCTCTCTGTTTGAGGATAGAGGTGCGAGGTCTGAGGCAGGATCTTAATCTTGACCTCAACCTTGCCCTCATCTGTCTATCTGCGCCTTCTGCAGTCTGCCGCTGAAGTCCCTGTAAACAACCTTCCACTTTGTAAACATGTCCAGTGCACCGCCCTTTCCCCCCGCTTCCCTGTAACCGAAGCCGCTCTTCTTCGTGCCCCCGAAAGGCAGCTGTATCTCGGCGCCTATGGTTGAGGAATTTATATATACTATGCCCGTATCGAGTTCCCGCTCGGCAAAGGCGGACCTGTTTACGTCACTCGTATAGATGGCCGAGACGAGGCCGTATCCGACGCCGTTCACAATATCTATCGAGTCTTCGAATCCCCTTGCCTTTATCACGGACACCACGGGGCCGAATATCTCCTCCCGGGCTATCCTCATCTGCGGTTCGACATCGGCAAATACCGTAGGTTCTATGAAATATCCCCTTGCGCATTCGCCTTCCCGGTAAGCCTTTCCGCCAGCCGCAAGCCTCGCCCCTTCGCCCCGGCCTATATCTATATACTTCAGAACCTTCTCCATCTGTGACCTGCTTATCAACGGTCCGACATCGGTCCGTCCGTCGAGGCCGTTTCCCAGTCTAAGTTTCTTCGCCGCACCCGTCAACATGTTCAGAAATCTGTCATAGACGGCCCCGTGGACAACAATCCGGCTCGACGCGGTGCAACGCTGTCCTGTCGTACCGAAGCCGCCCCAGACGGCACCCTCCACGGCAAGTTCAAGGTCGGCGTCGTCCATGACTATGATGGCGTTCTTGCCCCCCATTTCGCAGGATACCTTTGTACCCTTTGAGGCGCACATCCCCGCGATTTTCTCCCCCACGGCGGTAGACCCCGTAAATGAAATCCCGTCTATGCCGGAATGGAATGCAAGATAATCCCCGGTCGTTTCGCCGCTCCCGTTGACAAGGTTCAGCACACCACTGGGAAGCCCCGATTCCTCAAGGACTTCAACTAACTTTGACGCGCATACGGGGGTGTAGCTGCTCGGTTTGAAGACCACCGTGTTACCTGAGACAAGCGCCGGCATTATCTTCCACCCCGGTATGGCGACAGGGAAATTCCAGGGCGTTATGAGGGCACACACGCCCACGGGAACACGCATGGACTTGCAGTCCTTGTCGGGCAATTCGGAGGGTATCGTCTCCCCGGACAGCCTCCTGCCCTCCCCGGCCATGTAATAGCCCATGTCGACCGCCTCCTGCACGTCCCCAAGGGCCTCCTTCAGTATCTTCCCCATCTCCCTCGTCATGAGTTTCCCCAACTCCTCTTTTCTCCTTACGAGTGTCTCGGCCGCCCTGAAGATGATCTCCCCCCTCTTTGGCGCGGGCACGAGCCGCCACCTCTTGAAGGCATTCCTTGCAGCCTCCACCGCCCTGTCCACGTCTTCCCGGCCGGACTTGCTCACCACGCCGACGACCTCGTCAGTGTCAGCCGGATTGATGCTCTCAAAGGTTTCTCCGCTAAGGGAATCCTGCCATTCGCCGTCGATGAAGTTTCTCACCGTCTCATGCATCGGCTACCTCCCTTTCAGGTCGCACAGGTCAGAAGAGGGAAGAGTTCCTGCCGGAAAATGCCCCTCTTTCAGTTCCAATTCTCCCGCAACCCCTTGAGGTTGTCAAGGAACCGTCTTGTAGCGGAATTGGCAATAACAAAACGCCATTGACAATTTTACGACGATTTCAATATAGTAAAAATGTAAGTGGCCGCTAACATAATGATTGTGCCAAGGGGAGTCCCCGCCTTGACCATGACGCGGCTGCTTCACATAATAGAAGATTAGCCGGCCGGTCTGTCACCGACGGGTTTGCCGGAGCGAGGTACGACGGGCATCCTGAAGTATCCCTCCCTGGCGTAAGGCGGAAACGGGGAGGCCATCCGATCAGCCTGAATCACCCCGCTCTTTGCCCTGCCGTCGGGAAAGGTACGTATGCCGGGTGTAAGACTTCCCGTGATGCGGGTAAAGGAGAAATCAGATGTCGAACACTAAGAATTTCGGACTCGGGAGAGTGCTGGGCAGGGTCGTCGTTGTTCTCGTCTGCTCCGGCGCCATGTTTGTTGCGGCCTGTGCAAAGAAAACATCCGATCCGCCCCGCAGGCCTCCCGCGCCCGTCACCGTAGCGAAGGTACTCCGAAAAACCGTGCCCGTGCGGATAAACGCCATAGGAAATGTCGAGGCCTATTCCACGATAAATGTGAAATCTCAGATCGGCGGGCAGCTGGTAAAGGTACATTTCAGGGAAGGGCAGGATGTGAAAAAGGGCGATCTCCTCTTCACCATAGACCCCCGACCCTATGAGGCCCAGGTAAAACAGGCGGAGGCCGCCCTCGCCAAAGACACCGCACAGATGGAATACGCTCACGAGGAGGCCCGGCGTTACGAGGAGCTTGTCAAGAAGGGTTATGCCGCCAAAGACCAGTACGACCAGTTCCGCGCCAACGCCGCAGCCCTTGACGCGACCGTTAAGGCCGACAAGGCCTCGCTCGATAATGCGAAACTCCAGTTGACATACTGTTACATCTATTCTCCGATCACGGGCCGGACGGGGGCCCTTCTTTCCAACGAGGGAAACCTAATCAAGGCGAATGCCGACACCGCAATGGTGACGATCCAGCAGGTACAGCCCATATATGTGGACTTCTCCGTGCCGGAACAGTATCTTCCACTGATCAAGAAATATATGGCGGGAGGCAAACTGAAGGTCCAGGCATCCCCTGACCAGAAAGGCGGGACCGTTGAAAACGGTCTGCTCACATTCGTTGACAATTCCGTAGACGCGTCCACAGGAACAATCAAACTGAAAGGGACCTTCGAAAACAGGGACAGGAGACTCTGGCCCGGACAGTTCATAAACGTGGCGCTCACATTGACACAACAGCCCAACGCTATAATCGTTCCGGCGAGTGCGGTCAATACAGGCCAGGACGGCGAGTATGTCTTCGTGGTGAAAGACGACCATACGGTGGAACAGCACCCAGTGAAGGTGGACAGAACCTTCGGCGACGAGTCGATCATCGAAAAAGGACTTGACGCGGGAGAAACAGTCGTGACTGACGGTCAGCTGAGGCTCGGTCCAGGGGCAAAAGTGGTGATAAAGAACCCTGCCGAAGGGGCCACAAAGTGAACATCTCCGAGGTCTTCATACGCAGGCCCGTCATGACCACGCTCGTCATGCTGGCGATCCTCGTCTTCGGGATTGTCGGCTACAAGCTGCTGCCTGTCAGCGACCTTCCGAATGTCGATTTCCCCACCGTTCTCGTGAGCGCCTCCCTTCCGGGGGCAAGCCCCGAAACCATGGCCTCTGCGGTGGCCACACCCCTGGAGAGGCAGTTTTCTACAATAGCAGGGCTCGATTCGATGACTTCGACAAACGGACTGGGCAGCACCCAGATCACCCTTCAGTTCAACCTCGACCGCAATATCGACGCGGCGGCACAGGACGTACAGGCGATGATCTCGAAGGCGGCAAGACAGCTTCCCCAGGACATGCCGAACCCCCCGACATACCGGAAGGTCAATCCCGCGGACCAGCCCGTACTTTACGTGGCGCTCAGTTCACCCACACTTCCGCTCTCCACCGTCGACGAATACGCCGAAAACTCTATCGCCCAGAGGATATCAATGATAAACGGCGTGGCCCAGGTCCAGGTCTACGGCTCCCAGAAATATGCCGTAAGGGCGCAGATCGACCCCAGGGCTTTGGCGTCGCGGGGTCTCGGTATCGACGAGGTAATAAGCGCGCTGCAGAACAACAACGTGAACCTTCCGACGGGTGTGCTCAACGGCAGTGACAAGGCCTTTACGATCCAGGCAAACGGTCAGTTGATGAACGCAACCGCATTCCGTCCGCTCATAGTCTCATACAAGAACGGCAATCCCGTCCGGCTGGACCAGATCGGACATGTTATCGACAGCGTAGAAAACGATAAGATAGCAAGCTGGTACAATAACACCCGCGCCGTGGTGCTCGCAATTCAGCGCCAGCCGGGGACGAACACGGTGGAGGTGGTTGATTCGATAAAGAGCCTTCTGCCTACTTTCAAGTCCCAGATGCCGGCATCGGTGGACCTGAACATACTCTATGACCGTTCCGCCTCGATCCGGGAGTCCGTGGCCGACGTAGAGTCCACCCTGATCCTTGCCATATTTCTTGTCGTCATGGTGATTTTCCTCTTCCTCCGGAACCTCTCGGCAACGCTCATCCCAAGCATGGCCCTGCCGATGTCGATCATCTTCACCTTTGCCGTCATGTACATTCTCGGTTACAGCGTCGACAACCTCTCGCTAATGGCCCTTATTTTGGCTGTGGGGTTCGTGGTGGACGATGCCATCGTAATGCTCGAAAACATCGTCCGACACATGGAGCACGGCGAACCTGTCCTCCAGGCAGCCCTGAACGGGTCCAAAGAAGTTGCCTTTACCATCCTCTCGATGACCCTTTCCCTGGTGGCCGTTTTCATTCCCGTACTCTTCATGGGCGGCATACTGGGCAGACTCCTCCATGAATTCGCCGTAACGATCGGGGTGGCGATTCTCGTATCCGGCTTTGTTTCCCTCAGTCTCACACCTATGCTCTGCAGCCGCTTCCTCCGCCCGCCTCAGACGCAAAAGCACGGCAGGATCTACGCCGTCTCCGAGCGGGTTTTCAACTCGATGCTGGCGGCCTACGACAAGAGCCTTCGGTATGTCCTCAGACACAGGATCTCCACCATGCTGGTGACCCTTTCCATCCTCGTGGCCACCGTCTACCTGTTTGTCATCATACCCAAGGGCTTTCTGCCGAGCGAGGACACGGGCCAGATATTCGCCTTTACCGAGGCCAAGCAGGGCATTTCCTTCGACTCGATGAAAAAGCATCAGCTCGAGCTGGCCTCGATTGTCAGCAGGGACCCGAACGTTGACTCATTCATGTCGGCCATCGGGTCGAGCGGCATGAGCGCCTCGAGCAATACGGGGAGGATGTTCATACGCCTTAAGCCCCGCTCGGAAAGACATCTGAGCGCTGACCAGATTATCCAGGAACTGAGGAGAAAGGTCTCGAAGGTCGTTGGAATCCAGATGTTCATGCAGAACCTTCCGCCCATCAGGATCGGGGGCCGTCTGACAAAGAGCCAGTATCAGTTCACGCTGCAGGGGCCCGATACTGACGAGCTTTACAAGAGCTCCATCCTGCTTGAGTCCAAATTGAAGACCCTCCCTGGATTGCAGGACGTGACCAGCGACCTCCAGATATCGAGTCCGCAGGTCAATGTCGAGATCGACCGTGACAAGGCATCGGCCCTGGGCATTACGGCCCAGCAGATAGAAGAGGCCCTCGGCGCTGCATACGGGTCGCAGCAGGTGTCGACCATCCTCGCCCCCAACGACGAGTACGAGGTAATCGTAGAGCTCGAGCCGCAATACCAGAAAAACCCTTCAGCCCTCCCGCTGCTCTACGTGCGGTCTGCTTCCGGCAATCTCGTGCCGCTCAACGCGGTTGCGAGACTGACGGAAAGCACGGGGCCCCTTTCGGTAAACCACCAGGGCCAGCTGCCGGCCGTAACGATCTCCTTCAACCTGAAACCGGGCGTTTCTCTCGGCAAAGCGGTTGCAGAGGTCGGGAAGATTGCCCGCTCCACGCTGCCGTCGTCGATAAGCACCAGCTTCCAGGGGTCGGCGCAGGCATTCAAGTCTTCGACAACCGGCCTGTTCCTGCTTCTTATCATGGCTCTCCTGGTCATATACATCGTCCTGGGGATCCTCTATGAGAGCTTCATCCATCCTCTGACCATCCTCTCCGGGCTTCCCGCTGCGGGCTTCGGTGCGCTGGTGACGCTCCTTATCTTCCGGCAGGACCTGAACATCTACGCCTTTGTGGGTATCATAATGCTCGTGGGCCTCGTGAAAAAGAATGCGATCATGATGATCGACTTCGCCCTGAACGCCCAGAGAAAAGAGGGCAAGGGCGTAATGGATGCCATCTACGAGGGGTGCGTAGTGAGGTTTCGTCCCATCATGATGACGACCATGGCGGCGCTCCTTGGGACACTGCCGATCGCGATCGGTTTCGGAGCAGGCTCCGAGTCCAGACGTCCGCTGGGACTCGCCGTCGTTGGCGGACTCCTCTTTTCGCAGCTTCTGACCCTTTACATTACGCCCGTTGTCTATTACTATCTGGAGACGTTCCAGGAAAAGGTCCGGACCGGGTTTGGAGCAGGTAAACGGGAGAAGACCGCAGGCGTGGAGGTGTGAGTTTCATGTTGCAATGCGGAGTAATAGGTTGCATTTTACCCTTTATTTTTGATTTCAGCAGCGGGAGTGAGGAGGATTACTTATGAAAAAGGCATTTGTCCTTGCATTATTGGTATTACTCGCAGTGCCGGCAGTCGGCGGGGCACAGGAGGCTTTCATAAAGAAAGGAGAGCAGCTCGACCTCCAGAGGTGCATAGAAATAGCGTTGCGGAAACAGCCGAGCATAGTCGCGGCAAAGAATACGGTGAATGTAAACCGAAGCAGGGTCGGGCAGGCCGAATCTGCCTATTACCCGCAGATCGATCTTTCCGCCGACTATTACAGGATCAAATCGGCAGGATTGTCGAACCGTTCGTCTTTTGTCGTCACCGACGGCGTCACTACCGCTTCTTCCTCCGGAACATCCTTCGACGAGTATACCGGCAGCATATCGGTCAACCAGCTGCTCTTCGATTTCTGGAAGACCCGGACCCAGGTGGACATCCAGAAGCTGAACGTCGGCGCCTCCCGTTCGGACCTCGATAATGCTTCGGAGTCGGTGGTCTTCAACGTGAAGCAGGCATATTACGCCGTCCTGCAGGCGAAGAGAAACAGGGATGTGGCCGAAGAAACGGTCAGGCAGTTCGAGCAGCACCTCGAACAGGCCAAGGGATTTTACCAGGTGGGTACAGCGGCGAAATATGATGTCACGAAGGCGGAAGTCGATCTCAGCAACTCGAAGCTGAACCTTATAAAGACCGAAAATGCGCTGAAGATCGCGAAGGTAAACCTCAATAACGCCATGGGTGTGCCCAATGCCCCGGAATACGCTATCCAGGACAACCTTTCGTACAAGAAATATGAGATAAGCTTCGATGAGGCGCTCCAGAGGGCCTATGAGAACAGGCCGGACCTCCAGTCGCTCACCTTTCAGAGGAAGGCCGCCAGCCAGTCGATAGAACTGGCGAAAAAGGGCTATTATCCCGTATTGACGGGAAGCGCCTCATACAGCCGCTCGGGACAGGATTTTCCCCTCCAGGAGGGGTGGAACGCAGGTGTGAGCCTGACCTTTCCGATCTTCAGCGGCTTCCTCACAAAAAACCAGGTGGCTGAACAGAAGTCAAGCCTCGAAGTGGTCCGCGCCAATGAAGAATCTCTGAAGCAGAGCATCCTGCTCGACGTTCAACAGGGATACCTGAACCTCGCCCAGGCCGCCGAGAGTATAACTACCGCCGATCTGACGGTAAAACAGGCGAAAGAGAACCTGGACATTGCCAACGGAAGATACGCCGCCGGTGTGGGCAACCCTATCGAAGTCACCGATGCAGAAGTATCGCTCACAAATGCGAAGACATCTTACATACAGGCCCTCTACGATTACAAGATAGCCGTTGCCACCATTGAAAAGGCGATGGGTGTCCGGTATCAGTGACCCCCCGGAGCAAAAAAAAGGCCCGCGTAATTGTCTTCATCCTCGTGCTTTGCGCATCAGGGATACTCCTTTTTTTGTCTCTTCGCGGGAACAAGGTTTCTCCCGCCATCCGCGTGACCGGTATCATTGACGGAGTGGAAGTGAATCTCGCCCCGAAGGTCGCCGGCAGGATCTCCTGGACATGCTGCAACGAAGGCGATACGGTCAGCCGGGGGCAGACTGTTATCCGCCTCGACAGCGCGGACGTCAAGGCGTCGGTAGAGCAGGCTGCTGCCGGTGTCGAAAAGGCAAAGGCGGACATCAAGACGGCTGAAGCCGCCGTTCGGAGCACTGAGGCGAACCTGAAAAGCGCCGAGGCGGATTCCGCAAGCGCCAGGGCGGATATCGCCAAGGCCTTTGCCCAGATGGATGAGTCAAGGAAGGACATGGAGCGGGCGAAGGCGCTTTCCGGGAAGGAATACATATCGAAGCAGTCACTGGACCAGGCGGTTGCTGCCTATGATATGAATGCCGCCGCGTACGAGGCGTCAAAGGAACAGCTGAACGCTGCTAATGGAAAAAAGAAAGCGGCGGCAGCGGATCTCGGCGCCGCCGTCAGCGAGGCAGGCTCCTCGAAGGCGGCCCTGAGCGAGGCCGTTGCCAATCTCGCCTTTTACCGGTCGAAGCTGAACGACACAGTGATAATATCCCCAGTGTCGGGCACTGTCATATTCAAGTCCATGGAGACGGGTGAAACGGTCTCTCCGGGTGTCACTATCATGACTGTTGTGGACCTGAACAGCCTCTACGCCAGAGTTGACATAGATGAAACAAAGATAGGCGGCATAGTCCTCGACAGCCCCGCCTTCGTGAGAGTTGACGGAATGCCGGGAAAGGTCTTCAGGGGAAGGATCACGGAAATCGGCCGCTATGCCGAATTCGCGACGCAGAGGGACGTCGTTCGCGGCCGGGAGGACATCAAGACTTTCAGGGTAAAGGTGAAGGTGGACGACCCGAAGGGCCTTCTGAAGCCGGGGATGACCGTCGAGGTGGAGATACCCGAGAAGACATGAGTGCATGCAAAAAGAAAAGGCGATAAGCGTCACCGGGATAACAAAGAGATTCGGAGAGATCACTGCCGTGGATAACGTGAGCTTCGATGTGGACGAAGGAGAATTCTTCGGCTTTCTGGGTCCCAACGGCGCCGGGAAAACGACCCTGATAAGGATGCTCACCACCCTCCTGAAACCAACTGACGGCCAGGCGTTTGTCTCCTCTTTTGACGTTGTCAAGGACCCGGCCGAGGTAAGGCGGAACATAGGCGTCGTGCCCCAGGCCATGACAAGCGACCTCGACCTTACGGGGTATGAGAACATGGACCTTTACGGAAGGTTCTACGGCATACGCGGAAGAGAGAGGAAGGAAAGAATAAGCGATCTCCTCGACAAGGTGGGGTTGACATCGAGGTCAGGCGACCTTGTCGCAACTTATTCGGGCGGCATGAGGCGGAGGCTTGAGATCGCCAGGGTCCTCGTCCACAGACCGAAACTGCTCTTCCTCGACGAGCCGACGATCGGCCTCGACCCGCAATCAAGACGCGTCGTGTGGGACTTTCTCGAAAAACTTATCGAAGGCGACTCGATGACGATCTTTCTCACAACCCATTATATGGAAGAGGCGGAGGCGCTCTGCGGCAGGGTTGCCATCATCGATGCCGGCACGATCATAGCCCTTGGCAGCCCGGCGGAACTGAAGGCGCAGATACCGGGAAGCGATATAATATCGCTCACGCTGGAAACTCTCACGGATGAAGTGGTCAGGAGAGTAGAGGAACTCCCTTTTGTACACAAGGTAAAGACGGAGGACAACTCCGTCCGGGTCTACACCGACAACGGTGCAAGAAACCTCCCTTCGCTCATCGATGAGGTCAGGAAAGCAGGCGGCTCTGTACAGTCGGCGACAATCCACGAACAGTCGCTGGAAGACGTTTTTATACATTACACGGGCAAATCCATACGGGAGGAGGAAGCGAAGAAGGTGAGCTTTCTTGTCGGTGCCGGCATTCCGCAGAAACTGGGAAGATAAGAAATTAAGTCAGAAGTATAGATGCAGAATGCAGAAGTAAATCTTGAGATACAAAGGCCGGTTTTGAAACGAAGATGATAAGGCTTCTTGCTGTCATAGAGAGGGACCTGAAGAAATTCAGGCGAAACCCCGTTGTGCTCGCCATGAGCATCCTCATGCCGATTATCTATCTCGTGATCCTCGGGAATTCCTTCCAGGGCAAGCTGACAGGCCTCCCGGTGGCCGTCGTGAGCCGTGACACCGGTCCCTTTGCAAAGCGGCTGGTAGAAAACCTGCGGGCCATTGAGGCGGGGCCGGCAACCTTCACCCTGATCAGAATGACCGACAGCCGGGAAGCGATAGACGGTGTCAGAAAGGGAAGGTACAAGGGCGCACTCATCATACCTCAGGATTTCAGCCGCAGGATGACACTGAAGGGACGGCCGGAGGTCGGGCTGTTTCTCGACAATACGGACGGGATATCATCGGAGACAATACGGAACCTCGTCAACAGTGCACTGGCGTCGCTTGGCTCGCCCTACGTACCGATAAGGGAAAGGGCGGACATCGCACACCTGAGGGATATAAACCTCTATCCCAAGGTGGACTATTACCAGTCGCTCGTGCCTGGTGTCGTGATTATGGCGATCTTCCTCGGCACTCTTACGACCGGGGCCTTCAATCTCGTCATGGACCGTTTCCTCGGCATCGACGAAAGTTATCTGCTCACACCCCTGTCGAAATCTCATATAGTCGCGGGCCTTATAATAAGCGGCCTTTCGATCACCACGATAATCGCCACGGTTATCTTCACCGTGAGTGTCCTGATCACGGGAATACCCCTCGCGCGGGCGGTCCAGCAGTGCGCCTCGATCTTCCTCGTCATCGTCCTCACGACACTGTGCCTCCTGAGCCTCATGTTTGTCATCCTCGGGAGAATCGGCCATCCGCGCATAGTCGGCATATTGAGCGGCTTTCTCAACGTCATTCTTTTCTTCCCCAGCGGGGCCGTATATCCGGTAGCCAGTTTCCCCGGATGGCTCAAGACCTTCGCAAGGATAAACCCCGAGGCCTATGCAGTAGACGCTCTGAAATCCATCCTCTTCAAGAACGCTCCGGTTACAAGCATCTCCGGCGATCTGGCCTTTCTCGCCGTTTTTACCGCGGTCATGATGACTACCTCGATTCTTGCCTTCAAGAGGACCCTGTAATCGAGCTTTTGCCCTCCCTGTCGTTTTCTGTAAAGAGGCTTCAGGCGCACTTTTTCGGCCTGTTTTATTAATTCTTATTAATTCATAATTTCTTCAAATTTCTGTTCTAAGATAGAAATCAAGGGTAACCAAAACCCTTTGTTCAAACCCCTCCTTAGGTAGCCAGGCCCCCCCCTGGCTACCTTCCTATTTACCCCGAAAAGGATTTCCTGACCTGTTTTTCCGGCAGAGATCTTGACTAATCAGCCCATCACCTGATATTTATTTAACATTACATTTCACCGCAGAGGTGCATTTTGATCCCGCAATTGCGCCGGATCAGGAAATGAATCCAAATGCAGAACGAAATTGTTGATCAGGAGACCTCTCAAATGCGCACTGCACTGGTTACGGGCGCATCAAGAGGGCTGGGAAAAGAGATAGCGCTTACACTCTCCAGGCATGGATATCAAGTTGCGGTAAATTACCTGTCATCGGCACAAGAGGCGGCCGATGCCGCTTCGAGGGTGGGTGAAAAGTCGTTTGCCGTAAGGGCCGATGTCGGAAACATTGGCGAGGTGGAGGAGATGGCCTTGCAGATCGAGAACAGGTTCGGAAGACTGGACGTTGTTATCAACAATGCGGGAATCGCGAAAGACAGCCTCCTGCTGAGGCAGTCCGAAAGCGACTGGGACCGCATAATCAATACTAACCTCACGGGATCCTTCAACGTTATGAGGGCAACGGCGCCGCTTATGAAAAAATCCGGGGGCGGGCATGTCCTCAACATCTCTTCCTATTCCGGACTCAAGGGCAAGGCCGGGCAGCCGGCTTACAGTGCCTCAAAGGCAGCCTTAATCGGGCTTTCTCATACTGCAGCGAGCGAACTGGCGCCGTATAATATCAGAGTAAATGTGCTCTTGCCGGGATACATGATGACCGAGATGGGCGCCACTGCGCTCAAGGCTATGGAGAAGGCTGGAGAAGACAGCATATCGGGGAAATTGTCCGACCCCCGTGAAGTGGCGGAATTCGTGGCTTATCTTGTCGGCACGAAAAATATCACCGGGCAGGTTTTCAGTCTGGACAGCCGGACAATTTAAGCCTGGATGTCCGCTGCCTCTTTACATATGTTTGAGTGCTCCGGCCGCCAGATGGCTTCTTGGCCCTCACCGGCAAAGCAACAAAACCACTGCCTGGTGCGCCCGTCTTTAACTCCTTTATAGTCCTTTTCCTGGAGGATGTCGGGAATTGCCTTCCTTCCCTCACTATGACAAAAATTGCAGCCATCCAATGCCTTCACGCCAGGTCTAAGGCTTTCGGGGTAAATTGTGCCGATGTTCCTTATCTTACAGAAATCACGGGTGACCCGGCCTTAGTGTATTGGACAAGAACGAGAATGAAGCACCTGTATCGCCGACAAAATAAATGACGTTCCGTCTCACTCCACATTAACAAACCGTGGCGGCGGCGGCTTGAACATCTTACGCTTTCTCGTATTCAGGTAGTGAGGACATATCCTGTATTGCGTATCCTTGCAATATGCCTTCATCTCGTAAAGACTGGGTACGTAGACCCGCCTGCCGGCCTTGCACACCAGCAGATAATTTCCTTCCAGAAAATTGCAGCTCCCGGTCCTCATCGTGATCCTCATCTGAATCCGAAAAAATTACGAATCTATCGGCTGATAATGTACCTCATGTCTTCTTTCGGAAAGAAATCTCAGAACGATCTGCCCTCTCGGCTTTGTTTCATCAGACTCATGTTCCATCGTACCATTGTGTTCGCTCACCAGGAAACTCACCAAACGGAGGACCAGACTTAGTGACGCCTCTCCCTCTCTGGGCCAGGACGTCACTTCCATCCCGTGTTGTTCATAGGACCCCTTATAAGCCGCCGAGATTTCGACGATCTTGCGCGAATAATCTTCACCTGTCGACATAGCCGTTTCAGAGGCCGGCTTCGGAGTGACAAAAGATGATTTTGTCGAAAAAATGATATCTCCACCGGAAGGCATCAGAACGATGGCGTACCGAACGATGGAATCCAAAATAAAAGCCATATGTTCGTCAGGTACAACAGTTTCAGGGAGTTCCTTCTCAAGTCTCTTGAATACCCTGATTTTCTTTTCCTGGAGTTTATGCTGATTATTCTCTACCGCCTTTCCTATAAGATTGTTTACGGTGTCTTTTCTCGTAACGACGGCCGTTGACTTCATATAATTGAGGAAGCCGTCCAGCAACAGATCGATTTGCTCGATGATGCCGCTGATCTGCGTGTAGAAAAACTCTTCGAAGTACTTGTCAACAAACTTCTTCCGCGTGAGGCGGGAAAGATCCCGGATGTCGTACAACATGCTCTTGGTGCTATGAATTACGTCAAGTAATAGGGGACTATCCATCAATAACTGTCGCTGATCCCGCCTTGAGACGGGGCGGGTGGAGGAGAGAACCTGAACAGCCCCGAAGATACGAAAGGGTCGCTTTGATTCCCCAGGTCGTCCTTGGAAGTAATGCCGATATAGTACACTCCCGGACTTCCTGGAAATTCAGGCCACTCATCGGGAATTATCAGCTCTGTCCTCCCCGTAACTTCCTTGAACACTATTCCCGGCGTCGCCTCCCACCTGAAGTTGTCAGGATCAAAAACGCTCTGATCCGAGCCGGTATATACAACATAGCTTGAAGCCCCCTCAACAGCTTCCCACCAGATGCGTCGTTTGCGAATAAATGGCATGTTATACACTCCTTTCCAACCATTTTTTTAGACTGGACCACCCCGCCGTTAACCCGGACTCCCCTGCGGAGAGGAATTCTTTAAAAGTCCGCTTCTATTATATCATGCAGTCCAAGAGAAAGGAATTCAATCGGCGAGTCATTGATTTTGTGTAATGTGCACGGTAATAGCCGGCCCCGATTCAACATAACGATCCTCCTCACCGATACTACGAAAGATTTTTGAACAGGTCAGCAACCTGAAAATCGTGGTTTGGAGTGTGAGAAGAAGCAACTCATTCCCGGCAGGCCTTTCCTTCGTCCTGATCAGACGTTCTCGGTCATCTCCCAGACGCCGCAGGGACATATGCCGGCGCAGAACCCGCAGCCTATGCACTTTTCGTCATCGACAACGTACTCGTAGGAGCCGTCCTCGTGCTCGACCCTGCTTATAGCGCCCCAGTAGCATGTGGCCTCACACATGTGGCAGTCGCGGCAGGTCGCGCAGGACATGCACAGGCCGGCCTCCTGCTTGGGCTCAAAGGCCTCGCGGCGGCATACCTCGTAGTATTCGGTCTTGATGTTCTCGTAAGGAACGACCTGTCTTACCTCGGGCATATAATCATAGTGCATCAGCTCCGAGTGGATCACGTCTGCCGCGATCCTTCCCTGGCCGATCGCATGTGTCACAAGGCCCGGCTTCGTTGCATCCCCGATGGCGAATACCTTCGGGTCGGATGTCCTGCCGAGATCGTCGACGGTGATCCATCCCCTTTCAGCGTGAACATCGGGGGGAAGGAAATCGAGGACCGGTACTTCACCGACGGACATGATCACCATATCGGCATCGAGGGACGTACCGTCCTTAAAAAAGATCTTCTTCGCCTTCTTGTCATATTTCTTTGCCAGCTTCGGCCAGATTATCTCCGTCCCCTTCTCCTTCGCAAGCTCCATCTCTTTGCCGAAGGCCGCAGGCTTCTGAATGTCGACTGCCGTCACGGAAGCGGCTCCGCAATTGAAGGCCTGAGAGGCAACATCCATCCCGACATTTCCGGCCCCTATGATCACGACCTTCTTCCCTTTCAGGACCACGTCCCTGCCGAAGTTTATTCCCTTCAGAAAGTCTATCGCGGACATGACGTCGTCGGAACCGGGGAATTCTATCTTTCTAGGCTTATGGGCTCCGCAGGCCACTACCACGACATCATGTGCCCTATAGATTCTTTCGAATGCCTTGAGGTTGATGCTTCTGCCGAGGTGAGTCGTCACTCCTATTTCCTT
>Ga0315550_1000502_pt1 | contig 23915 bp, 19 predicted proteins | sample SalMarSW160190MG_2_FD_203100 | JGI IMG/M metagenome (GOLD analysis project Ga0315550, IMG submission 203100) | Salt marsh sediment microbial communities from the Plum Island Ecosystem LTER, Massachusetts, United States - Salt Marsh Sediment SW1601-90 ... | reverse complement strand
ACTCCGCTGGGGTCGGCCGCCAACCCCGAGTGCCAGATTGATTCGATTGCGCAAAGCTGGGCGGTTCTATCCGGCGCGGGTGATTCGCAACGCGCGCGCCTGGCCATGGAATCGGTGGATCAACGCCTCGTGCGCCGCGACGATGCGCTGATCCAACTGTTGGATCCGCCGTTCGACAAGTCCCCGTTGAATCCCGGCTATATAAAAGGATACGTCCCGGGCGTGCGCGAGAATGGCGGGCAGTACACCCATGCGGCGATCTGGACGGTAATGGCGTTCGCGGCATTGGGCGACAGCCGGCGCGCCTGGGAACTGTTTGCCATGATCAACCCGGTAAATCATGGAAAAACACCGGAAGGGGTGGCGACCTACAAAGTCGAACCCTATGTCGCCGCCGCCGATGTTTATGCCCTCGCGCCGCACACCGGCCGCGGGGGATGGACCTGGTACACGGGCTCGGCCGGCTGGATGTATCGGCTGATCGTGGAATCACTCCTCGGCTTGAGGCTGGAAGTGGACAAGCTGCATTTCGCGCCGTGCCTCCCGGCGGATTGGAAGGCCTTCAAAATGCATTACCGGTATCGGGAGACGGTCTACCACATCGCCGTCACGCAAACGCACGCCGCCGATGATACGAAGATCGGCGAGACGAGTATTACGGTTGACGGTGTAGAACGTCTCGACAAAACCATTCCCCTGAATGACGACCGTCAAGAGCACTCGGTCGAAGTGAATATCCTGACTTCACACGGTTAAACCCCGGGTAACGACTGCAGCACGTCCGGGCGCCGGGGCTGAAATGCATAGTGATGCCGCCCAGCCCGACGATTCGTCATGATGGGCAACCGGGGCAGGCACCACGAGCTCCCGGCGCCCTTCTCCCGCGGGCGGGGAGACGCCACGCCAGTCACCACCACCGTGACCAAAACGTGACGCACTCCAGATCACTGCTGTCCATTCCTGTCCGTCTGAGTCACGGACGCGCGGAGCCTGGGCGCGTAACGTGTTGGTTTTCATGACTCAGGATTGAGGTAATGGGCTTCACACGGCAGGGGTCGCAGGTTCGAACCCTGCATCGCCCACCATCTTTCAGCAGTTACTCCAAGCACTTACCTGGCTGCATTCTCCATCTGTTTCCCGCTACAGTCGTCACCATGACCAAAACGTGCCTCGGAATTGTGGATCACTTTTCCACATCCGTTCTCTGGATGGCGATCAAACACTGGAGATTTAGCGTTAATCCCTGATGTCTACGTCTGGGCCAGGACAACGCACGCAGTTGCAACGATGTCTTCCACGCTGGCGCCGCGCGAGAGGTCGCTGATGGGGCGCGCGAAGCCCTGCAATACCGGCCCGATCGCCCGCGCGCCGGCCATGTGCTCGGTCAGCTTGTAGCCGATGTTGCCGGCGTCCAGATCGGGAAACACCAATACGTTCGCGCGTCCGGCCACGGGACTGTCGTCCCTGACCTTCTTCGCGGCCACGCGCGGCACCAGCGCCGCGTCGGCCTGCAGCTCGCCGTCGATCAGGAGTTGCGGCGCGCGCTCGCGGGTGATGGCGAGCGCGCGCGTGACCTTGTCCACGCGCGGATGCTTCGCGCTCCCCCGGGTGGAAAAGGAAAGCAGCGCCACGCGTGGCTCCTCCTCGAGCAGGCCACGATAGCTGTGCGCGGAGGCAAGTACGATGTCCGCGAGCGCCTCGGCGTCCGGATCGACGTTCACCGCGCAGTCGGCGTAGACGAAGACCCGTTCGTCCGCCTCCTCCAGTTGCGGCACGACGATCAGGAAAAAACTCGACGGGGTGCGGATGCCTTCGGCCAGCCCGATGGTCATCATGCCCGCTTCGATCACGCGCGCGGTGGTACTCGCGACGCCGGCGAGCATGGCGTCGGCGTCACCCGACTTGACCATCATGCCGGCATGAAACAGCGGCTTGCGTACCAGACGTTGGGCGACCTTGGGGTTCGTCTCGGGCCTGCCGGCTGTATAGAGCGTGGCGTAGCGCGACTGGCTGTCGCTGCGATCCGGATCGATGACGCGGATGCCATCGAGCGTGACACCTGTGCGTACAGCGGCGGCACGAACCTCCGCCGCGTCACCCATGAGGATGGGGCGCGCCAGGCCTTCGTCTTGCAGACGGCGCGCGGCGGCCACGACACGCTCGTCGTGTCCTTCCGGCAGCACCAGCCGGTGTTGCGCGCTCCGTACACGTGCCTTGCAGCGCTCGAGGATATCCATACGCCGGAAATGTCCTGGCGGGTCAGCGCACGACCATGACCGGACAGTGCGCGGTGGCGGTGACCTGTTGCGCCACGCTCCCCATGGCGAGTCCGTGCAGGCCCATCAGCCCGCGGGTTCCGATGACGACGAGATCGACGCCGTTGCGCTTCGCGTAGTCGACGATGGTCCGGGCGGCGCTGCCTTCCTCGGCCACGCGCTCGACGCGGTCCAGTCCGGCCTCACGCGCCCGCTGTTCCGCGGCGCCGAGGATCTTCTCGGCGATCTCCTGGCCGGCGCGCTGGTACACCACGCGCGCGGCCTCTTCCACCAGATGCTCGAGATGGGCACGCGCGGGGTGCACGTCAATGGCGTGGAACAGCACCAGCTGCGCCTGGCAGCGTTGGGCCAGGCCCACCGCCGTCTCCAGCGCCGGGGCGCTGTTCTGCGAGCCGTCCAGTCCCACCAGGATCTTGTCGAACATGGTCTTCTCTCCGGGTTTGCGCGCGCCGCTGGCTCGGCGACGACTCAGACGTATTCCTTGTATTTGCCCAGCATGCGCACCGGTTTCTTGAGTGCGTCGCGCCGGAACGGCTCGCCGAGCTCGCGGGTACACATCATCTCGAGCACGGTGGTCCTGCCCTGCTTCTGGGCGGTGCAGGCCTTCTCGAGCGCCTCGCCGATCTCTTCGACCCGGTTGACGGTGACGCCCTGCGCGCCCATGGCGATCGCCACCTGTGCGAAACTCGGATTCTTGAGGTTGCTGCCGACGAAGCGCCGGCCGTAGAAGTCCACCTGGTTCTTTTTCTCCGCGCCCCACTGACGGTTGTTGAACACCACCGCGGTGACGGGAATCTCCTCGCGCACGCAGGTGAGCGTCTCGATGAGGCTCATGGTCCAGGCGCCGTCGCCGACGTAGGCCACCGCCGGGCGGTCGGGCGCGGCCAGCTTGGCGCCGATGATGGTCGGGAACGCGTAGCCGCAGTTGCCGAAGCTCATCGCCGCGAACATGCTGCGCGTGCGGTTGAAGCGCAGATAGCTGTTCGACACCGAGCAGATGTTGCCGATGTCAGTCGAAACCATCACGTCCGCCGGCATCGCCTTCTCGAGCGCGCGCAGCATCTGGCGCGGGTGCATGCCCGCGTCTTCCTTCGAGACGCTCTTGCTCCAGTCGTCGGCCTCCTGCGTCCAGTCGTTGAGTTCGCGCTCCCAGTCCTCCTGCTGGCGCTTGATCTCGCGTTCGCGCTCGGCGCGCGTCGCCAGGCATGCGGGCTTGCCCGCCTTGAGGCGCGCGAGCAGCGACGCGGCCACGGCGCCGGCGTCGCCCCACAACCCGACGGAGATCGGCTTGACCAGGCCGAGCATCTTGTGGTCGACATCGACCTGGATGATCTTCGCCTGCTTCGGCCAGTAGTCGATACCGTATTGCGGCAGCGTACCGAACGGACCGAGGCGCGTGCCGAGCGCCAGCACGACGTCGGCCTGCGCGATCAGCTTCATCCCCGCCTTCGATCCCTGGTAGCCGAGCGAGCCGCACCACAGCGGATGATCGGCCGGGAAGGCGTCGTTGTGCAGATAGCTCGTCACGACCGGCGCGCCGAGCAGCTCCGCGAGGGCCTTGAGGTCATCGACCGCGCTGGCCTCGATGACGCCGCCGCCCGCCACGATCGCGGGGAATTTCGCCGCCGACAGCAGTTCCGCCGCCTGCGCCAGCGCGCGCTCGTTGCCGTTCGGGGCCAGGACGCGGACCGGCACGGGGATCGTCGTTTCGATCTCGCCGTAGAAGAAGTCGCGCGGAATGTTGAGTTGCGTCGGGCCGCGCTCGGACAGCGCGCGATCGAAGGCGCGCGCGGTGAGCTCGGCCATCCGCGCCGGGTTGTTCACGTGCGCCTGGTACTTCGTGATCGACTGGAAGATCGAAAGCTGGTTGGCCTCCTGGAAGCCGCCCAGGCCCATGCCCATCGTGCCGCCCTCCGGCGTGATCGCCACCACCGGCGAATGCGCCCAGTAAGCCGCCGCGATCGCGGTGACGAAGTTGGTGATGCCGGGCCCGTTCTGCCCGATGCACACCCCGTGGCGCCCGCTCACCCGGGCGTAGCCGTCCGCCATGTGCGTGGCGCCCTGCTCGTGCGCGGTCGGAATGAAGCGGATGCCGGCGGCGGGGAACAGGTCGAGCGCGTCCATGTAGGCCGAGCCGACGATCCCGAACACGTCGGTCACGCCCTGCGCCACCATCGTTTCCACGAATGCTTCACTGGGGGTCATGCGAGTCATCGTTGTCGTCTCCTGAGTTACGTCGTTACGCATCTTGCTAAGCTCTCTTTTCATTGCGTGCTCCGGCGCCCACCAGTTCGGGCAGTTTGAGGCGCTGAATCTTACCCGACGGCCCCTTCGGCAGCGAGTCGAGCACCCAGACCTGCTTCGGCGCCTTGTATTCACCGAGGCGCTGGCGGCAGAACGCCGCAAGCTCCTCGGCACTGCACGCGGCGCCGGGCTTCAAGGCCACGCAGGCCATGACTTCCTGGCCGTAATGCGGGTCCGGCACCGCGAACCCGGCGGCCTCGAGCACCGCCGGATGCTGGTACAGCACCTCGTCGATCTCGCGCGGCGCGATATTCTCGCCGCCCTTGATGATGATTTCCTTGAGCCGCCCGACGATGAAATAAAATCCGTCCGCGTCGCGGTACGCGAGGTCGCCGGTGTGCAGCCAGCCGTCGGGCTCCAGCGCCGCGCGCGTCGCCTCCGGGTTCTTGTAGTAGCCGCGGGTCACGTTGTCGCCGCGGATCATGAGCTCGCCGGTCTCGCCGTCGGGCAGCTCGCGTCCGCTCTTGTCGATGATCTTCGCCTCGTTGCCGCACGCCCGGCCGGGCGAGCCGTACCGGGGCGGTTCGGGCGGCAGCGGGTTCGCCAGGATCTGCGCCGCGGTTTCGGTCAGTCCCATGGTTTCGATCACCGGCACGCCGAAGCGCTGCTCGAAGGCGCGATGCATCTCGGGCGCCAGCGGCGCCGAGGCCGAGCGTCCGAAGCGCAGTTGCTTCAAGCCGCCGAGCGCCCCGGCGTCGAAGCCGTCGCGTTCGGCGCGCTCCAGCAGATAGGAGATGATCGTCGGCACCACACTGAACCAGGTGCAGCGGTAGCGCGCGATCTGACCCCAGAACTGGCCGACGCTGAGCCGGTGCGGCATCACCACGCTGCCGCGGCTGACCAGCGGACCCATGACCGTGACCATCTCGCCGTTGATGTGGTAGAGCGGCAGCACGCACAGCGCGCGATCCTGGCCGTTGAGACGGTGCGCGTGCGCGGTGTTGTGGCCTCCCGCAATGGCGTTCCGGTGGGAAAGCAGCGTGCCTTTCGGGCGGCCCGTGGTTCCCGAGGTATATATAAGGAGACCGACGTCGTCCGCGCGCAGCGGCGGCGGCACCGGCGCCGGGCCGCGTCTCCCGGGGGCGCCGGGCCACTCCGGACCGTGATCCTCGCTCACCGTGATCACGGTGATGCGCCCCTGCGCGGCGTCGATGAGCGCCGGGTACTTCTCGCGATATTGACGGGAGACGAACAACAGCTTGCTGTCGGAATGCTGCAGCACGTATTGCAACGCATCCACGCCGGCGACCGCGTTGAGCGGCACGATGATGCGTCCGGCATATTGAATGCCGAGGAACAGAAAGGTGGTCCAGACGCCGTTGTCCATGAGAAAGGCGGCCTTGTCGCCCTCGCCGAGCCCCAGGGCGGCGAGCCGCTCCGTCACGGACCGGCACGCTTCCTGCAACTGCCCGACCGTCACCGTTACGTCGGACTCGGGCGCGATCAGGTAGACCGCGCCCGGATCGGCCGCGGCCCAGTCGTCGATCAGCGACCGGATCGTGTCCTTCGACTGCGCCTTCGCGCTTCCGGCGTCATGCTCCTCCTGCCTGATCCCGTACTTGCGCCAATAGTTGCCGAACAGTTCCTCCTCGCTGGGCTCGTCGGGCGCGATGGTGCGCGAGATGCGGGTGATGTTCAGGTAGTGACGGTAGTTGAGATTGTCCGAGATGCTGTTGCGCCCCCAGGTCCCGCATCCCATGGAAAGCGAAAACGGCAGACCGTTGTCGAACGCCCCGCCCGTGGCGAAGCTGTGCGCCTGGTTCACGATCACCCGGCAGACCGGCAGCTCCAGCCCCAGGCGCATAACGTGCCTGTCGTCGGCGGTGTGGACGCCCACCGAGTGCCCACGCCCCTTGAAGTCGAGCACGCCGCGGACGATCTCGATCGCATGGTCGAAGTCACGCGCCCGGTAGACGGTAAGCACCGGGCTCAGCTTCTCGTCCGAGAACGGAAATCCCGGCCCCCAGCCGGATTCCTCGACCATGAGAAAGCGCGGATTGGGCGGGTCGGTCGGCGCGAGGCCCGCGATGGCGCAGATGGCCTCCGCCGACTTGGCCACGATGTCGCGGTTCAGACGCCGGTCGGTCCACATCACGCGCTCGAGACGCTGCTTCTCCTGGGCGCTGAGCAGCGCGCCCCCCTGCGCCTTCAGCGCCCGGATCACGGGCGCGTAACACTTGTCCAGGATGATCAGGGCGTTTTCCGACGAGCAGCTCGTGGCGTTATCGAAGGTCTTCGAGGCGGCGATCAGGCGCGCCGCCGCGTCGGGTTCGGCGCTCTCGTCCACGATCACCGGCACGTTGCCCGCGCCGACCCCGATGGCCGGCGTCCCGCTGCGATACGCCGCGCGCACGTTGCTCTGCGACCCGGTTGCCACGATGAGGTCCACCTGGCGCATCAGCTCCTGCGTCAACTCCTTGTTCACCGGCGGCGGGAGCTGTTGCACGAGATCGGCGGGCGCGCCCACGCGCCGCAACGCGTCGTGGATCAGCTCGACCAGCCGCGCGCACACGCGCTCGCCCTTCGGCGACGGCGCCAGAATGATGGCATTGCGGCCCTTGAGCGCGTTGAGGACCTTGTTGAACGGCGTGGCCACCGGGTTGGTCGACGGCACGATCGCGCCGACGACGCCGGCCGGGCGGGCGATTTCGACGATTCCCCGATCCGGGTACTCGGCAATGACGCCCACGGTACGCGCGCGTTTCAGATCGCGCAGCAGGCCCATGGTCTTGCGCCGGTTCTTGGTGATCTTGTCCGCGACGTTGCCGAGCCCGGTCTCGCGCACCGCCATCTCGGCGAGCGCGCGGTTGTTCACCGGATCGACGAGCGCCCAGCCGACGGCGGCGACCACCTCGTCCACCTGGTCTTGCGTGTAGCGCTCATAGGCGCACTGAGCGGTGCGCGCCCGCTCGACCAGGGCGCCGACCGCGGCCGGCACGTCGCCGCGCGGCGGTGTCGCCGAAACTCCCGTCACCTCTGCCATCAACTACCCTCCCGATCGGACTGCCGTCCGATGAGTCTCTGCGACCGGATCGCCTCACGTTCCCGGGTCTTCCGACGACCCGGGCGCGCCTGCAGCTTCCGTCTTAAAACACCCCGGCGGCCTGCCGGGACCCCGCCTTGCCCTACTTCTTGTGAACCAGCTCCTTCAGCAGGGATTCGAGGTATTTCTGCCGGGCCTGGAACATCTTGATCACCTGCTCGCGGGTCATGACGTGCAACGGTGATCCGCCGTCTTTCATCTTCGCCTTCACCTTCTTGTCCTCGAACATCTTCGGCACATTCGCGGCGAGCATGTCGATGACCGCTTGCGGCGTGCCCTTGGGCACCATGACGCCGCGGAAGTTGACGCTCGAGTCATCGACGTCGATGCCGTCTTCCTTGAAGGTCGGCACGTTCGGGAGGAACTCCTTGTTGCGCTCGTTGTCGGCGATCGCCAGAATCCTGACCCGGTCCTGGTTGCGGTAGGCATCGGACAGGTTATTGAAACCCGCCATCACCTGCCCACCCATCACCATTTGCAGCGCCGCGACGCCGCCCTTGGCCGGGATGTAGGTGAGCTTGATGTTCGCCGCTTTCTCGAGCTGCAGCGTCGCGATGTGATGACCCACGTACAGGCCCGCGCCGGACACCGTGATCTTACCTGGATTCTTCTTCGCGTACGCGATGAAGTCTTTCACCGACTTCAGCGGACTGTCCTTGCCGACAATCAGCACCGCCGGGTCCGCGCCCCAGTTCGCGATCGGTTCGACATTCTGGATGTTGTATTTGGTGTCGAAGGCGATCGACTGGGCGATGAAGTGCGGCAGGTTGTAGGCCGCGAGGTCATAGCCGTCCTTGGTCGCGTTCTCGGCAAACCAGTTCCAACCGACCTGACCGCCCGCGCCCGCCTTGTTGATGATCACGATCGGCTCCTTGAGGTAATTGTCGGCCATCATGGTCACGATCCGCGCCTGGAAATCCGTCGCCCCGCCCGGCGGGTAGGACACCATCAGGCTGATCGGTTTGTCGGGATAGCTGTCGGCGGCGAGCGCCCCCACCGCGGCGAATGCCATACCAGCGACAAGAACCATCCCCAGTTTGTGTAACAGCTTTGAAGTTATCTTCATTGTCCTTCTCCTCTCGGGTTACGTGGAGCTTCCATGACTTCATGTCTTTAGTAAGGATCAGGACCGCGCCACGAAGTGCCTGACCCCGCGAAAACACCGCCTCAGAAAGCGAACCCCCGCGGCATCTGTACGCGAAGCAGCGTCCAGAAAACCAGGTAAAGCACGCCCAGGAAGGCGACGGAAATCGGCACGCAGCGCTTGGCTGTTGCCAGACCACGCCCGGGCGCGTACAGGATGCCGAGCGATGCGAAGGCGAGCCACGAGCTTACATAGAATCCGACCGACTGCGCGATGGCCATGTAGACGAGCAGCACCAGAATCCCGGGCCAGAGCCTGGCCCACGGGATATCTACTCCGGCCGTCTGCGGCTTCCTGTTCTTGCCCAGCTCCGTCACGAACATCGACGCCCCCAGCGCGACCATCAACAAGCCGAGCATCTGGGGAAAGTAATACGCCAGCGGGTAGTCGCTGCCGAGCGCGGCCCAGAACAGAAACCCCCCGAGCGCGATGCAGGCGATCGACGTCAGGCGCGCTACCATGATTCGCCCCCTTGCGCCTTGCGGCGCTTTCTCGCCAGCAGCTCGACATAGACGCTGTAGGCAATCGAGAACACGCAAAACCCGATCAGGATGAGGTTCACGGTGCCGGTAAAGAAGTAGGGAAGCAGGCCGTTCTGGGTCTGCGCAATGAGCCGGCCCTGCATGAAATTGGTCTCCGCGATCGGCCCGAGGATGATCCCCAGAACCACCGGGGCCGGGCTGAAGCCGAACTTCGTCGCGAAATACATGCCGGTACCGAGCGTCATCATCACGAGGACGTCGGAGAAGCTGTTTTCGACGCTGTACGTCCCGAACACGGCGAGCACGACGACCGCGGCCGCCATGAAATTATCGGGCACCCGCATGACCCAGCGGCTCCATCGGCTCATGTACAAGCCGAAGATCCCCATCAATATCTGTCCCAGCAGCAGCGAATCGATGAAGGTCCAGGTGACCTTGGCGTGCGTCGTGAACAGATTCGGCCCGGGAAACAAGCCGTGAATGAGCAGCCCGCCGAGCAGGACCGCGGCCGTGGGGCTGCCCGGCACGCTGAGCGTGAGCAGCGGGACCAGCGACGGACCCACCATGGCATTGTTGGCCGACTCCGAGGCGATCACGCCATCGGGCTCGCCTTGACCGAAATTCTCCCGGCGCGAGCTGAACTTGCGATTCTGGTCGTAGGAAACGAGGCCGGCAATCTGGCCGCCCGCGCCCGGAATGAGCCCGACGATGATCCCGACGATGCTGCCGATCGTGAGCGCCTTGAACCGCCGCAGATTCGTCCGCAGGGACTCGATCACGCTGCGGTTCTCCATTTCATACACCTCATTCCGCTGCGCGCCCGACAATCCCTCGAACATGCCGAAAACCTGGGGAATCGCGAACAGCCCTATGAGCGCGGCGATAATATTGATTCCGCCCTGCAGATGGTCGGTGAACACGAATCGCTGGACGCCGTTGATCGGATCGTAGCCGATGGTCGAAAGCCACAGACCGAAGACGCCGGCGAACAGGCCCTTCACCACCGATTTCGCGCCGAGCGTCCCGATTACGGTCACGCCGAGCACAGCCGTCCAGAACAGCTCGGACGGTCCGAACTTGAGCGCAAAGTTCGCGAGCACCGGTGTGAAAAAGATCAGCACCATGACGCCGAGCACACCGCCGATCACCGAACTGATGAAGGCGTAGTGAAGCGCCTCCGTGGCGCGGCCCTGGCGCGCCATGGGATGGCCGTCCAGCACCGTCGCGATGTTGGCCGGCGCTCCGGGAATGTTGATCAGGATGGCGCTGATCGCGCCACCGGCCACGGTGGAAGTGTATAAAGCGCCGAGCAGAATCAGGCTCGGAGCGGTGTCCATGTGGAAAGTAAACGGGATGAGCAGCGCCACGGCCATCGTGGGACTGAGACCCGGCGCCGCACCCAATATCAGGCCGCCGACGGTCCCGAGGATCAGGACGGTGAGATTCCAGGGAACAAATATCTCCGGGAGGTAATGGATGAAGTCCACGCGCGCTCCTCCTGCCTGTGTGACCGCATCCGCCATATCCGTCGGCGCGTCATGCCAGTCTCGTGCCGGCTTGTATATCAGTCGGCCTTATTAACTTTATTATCCGCATGCACGTTAATCATACCGTCCCGCACTGTCAAGGCGGGAACCGTTGAATGCGTCGCACGATTCGGGATCACGCAGCGGGACTCGCATGAAAATCAACGCCGGCGCGCACGGCGGCGTACCCGCTGGCCGTGGTTCACGGTCGGCACGTGCGATTGCACGATGCGAGATGCGAATCAAGTCTTCCGGGCGCGCGCTGCTATATATAGAGAGTGTATTTGTTACGGAGAAACTCGAACCGGCCGGGAGTGCGCGTCTCTGCGTGCCTGCCTGCCGGTACGGACAAATGATGAGGGCGGTTTTTTTACCGCTTATCAAGAAGTGACTACTAGCTCATCGTCAGTTGGTGCACGGGGCTCGGTCGGTGTCGCTGTCAGCGGCGGTGCCATTGTTCAACCGCGATTAACTCCTTTAAGCTGAATTTAAGTTGCAGAAGATCTTCCGTTTCTGAAATTCGCCTCAAAATCTGCCAGCGGATCACGACAACCATTCGCCTTCGGCAGGACTAAAATTTTTTACGCAGCCCGACCATGAAGCCGCCCGGGAGGGCGCTCAGGATGAGCGGCTGCGCGCGCGAATGGGCATAGATGCCGGACGCCGTGCCAATGGCAAACCCCGCCAGCACGTCGGTCTGCCAGTGGCCCCAGACCTTGACCCGGGCCACCATGTCGTAAGCCGGCAGGAGCTCGAGCGCATAGACCGCGGGATGGTCGTGCCGGTATTCCGCCACAAACGGCGTCACGATGGCGCTTACCGCGGCCACCTCCCCGCTCGGGAAGCTGCGATGCCCGCCACCCTGAAAAAACTTGTTGGGGTTGTCGGTCTCGGCCGGCCGTTCGCGGGAGAAGGTGACTTTCAGCACCTCGGTCGACAAACCCGCTATCGTCGTGGAATCGATGGATTGCCAGAAGGTTTTGCCCAGGCGGGTTTCGCCGCCCTCCCAGACGGCGCCGGCGATGTCGCCGACGATCATCAGATTGATCAGGTCGCGCTGGTACTTGCGCTGCCAGATTCCGCTGTCGTCCCGGGCAACGCGGCGGTCGATTCCCAGCGGGCCGCCGCCGGCCAGCGCCGGTCCACAGAAAGTGACCGTGATGATCGCCAATGCCAACGCACCCGATATTTTCTTCATCCGCTCCTCCCGCCCGTTCGCGGCAAGTAAGACCTCATCGGGGTGCTCGAAGTTCACGCGGAAATCAACAATAACAAAACGGGGCCAGCGATGGGCCCCGTTTTGCTTTCGACTTTTAAGGATACATTAATGTATCCGTTCGGGCCGTTCCGGACGCATGGGGCGCTCCGGACGACCGATGCGTTCCGGCCGCCCCACTCCCTCCGCCCTTCCGGCCTTTTCAATTCCGCCGCTCTTTTCAATTTTCCGGGGATGCGACGAAGCTTGCGCCCGGGATTCCCTGCGCAGTTCGTTGCGCGTGTGCATGGCGGTGCTGACAACGGGCCCCAGCTTGAAGCCGAGATCCTTGGCGATCTTGCCCCAGCCCATCTTCCGGCCGCGCAACGTTTCAATCTTGTTCAGCGCGTCCATCATCGTTGGGTAGCTTTTGGGGTCCGTCAAGGTCAGGCGCTGCGCCATCGCAAGCTCGATGGAGGTCTCGCCCCAACCCTGTTTTTTATCGCGCAGGTCGCTCACCACGCCGGGCGCCACCTTGTACTGGCTGGCAAGCGCCTGAATTTTTGCATCCCGCGACGTCGCGGCCGCGTTCTGGTCGATTTCCTGCTTTACGGTTTCCAGCCGCGCTTCGTCCGTATTGGAACGGGCCCAGACCGGAACTCCCATGGCCATGATCATGATAAAACCGCCCAGCACGGCCGCGGTAATGTGTCCCTGCATCGTCCTCTCCCTGATTGAGTTACGGAGACGCGTATTAACGCACAAGCGGGTGAGAGGTGTGTGACCGTTCGGCAGACGAATCAGGCCTCCCATTCCTCCAGCGGCGAGCTGGGTTGGCGTTTCTCCATCAGCAGGCGCTTGGCCTTCGCCTCGTCCTCGGCGAATGCCATGCGCACCCCGTTGGGATTGTCGGGCGACTCGGCGATGCGAAGTTCCCGGCAGAGATCCTTCGCTTCCTGGTATTTCTCGCAGGATTTGGCCAGGGTGAACTGTTTGTCAGGTGAGATCTTGAAGACGAAATAAGGCATGGCGTCGGGGAGTCCGGGGATGGTTGTAAGCCGGGAAATGCTACCGCGTGACCGCGCGATTGTCATTATTCTCCGACGTGCAACAACTGGCCGCGCACGCGCGCGTTCTTGAAAAAAGCCAGGAATGAAAGAAAACCGGCAGTGAGGTAAATGACGTTCAGGACGACGGCATGCAGCAGCAAATCCGCGCGGAAGGTATGGTCAATCAACACCGCACGCATGCCCTCGAACACGTGACTCGACGGCAGCACGGCGGCGACGTACTGCAACCACGTCGGCAGGGTGCTGATCGGATAATAAACCCCGCTGATGGGCTGCACCGCGAAGATGGCGATCCAGGCCAGGCTCTCGGCGCCGAGCCCGTAACGCAGGACGATGCCCGATACCAGCAGTCCGATGGCCCAGCCCATCACGAGCAGGTTCACGAAAAACGCCAGCAGCGGCAGGCCCAGGCTGAATATCGAATAATGGAACAGCGGAATGGCGATGAGCGCGGCGCCGCCCACGCCGAACAAGGTGCGGATCAGGCTCATGGTCAGCAGGGTGCAGGCCAGCTCGAACGGGCGCAGCGGGCTCACGAACAAATGCCCCAGGTTGCGCGACCACATCTCCTCCATGAACACGAGCGAGACACCGAGCTGGCCGCGAAACAGCACATCCCACAGCAGCACGGCGGAAAGCAGCACACCAGAGGCCTGCGCGATCCACGAGCTGTGATTGACCAGGAACATGGTAATGAATCCCCACAGGATCATCTGTACCGTCGGCCAATACATGAGCTCCAGGATGCGCGGGCCGGAGCTGCGCAGCAGATACAGGTTGCGCAACACCAGCGCGGAAATACGGCGCAGCGACGGCAGGAACCCGGTTTGTGCGTGCGCGATAACCGTCATTTCTTCAGCACCTGCTTGTCGTCGGGGATTATTTCGAGATGGCGTTCCCGCGCGATGTCGATGAACACCTCCTCCATGTTCTGCCGCCCATAACGGGCCAGCAGCTGTTGCGGCGTGCCCCGATCCACGATCCGGCCCGCGCGCAGCATGATGACGTCGTCGCACAGCCGTTCCACCTCCGACATGTTGTGCGACGCCAGCAAAATAGTCGTGCCGCTGCGCTGGCGATAGGCCTCGAGCATGCCGCGGACATAGTCCGCGGTGTCGGGGTCGAGCGAGGCGGTCGGCTCGTCGAGCAGCATCAGTTCCGGTTCGTTCAGCAGCGCCTTTGCCAGCGCCACGCGGGTCTTCTCGCCCGCCGACAGCTGCCCGTAGGGGCGCCCAAGAAAACGCCCGATCTGCAGTTCCTCGCTCAGGGCCTCGATCCGCCCCTTGATATCGATAATGCCGTAAAGGCGCGCGTAGACCGTGAGGTTTTCGCGCACCGTGAGACGCCGTGGCAGATCCACGTAGGGCGAGGAGAAATTCAGGCGCGGGAGCACGCGGTAGCGGTCGCGCAGGATATCCACGCCGAAGATCGAGATTCCGCCCGAGGTCGGCAGCAGCAGGCCGAGGAGCATGGAAAGCGTCGTGGTCTTGCCCGCGCCGTTGCCGCCGAGCAGCGCCGTGGTCGAACGTGGCGCGACTTCAAAGCTGATGTCTTCGACGGCGGTGACGCTGTCGAAATGCTTGCTGACACGGGAAACGGAGACGACTGGCTGCGACATGAAGACCGCAGATTAGCGCAGACCGGCGTGCTTGTCAGCTTGACCCGCGCGCCATGACGGTAAGGTGTTGTTTCTATTTTGCCTGGCGGTACAAACAACACTTGATTCATCCGGGGGCGTATGGTTTATCCTGTTGCCGCGGAGACGCGCGCACCACCGTTGCCGGCGGATGTCGCCGTTTCAAGGACCAACGACTTCACCCCTCGTGGAAACCAAGGAGTACAGCATGAAAAAAATATTAAACCGCCTGGCCGTATCGCTCTTCCTGCTCGCATTCAGCGGCCTTGCCTGGTCCGCCGGCGACACCACCCTCACCTGGTACGGACACGCCGCCTTCAAAATCGTCACGCCCAAGGGCAAGGTGCTGATGATCGACCCGTGGCTGAAAAACCCCATGAACCCCTACGCCAAGGACGGCAAGGATCCGCTGTCGGTCATCGACAAAACCGACTACATCCTGATCACGCACGGGCACTTCGATCACGTCGGGGACTCGGTGGCGCTGGCCAAGAAGACCGGCGCGCGACTGGTGACCAACTTCGAGCTCGGCACCAACATGGCCAAGCTGCTCGGCTATCCCAAGGATCAGATGGGCTTCGACACGCTGATGAACATCGGCGGGCGGATCACCATCGCCGACGGCGAAGTGACGGTAAAAATGGTCCCGGCCATTCATTCCAGCGGCCTGACCGTTCCGCACGCGGGCGAAAACCAGCCGGACATCGTCTATGGCGGTAACCCCGCGGGATTCGTGATCTGGATCAAGAACGGGCCGACCATCTACGACAGCGGCGACACCGCCTATTTTTCGGACATGAAGCTGATCGGCGAATACACGCCCGACGTCGGGCTCATCAACATCGGCGGGCACTTCGGCATGGAACCGCCGATGGCGGCGCGCGCCGCCAAGGCCGTGCGCGCCAGGCTCGTCATTCCGATGCATTACGCCACGTTCCCGGTGCTTACCCAGAGCGCCGACGGCTTCGTGAAAATGCTCGACAAGATGCACATCCGGTCGAGGGTGATGAAGCCCGGCGAAAGTCTGACGTTCAGGGGAAAGAAGCTGGCGACGAAATAATCGCTGAATGTCTGTTGATTGCGAGAAATTATTTGACGTCATACCGGCGAAAGCCGGTATCCAGGATCATAATTGATTGGTATTAAATACCTGGACTCCGGCTTCCGCCGGAGTGACTGGGGTTTTTCAGTGGTTGCTACTAAACTGCAGTCTCCAGCTTCTTCCACACGCACTGGCCACCGCTCTTCTTGTCGAGCTCCTCGAGCCACGACTGATGGGCGGCCAGTTCCTCCGCGCTCGCCGGGATGACCGGCAGTTTCGGGCGACCCGGGCCGAGGCGGCGAATATCGGTGGGCGCGGCCACGTTGGTGGTGGTCGCGTTCTTCATATGGCTGTGGGTATCTTCGAATAAACCGGTCTGCCCGCCGGTCATGGCGAGGTACACGTCCGCCAGGATCTCGGCGTCGAGCAGCGCGCCGTGCAACGTACGCTGCGAGTTGTCCACGCTGTAGCGCTTGCACAGCGAATCCAGGTCGTTCTTCTGCCCCGGGTGCATGCTGCGCGCGAGCTTGAGCGTATCCACCACGGAGCAGAAATCCTCGATGCGCATCGGCGTCTCGCCGTTCGCCATCAGCGTCAGCTCGTTATTGAGGAAGCCGATATCGAACGGCGCGTTGTGGATGATCAGCTCCGCGCCCTTGATGAACTCCATGAGATCCTTGGCGATGTCCGCGAATGCCGGCTTGTCCGCCAGCATCTCGTTGGTGATGCCGTGCACCTCCATCGCCCCGGCGTCGATCTCGCGCCCGGGATTGACGTACTGCTGGTAGCGGTTGTTGCTCGGCCGCCGGTTGATCAGCTCCACGCAGCCGATTTCGATGATCCGGTGGCCCTCGGAAGGTTCCAGGCCCGTGGTTTCCGTGTCGAGAATTATCTGGCGCATCGCGTGCTCATTATACTCGATGTGTTATTGGTGTCGCCCAGGGTGCATATAATTGTGGGTGGCTCCGGCCTTGCAACAATCTTGTCATCCCCGCGAAAACGGGGATCCAGGTATTGAATGGTCTCGCGCGCTGTGCGCGCGATTCTCAACCGGTATGTGCGGGTGGCTCCGCCCCTGCACCCTGGGTGGCTTTCTTTGCTCGTGCAAAGAAAGCCACCCACCCGCGGTGCGGGAACCGCAAGTAGCTGTTGAACGGTGCACGGTGCGCACCCTACATTTATTATTTTCACCCTCACCCCTGCCCTCTCCCTGAAAGGGAGAGGGAGTATTCACGCCAACATCTCATCAATCGCCCGATTCGCCAGCTGATCGGCGCGCTCGTTCTCGGGATGTCCGCTATGCCCCTTGATCCACTTCCAGTGGATGTGGTGCTTGTGCCGGCGCACCGCTTCGTCGAGACGCTGCCACAGGTCCTGGTTCTTCACCGGTTTCTTGTCCGCGGTCTTCCAGCCGCGGCGCTTCCAATTGTCGAGCCACTCGGTGACGCCCTTTTTGACGTACTGGGAATCGGTCGTGATCGTGATCTCGCACTCACGCTTCATGGCCTCGAGCGCCTGGATCGCGGCCATGAGCTCCATGCGGTTGTTGGTGGTCTCGCGCTCCGCGCCGTAGAGTTCCTTTTCGTGATCGTCCTTGCGCAGGATCACACCCCAACCGCCGGGGCCGGGGTTGCCGCGACAGGCGCCGTCGGTGAAGATTGTGACCTTATCCAAGGCGTTTGATATTGCGGCGATGAAAAGGCAGGACGATGCCGCGCGCGGCCGGTTCGGCGTTGGCCGGGGCAACGGCGCGCTTCGTCTTCCAGCTGACCGGCAAGGGCGTCACGCCCAGGACGCGTTTTTTGGCCACCACGAGATACACCCCCGCCATCATCGGCCACCAGCGGTCGCCCATCTTGTCGAGGAAATGCAGCCGGTGCATGACGCCTTCGTTTCGCACCGGCGGGCGGTAATACAGCATCGTGCCGTGCGTGGTCTCGAACTCGAGCAACGCCAGCCAATCCTTGATGCGCGCGAGGTGGAAAAACTTTCCGCACCACGGCGCGGCGCGCGGCCGGCGCGCAAACAGGCGCCGGAAACCCCACAGGCTCATTGGATTGAATCCCAGAATGACCACGTGCCCTTCCGGACGCAGCACGCGGCTGACCTCGCGCAGCACCTGGTAAGGGTCGTTGCAAAAATCAAGCGTGTGCGGCAGCAGCAGTACGTCGGCGCTCTTGGTATCGAACGGCAGCGCCTCGGGTACGCCGTGCACCACGCTGCCGTCGGGCGCGCCATGGTCGTCGAGCAGGATACGCGTGGGGGCGATGCAGGAATCCATCAGGTCGAGCTTGCCGATATGCCCCAGCTGGGCGGCGACCGTGCCGTAGAGAGTCGGCAACACGGTGCGTAAATGGTGGGCCTCGAGCGCCTGCAGCGACCGTCCGAGCGGCGAATCGAACCACTCGCACAATTGCCGTCGCTGGCTGGAACAGGAATCGCGCTCGGTCATTGACGTCCTCCCTGCATCATTTCAAACTGCGGGCATGAACCCTGTTTTACACGTCTGCGCCTTTGAGGACAACTACATCTGGCTGATCCGCGGGCAGTCCCCCGGGCGGGTGGCGATCGTCGACCCGGGCGATGCCGAGCCTGTGCTCGCGGCGCTCGAGAAAGAGAATCTCGAACCCGCGGTCATCCTGTGCACGCACCATCACGGCGATCACGTGGGCGGAGTCGAGGATCTCCTCAAGCATTATTCCGTTCCCGTTTACGGCCCGGCGCGGGAACGCATCCCGGCCATCACATATCGGCTCAAGGAAGGCGATCATGTGAACCTTCCCGGGCTCGGCCTGGAATTCGATGTGCTCGACGTGCCGGGCCATACCGCCGGGCATATCGCTTATTATGGTGCAGGGAAACTGTTCTGCGGCGATACCCTGTTCTCGGCCGGGTGCGGGCGATTGTTCGAAGGAACGGCGGAACAGATGCATGCCTCGCTGGCCAAGCTATCGGCGTTGCCGGAGGGCACCGAAATGTACTGCGCGCATGAGTATACCCAGTCGAACCTGCGCTTTGCGCTGGCGGTTGAGCCGGACAACCCGGATACCCTGGCCTACCTCGATCGCGTACGCGCGCGCCGGGCCGGGAATCTGCCTTCCCTGCCCTCGACGATCGCACTCGAACGACGCGTTAATCCCTTTTTACGCACGGGCCAGGCCGGCGTGCGTCGCGCCGCCGAAAAACACAGCGGACGCGCACTGAATTCCGATGTCGAAGTGTTCGCCGAAGTACGCCGATGGAAGGATGGATTCAGGGGATAAGCGGTATGTAATGCATTCCTGCGTCAGGATAGCCTTGTAGATTATTCAGTGCTCTGGACAAGCGGCGGATCATTGAATTTACTTAAAATATCTTCTTCAACCGGTTGACGCTCCATCACCTTCACCCTAGTATTAATTCACATGGATTGGAAAAGAAGCAAGAACCAGGTCCTCTCTGTCGCATTGCTCCTGGCCGCTGCCGGGTGCGCGACAACCTCCCCTGATACCGCCAAAAATGCCGAGCAATCGGCTCCGGCGGCGGCTGCCGTCGTGGATGCCGACAACCTGACGGTTTCGCCCGTTTCACCGTCCGCCGAGAGTACCCCAGCGCCGGCGGAAGATTCCGCGCCGGCGCAGGATAATACCGCGGCCACGAATAATTACCCTGACATCTGGGCCAGAATCCGCGCGGGTTTTGCCATGCAGCCGCTCGATAGCCCGCTGGTCGACCAGGAACTGAAGTGGTTCGCCAACAACCCCGAATACATGCAGCGCATGATGGAACGCGCGCGGCTGTATCTTTATTACATTGTCGACGAGGTCCAAAAGCGCAAAATGCCGATGGAAATTGCGCTGCTGCCCGCCATCGAAAGCGCCTACAAGCCGCACGCCTACTCCCGCGCCCGCGCCGTCGGGCTGTGGCAATTCATCCCGTCCACCGGCCGTTTGTACGGCCTGAAGGCCAACTGGTGGTATGACGGCCGGCGCGACGTCCAGGCGTCCACGCAGGCCGCGCTCGACTATCTCGAGAAGCTTCACGACGACTTTGACGGCGACTGGCAGCTGGCGCTGGCCGCGTACAACGCGGGTGAAGGCAAGGTCGCGCGCATGATGGAATATAACCGCCGCCGCGGCAGGCCGACCGATTACGAACATCTGAAACTCAGACGCGAAACGCGGCATTATGTGCCGAAGCTCATGGCCATGGCCCGCATCGTCGCCGACCCCGCCAAGTACGGGGTGCAACTGGCAGAGATTCCCAACGAGCCTTATTTCGCGCGCGTGGATACCGATTCCCAGGTTGACCTCAGCGTCGTGGCCAAGCTGGTGGACGTGCCGGTCGACGACCTGCACGACATCAATCCGGGCTACAAGCGCTGGGCCACCGATCCGAATGGCCCGCACCACCTGCTGGTGCCGGTGGACAAGAAAGAAGCGTTGATCGAAGGGCTGAACAACCTGCCGGAACGCGACAGGGTGCAGTGGCGCCATCACAAGGTTCGGCGCGGCGATACGCTGAGTGAGATCGGTCGCCGCTACCGTATCAGCATCAAGGTGCTCAAAACCACCAACAACCTGCGCAGCAGCATGTTGCACATCGGGCAGGACCTGCTGATCCCGATCTCCGCCCGTCCGCTCTCACCGGCCGTGATACGCACCGCCTACCGCTCCTCTTCCCGCGCCTCCGCCCGTGGCGAGCCCATCGTTCACCGCGTGCGCCGGGGCGAAACATTATGGAGCATCGCCCGTCGCTACAACGTGCTGGTACGTCAGCTCACGAAGTGGAACTTCATACACGCGAACGACATCCTGCATCTTGGCCAGAAACTGAAAATCTGGACCAACAGCGGCCCGACCGCTTCGATCGAAAGCCCCGATTCCAACAGCTAGCGGTTTCTCTCCCGGCTTTTCTCTTCCGTAAACAGATGGCAACACGCCGTGTGCGTGTCGCTGAATCGCGCCATGGATGGATACTGCCTGCGGCAGATGTCCATCGCCTGCGGACAACGCGGATGGAAATGACAGCCTGTCGGCGGGCTGCTCGGCGAAGGCATGTCGCCCTGCAAACGGATGATGGAACGGCGATTCGCAGAATCAATCACCGGTACCGCCGACAACAGCGCTTCGGTGTAAGGATGCCTGGGGCTCTGTAATACCTCGTCCACGCTGCCGCGCTCCACGATGCGGCCGAGATACATGACCGCCACCTCGTGCGCGAGATACTCGACCACGGACAGGTTGTGCGTGATGAAGAGATAGCTCAACCCGAGCTCATCCTGTAAACGCTTCAACAGATTCAATACCTGCGCCTGCACCGACACGTCCAGTGCACTGGTGGGTTCGTCGCACACGATCAGCTCCGGCTCAACGGCCAGGGCACGGGCAATGCTGATGCGCTGGCGCTGCCCGCCGGAAAACTCGTGCGGATAGCGGGTGCGGGCGTCGGCCGGCAGGCCGACGTGCTGCAGCAGTTCCTCGACCTTCATCTGTCGCGCGGCCCGGTCACGGCCGATTCCCTGGGCGCGCATGCCCTCCTCCAGGATTTCCCCGACCAGCATGCGCGGGTCGAGCGAGGCATACGGGTCCTGGAAAATAATCTGGAAATGCCGCCTCAGGGGTCGCAGTTCGCCGGCATTCAGCCGTGTCAGCTCCCGGCCGTTGTACACCACGCTGCCCGAGGTGGGTGGCACGATTTGCAATATACCCTTGCCCACGGTGGTCTTGCCGCAACCCGACTCGCCCACGAGGGCCAACGTGCGTCCACGTGCGATATCCAGCGATACTCCATCCACTGCCTTGACGTGGCCCACGACGCGCTGAAACACGCCCCTGTGGATGGGAAAATGCACTTTCAGGTCCGCCACATGGAGCAACGCCTCCCCGGCCTTGCCGAGAGCCGCAACGGCCATTGTCTTGGCGGCCTGTGGGCCCTTTTTCCCGGAAGGCGGCGAAACGGCGGTGTCGTACAAATGACAGAGCACCCCCCGGCCGTTTTGCGTCACCCAGGGGGGAATTTTTCCACGGCAAAGATCCCAGGCCCGGTCGCAGCGATCGGCAAACCGGCAGCCGTGGAATTCCTGTCGCAGGGACGGCACGCTACCCGCGATCACTTCGAGCGCCGCACTGCGCTGCACGCGCCCGGGGACCGAACGAAACAGCTTCTGCGAATAGGGATGCTGCGGTGCCGAGAAAAATTCATCGCGCGTGGCCGACTCGACGATCTGCCCCGCGTACATCACGGCCACCCGGTCGGCGGTCCCGGAGACGACGCCCAGGTCGTGGGTAATGAGCAAAATCGCCATGCCGGTCTTCCTCTGTAGATCATTGAGGAGACTAAGAATCTGGGCCTGGATGGTGACATCCAGCGCCGTGGTCGGCTCATCGGCGACCAGAAGGTCGGGTTCGGCCGCCAGCGCCATGGCGATCATCACGCGTTGCTTCATGCCGCCGGAGAATTGATGCGGATATTGATCGTAACGATGCGCGGCATCGGCGATGCCCACGGCCTCGAGCAACTGTCTTACCTTGTCGCGCCTTTGCCCGCGCGAGAGCCGGCTGACTTCCGGTATCGCCTCGCTGATCTGATCGCCGATGGTCAGCACCGGGTTGAGCGAAGTCTGCGGCTCCTGGAAGATCATGGCAATCCGCTTGCCACGCACATTGCGCATGTCACGCTCCGGTAACGTCAGGATATCCAGGCCCTCCAGCCGGATGTGCCCGGCGACGATGCGTCCTGCGGGCTGCGGCACCAGTTGCAAGAGCGACAGGGCGGAGATGGATTTGCCGCATCCTGATTCACCCAGCAATGCGAGCGTCTCGCCGCGGGCGACATGAAAGTCGATGCCGTCGACGGCACGTACCGTGCCTTCGGGCGTGTCGAACCAGGTTTTCAGGCCTTCGACGTTGAGCAGGGTATCTTTGCTCTTACTCATGGCGGCACCCGCAGGCTAAGTCTCTGTCGAGCGGCCTGCGGCCGCGTAGTAATTGCGGTTCCCGCAAGTAGCTTTTGAAACCGTGCGCGGAGCGCACGTTCCATTAATTCCCGTTGGTCTGCCACCCACAAGTACAAGCGCGGGCAAAGCCCGCTCGATAATGAATTTTCAACAAGTGGCGTAAACATCACTTCCTCAACCTCGGATCAAACGCATCCCTGACCGCGTCGGCGAAAAGATTCGCCGACAACACCAGCCCGAACATGAACACGAAGGCCGAGGCCAGGCTCCACCAGACGATGGGCTCACGCGCCATCTCCAGGCGCGCACTGTTGATCATGTTTCCCCAGCTGTTCATCGTCGGATCCACCCCCACCCCGACGTACGACAGCACCGCCTCGGCCAGCACCAGCCCGCTGAAGTCGAGCACCACCGTGATCAATATGATGTGCATGACGTTGGGCAGAATATGACGAACCATGATCGTGGCATGGCTGGTGCCCAAGGCGCGGGAGGCCTGTATGAAATCTACCTCGCGCAACTTCAGCGTCTCGCCACGCAACAACCGGCACAGGCTGGTCCAACTGGTGACGCCGAGTATCAGGCACAGGAACAACAGCCGGATATCGGCGCGCGACGTCGTGCTATCGAAGGTTTCGGGATGATTGGCCACGTACACCTGCAGGCTCAGGATGGCGGCGGCGATCAGAAGCACACCGGGGATCGAGCTCAATGTAGTGTATGTGTACTGGATTACATCATCCACCCAGCCCCGGAAATACCCGGCCATGATTCCGAACAGCGCGGCAAACGGCAACATCACCAGCGTGGTGAGCGTGCCGATCACGAGCCCCGTGCGCACGCTCTTCAGGGACTCGAAGAACACATCCTGCCCCACCTGGTCCGTCCCGCAGATGTGATAGTAAAGCGACAGGTAAGCTGCGTTGGCGGCCAAGACGATAAGGATGCCGGAGGTGACCCAGATCGTGCGCCATGGAATCGGGCTGTCGCCCTGTGCGAGCCGGCGTGCTGCTTTCGTCCACGGCTCACCCCGTTCGCGCCAGCTCAGCAGGAAACCCGCCACCAGGAGCATCCACAGCCCTGCGCCTGCAACTGTCGCGACGGCCGCGCGGCGCGCGATATCCTCACCCCGCTCGCCGGGATCTTTCAGATGTGCACCGCCGTATTTCAGCCGTGGATATTCGCGTACGCTGCGCCCGTCGGGTAATTCCACGGTTTCCTTCGTGAATGCCTGAATGGCAAAGGGCGCGGAATAGGTCG
>Ga0315550_1000500_pt1 | contig 23968 bp, 12 predicted proteins | sample SalMarSW160190MG_2_FD_203100 | JGI IMG/M metagenome (GOLD analysis project Ga0315550, IMG submission 203100) | Salt marsh sediment microbial communities from the Plum Island Ecosystem LTER, Massachusetts, United States - Salt Marsh Sediment SW1601-90 ... | reverse complement strand
GTTTACTACGTTTATCTATGTGGAGGAATCAACCATCCTGGAATTTCGGTTTAATTTACCCAAACGGTGGGCACAATACCTGCTCTCCGGCAGGCTGTTCGATAACGAGAACCTTGTAAAAATTATGTCCTGGGAGAAAATATTTCCCGAGCCTGCTGAGTTATTCTAATAACCGACCGGGATAGGATACCAGGATGTAAATGAAACCAGTAAATATACCTGCCAAAATGTGATTTTGACTCCTGGCAGTCAAAACCCTGAATAATAATGAAAAAAATTGTAACGATCTTTTGTGGATTCTGCATTGCTGCTGTTTCCAATGGACAGGATCAAGCCGAATCTTCTGATACGCTGAGGAAAGATGCCCTGAATGTATTTATGGATGCCAGCAGTTATATCCGTAAGGAAATTAATTTCGTAAATTATGTTCGTGACATCAAGGATGCTGATGTTTATATCATCTCAACCTCCCAGTTAACCGGAGCAGGAGGTTGGGAGTACACCTATTTTCTGATTGGACAGAAACGATTTGAAGGCATGAAAGACACCCTTATTTATCCAAGCTCTCCCGATGATACTGAAGATCAGCGGAGAGAAGGACAGGTAAAGACGTTGAAAATGGGATTGATGCGTTATGTCCTCAAGACACCGCTGGCTAAACATATGGATATCCGGTTCACCGAACCACTGCAGGAAGAAGTAAGCAGCGACCGGTGGAAGAACTGGGTTTTTAGCGCCAGTGCAAATGGATATCTAAGTGGTCAGAAAATCTATAACTCCATCGATATCTATGGATCACTTTCTGCATCGAAAGTGACCTCAGAGTGGAAAATCGATCTGGATGCTTATTACAGCTATGGCGAGGAAACCTATGAGTTCGATGATGGAACGTATTCAAGTTCAAACAAGTCAAAATCTTTTGATGCACTGATTGTTAAAAGCCTCGGAGAACATTGGTCAGTGGGCGGAAGCACCTATATCGGAACATCGACCTATAGCAATTATGATCTGCATTTCACAATTTTCCCCGGAGTTGAATACGATATTTTTCCTTATTCTGAATCCACACGAAAGCAACTCAGGATTCTCTACAGGGTGGGATATGTGTTCAACAATTATACCGATACTACCATATATTTTGAAACCCATGAAAGCCTCTGGGAACAAAACCTGGATGTCGCGGTGGAGGTAGTGCAGAAGTGGGGATCGATCGATACCTCCATCGGCTGGAGTAATTACCTTCACGACTGGAAGAAAAATAACCTGTTTATATACTGTTATTTAAACTTCAGGATTGCCAAGGGATTACGCATCCGTATTGGAGGAGGTGGAGGAATGGTGCATGACCAGCTCTCCCTGGTGAAAGGGGGTGCAACAACAGAGGAAATATTGTTGCACCGGAAAGAATTGGAAACACAATACCAATACTATATCAGCTTTGGTCTCTCCTATACCTTTGGTTCAATATATAATAATGTGGTGAATCCAAGGTTTGGAAGCGGTGGCAGTGTAATGTATTACTAATGAGTGAAGGAAAAGTGATGTCCATCCCAAACGTATTTCAATATGCAATCAATCATACATATAGTATGAATATTGTTGAACAATATTCGATGGTTCATTCAGCGTTACTCGGTTGGGGTTTGTTTTTTTAAAATCTGACGGCCTCTTTGCTTCGCCGCAATAAGAGCTACGGTCCGGAAAAGAAAATGTCCGAATTTTGTATACGGTGCGTACAGGATGACCATCCAAACAAGCACCAGGTGGATAAAATAGATCAGGTATGCTGCTGTCCAGTTCATAAACCTTGCCATTTCTACCATCCCACCCGATAAGGTAAGCAATAAAAGGGTTACCGGAAAGAACCAGTCGAAATAGTTTGAACCTTGTCTATCCTGGCGGTTGGACAACCGCATTAACAACATGATCGAAATCCCTGTGAGAAGCATCATCCCCCCAAGGTTCCCGGCGATTTTGATGGGATTCAGAAAGGGCAGAGGGTATTCGAAAAAGAGGGTTGAAAGAATGGCAAAAAGCGTAACTGCCAGCAGCATTACAAATCCCCAGAACACTAAAAAATGAGCTGTATACCGGAATCGGTTTCTGGTGCACTTTCGAAAATGCCGGTGTGTCAGGATCTCTTTTAAAACCTGCCAGCTTTTTTTCCATAGGGTTCCCGGGGAAACCGGAGGATCAGTGCGTTGATTCATCTCACTGAGAAATTGCATGATCCCTGAAATAAAGAATCCATAGAATACCAGTACAAAGAAGAAGAAAGAAACATTCAGCCAGAGGTGAGGGAAAAAAATTGAATAATTGACCGGCCCTTCAGGTACCTTGATGGTCGCGGCTAATGCAATGATCCCTACAATGATCAGTGCAGGAAAAAAGATGATCAGTGGAAGGTATTTCGGAGAATGGAGCCACTTTCCAAGAAACCGGGGGCGGGCATAATACAGATAATGGTAACTGCGCAGGGAGGCAATGACATCCCCGGGCCGTACATCCCGCGGACAGGTTACCGTGCAGTCGCCACACTGATGGCATAACCAGATGTCCGGATCACCCAGGATCTTCTCGCGTAATCCCCAGCTTGCCCAGATCATCTCTTTCCTCGGAAATGGTTTATCTTCCGGAGAAAGCTCACAAACAGCACTGCAGGAACCACACTGCATGCAGGTGGAAATAGCTGAACTGCAATCCTTTCTGAGATAATTAATAAGCGATATATCCGGATTAATACTATACATCCCCTTCGTTTATCTATTCCATGGTAATTCTATTGTAACTCACTCCCCGCTATCTCTGCCTGCTGGCAGAAATGGCGGTTCGTGTAATTTACTCGCCCAGATGAATCAGGACTCGTGTAATTCATAGTAATTCATTGTTTCATCTATGTCATCCATCACCAAATCACAATTTTATCTCTATTGAGTTACTATTGAATTACAATCGAGTTACCATTGTATTACATTTCATAACCCCTTAAACGGATTTGGCCCCATGGTTTCTATTTCTTCGAGGAAACCGTCAACAATTTCCGGTATCCGGTAATATTCATTGATCTCCAGGAATTCGGTACGTATTCTTTCCGGCTCCAGCATCATCGTTTTCAGTGTTTCCTGCATGTTTTCGCCCCGTGTTTCCAACAGTTCACTGCCCTGGATGTAATGGCATTGATAATTATCACCCGGTTTACAGCCGATCAGAAGGATGCCGTCAAACCCGTGTGAGAGGGCATCGGAAATCCAGACAGGATTCACTGTACCAATGCAACGGACCGGAATAATGCGCAGGAAGGGACTGTATTCAAGCCGCTGCATTCCAGCCATATCAAACGCCGGATAGGCATCGTTTTCACAAACGAAAGCAAGCACCCTTGGTTTTTCCGCAAATACATCCGGCACATGAATCGCTTTGATCATGGATGAAACAGAGTGAATGGAAAAATCCTGGAAGCTAATGATTCGTTCGGGACATGAACCCACACAGATACCGCATCTCCTGCAGCGGTTCGGATTGGGAAGGGGCCTCCCTTTTTCTGTCTCATCATAGGATCCGAAAGGACATTCCTCCGTACACCGTTTGCAATCGGTACAGCGCTGCATAAACAATTCGGGGTAACTGCGGTCTCCGGAGCGGGGATGAACCGATTTTCCTTGCCTGGTCAATTCGGCACATTGTATGGCTTTCATAGCAGCACCTGCAGCATCTTCCATACACATGGGGATAAACCCTGGTGTGCGTAGATTCCCGGCAGCATAGATGCCGGTGCGTCTCGTTTCATAAGGAAAACAGATGAAATGGGAGTCCGGGAAATCATACTTCAACCCGGGCAACCCTTTTCCGAGTCGGTAGGTAAGGTGCAGATCCTCCGCATCGTTCGGTACCATTCCCGTTGCAAGGACAACCAGATCAACGTTTATACGAAACAGGTCATCAATCAACGACTCTTTTACTTCAACTACCAATTCATTTTCTGAACCGAAAACACCGGATACTACTCCTTTCGTCATGAAGATGGCTTCATCTTTCTGCACCTCTTTATAAAAATACTCTATTGTCCCATACGCACGGATATCCCGGTATATTATAAATACCTGTGAATCGGGATTCATATCCCTGAAATATTTTGCCTGTTTCAGTGATGTCCCGCAACAATAGGTAGAACAGTAGGGAAGGTGGTTCGGATCCCGTGATCCGGCACACTGGATAAACAGAACACGCCGGACTGGTTTCTTATCGGATGGCCTTAGAATTGTTGATCCGTCAACCATCTCTTCCAGTTCGTGGCTGGTTATCACATTGGAATTTTTTCCATAGGCATATTCCTTCAATCGAGTGGCATCGTATGGTTTCCAACCGGTTGCCATGATGATGCTCGCAGCTTTGATCTGTTTCTTTGTCCCGTTTTCAGATAACAAAATATCGAACTCTCCCGGCTGGCCTGATATGCTCTGAATCGTAGTCGATCTGAATATTTCTATTCCCTGTTCGCTTTCGGTCTCGCTGATCATCTGATGAACGATTGGTTCTGCCAGTTGATCATAGGGTGCCTGAGCAGGAATCTGTTTATACAGTAATGCAGCTTTCCCACCCAGCGTTTCTTCTCTTTCCACAAGAAATACACGGTAACCGGCTCTGGCGCTTTCAATAGCTGCTGACATGCCCGTTATCCCTCCACCCAGGACAAGGATGTCTGTGGTAAGGTCGGGTTGTATCTCAGGATCAGGTATCCCTGTTGTTTTTGCCCTGGCAATCCCCATCCTCATCGAATCTTCAGCAAGCATCCGGGTATTCTCATCCCCGGCAGAATGGCTCCAGATAACCTGTTCTCTGAGGTTTACCCTTTCCGTAAGGATGGAGGTAAAAGACAGCTCTTTCCGCTTTACACGGGGTGAACAGGCTCCAACCACCACTTTATCCAGTTTGTGCTCAGCAATGGCATCTAAAACCTTATTGCGGTAATCAGCATGGCACAGGAAAGGATGTGACTCTGACAGAACAACCTGCTTCTCTCTTGAACAGATTTCCCGCAGGGAATCAATATCAAGCCTGTCACCGATCGAACAACCGCTGCAAAAAAAAACGCCAATCCTGTTATTTATATCCTGATTCACCATGTGAACAAATCAATTACAACCGAATTACAATTGACTATTGCCTGCCTGCCGGTTTACCAGCCTGTGGCTGGCAGATAGGTGTGACAATCGTCTGACTACCGTATTACTTCCCGTTTCGTTCTCACCACCGATTGTATTGCCTTCAAGGCTGTTCCGGTAGCATCTTTTACCGACATAGACACATCCATCGGGTTTCTGCAACACCCGGCGGCATAAAAACCGGGGATCAGGTGCTCCGGAGAGACAAAACCCGATTCATCAAAAATCACCTCCTCTAATCCAACCGGATTTGGCTGGATCCCCAGAGCCAGGATCACAAGGTCAGCCCGGGTTGTCTCCTTCTTACCCGACATGATGTTTTCCGCTTCCAGAATCAGTTGTTCTCCGTTTTCAGCTTGTTTTATTGCCCCAATCTTGCCTTTTACCAGTTCAATCCCCGGATGGTTCTCGACCCTGTTCAGGAAATCTTCATTTCTTCCCATGACACGGAGGTCGATATAAAAGATCCTGATCGTTGCTTCCGGATATTTTTCTGCAAGAAAAAGTGCCTGTTTCATCGATGCTGAGCAACAGATACCCGAACAGTAGGGTAAATGATTTTCATCCCTTGATCCTGCACATTGAACGAAAGCAATATTCGCGGGAGTTTCTCCATTCGAGGGTCTGACCACCTGTCCATGAAACGCCCCGTTTGGTGCAGCCATTCTCTCCAACATCATGCTGGTAATCACATCGGGATAAACACCAAATTTCAGGTCGGTCAGTTTCGCTGCATCGTATAATTTCCAGCCCGTTGCAATAACAATGGCACCGGTGTGGACGATTTTTTGAATTGATTTCTCAGTCAGATCGATCGCCTGGTATGTACAGGCATCAACACATTTCCCGCATTCCTCCTTCAGGCAAACAAGGGGATCAATGGTAAAGCGTGAAGGAAACGCCAGGTCATGGGGGTGGTATATCGCTTTGGTCTGGCTTAATCCCAGGTTGAATGGATCGGATCTTTCAACCGGGCAGACCGGTGTACATTCGCCACAGCAGGTGCAATTCTCATTCACATGGGATGGTAACGTTTCGAGTGTCACCTGAAAATTTCCTTCACAACCTTCAACTGTTTTAGCTATAGTGGAAGTCTGCAGATCAATGTTTGGATTTTCACGGATTCTCCTGAAGTTGATTTCCAGTCCGCAATACGGAGGGCAAAGTTTTGGAAAATACTGGTTCATTCCAGCCACCTGTCCTCCAAGATAGGCCTCTTTTTCAACAAGCAGCACGCTGAATCCCGTTTCAGCAGCCTCAATCGATGCTGTGATGCCACTGATTCCGCCTCCTATAACCAGAATGTCATACCTGTCCCTCATTTCCAGGATCAGTTAGTATATAATCTATTATTCTAATCCCAAGCTCCAAATCTCAAGAAATAAATCACAAACAAGTTCCAAATCTCAAATCCCAAAAGACAAATAAATATCAAATTTCAAATCCCATAATAAGCATGTTATTGAATCACTACTATTTGCGATTTGATTATTATTTGTGATTTGATCATTGTAATTTGTTATTTTAATCGTAATCAAAATGACAATTTCTAATCACATTGATAACGTCTATATCAGATCAATTACCTCTTTCCTCATCATCTCCCATTCATCCGATTCCGGATCCCAACGACAATTTACAAAGCAACGCCAGTTTTTATCCATGGTTGGGAAATCGGTCCGGAAATAATATCCGGGCCACCGGGTTTCTTCACGAAACAACATGGTACGGATGTGTGATTCTGCCTGCCACAGGCGGTGAATATTTTCCCAGCAACGCATCAGTTCATTGCTGTCCTCTGCTGCCAGTTTTTCTGCATCCTCCTTCATAAACTGCAGGAATTCGAGTCCTTTTTCAAGCAGGGGGCGGGAAGTTCTGAAAAGGCTTGATACGCCTCCGGCATATTCGTCCATGATTTTCTGAAGCCGGAACATGAACATGTGGGGTTTGATGAAGTGCGGATTCACATTCGTATTATTGGTATACTCTTTATGTTGATCGAAGGTTTGGAGAGGTTTGAATGTATTTTCTTTTATTTCGATGATCTTCTCTTCAGGGGGTTCTGCCATCCCGGGGTGGTCAACACAGAATGAAATGGCTGCTTTACCGGCAATCCGTCCCTCGGTAAATGAACCGGAGGAAAATTTATGGCTCGAGGCACCTGATGCATCTCCTGCTGCATAAAGACCCTGTACGGTGGTCATATTCGGGTAACCCCAACGGTAATCCGGCGGAGCCAGGTCTTCCGGACCGCTGACCCAGGCACCCGATCCACCCGAATGGGAACCAATAAAATAGGGTTCGCAGGCAGCGATTTCCGAGGGTTTTTCTTCCGGTTTTACATTGGTAGATGCCCAGAGCAATGCCTGGCTGATGGTCATATCCAAAAAGTCCTCCCAGGCTTCATTTCCCAGCCTTTTCAGTGTTTTTCTTGCCGACTCTTCATCGCTCGACATACGGACAATGTTTTGTATGGCCTCTTCTGTCCGCATGTAGATCGGATGCTTGCCCTCTTGCACCTCGAGCATCATCAGGTAGTTGCGAAGGTTTGCCGGTGTGGGTTTTGCAGTCCCATAAGGCAACCAGTTCTTTAATTCATCTGCCCTGGTTTCCATATAATTTTCACCCAGAGCGTTGGTCGCCTGTGACTTAAACAACAAAAACCAGGCACCAACCGGACCGTATGCATCTTTGAACCGGACCGGAACAAAACGAATCTCCTGGCAGGTCATCTCAGCGCCTGCTTTCAGCGTAAAATATGCGCTCGCTCCGGAATTAAACGGAGGGTACCAGGATCGTCCCATACCCTCTCCGTCAGAACGGGGCCGGAAAACATGTACTGCTCCACCCATGGCAGCAATGACACTTTTCGCTTTAAAAACATAAAACTTGTTCTCGCGCACACTGAACCCGGTTGCGCCGATGCACCGGTTCCCATCCAGCAGGGGACCGGTGATAAAAATTCGTTCGTAATAACTTCCGTTTTCTCCGAGCTCGTTCAGGGCATTTTTCGTTGCTTCGGCTACGATCGGTTTATAGGATTCACCGTTGATCATGATCTGCCACCTCCCCTCATTTACATAGTTCCCCTGTTCGTCCTTCCAGATCGGCAGTCCCCATTTTTCAAACAGGTGAACCGACGAATCGACATGACGGGCAATGTTTGCCACAAGGTCGTCCCTGGCAATCCCCATGAGATCATTCTTGACATAGGTTATATAATCCTCCAGTTTGTTCCTGCCATCTTTCAATCCCAGGTACTGGTTAATTGCGGATAATCCCATGGCTACCGCACCGCTTCGTTCCATAGCCGCCTTATCGACCAGTGTTACTCTCAGGTTGTGTTGTTTTGCCCAGTGTGAAGCTTCATATGCTGCACCACAGGCAGCCATTCCTCCTCCCAGGATCAGCAGATCGGTGTCGACCATAACCGTTTCGAAGTGCTCAGCTTTTTCCATTATTTTCATATTTTAGCCAGGTCAGACATGCCGGTAGAGTCCGGCTCCGTGCGCAACAACGGACTTTTTAAATCTTCTGTTCCTGTTGGATATCCTGCATCCGGATTAGCTTTCCCTTCCTGGGTGGTACGGATCGGAAACTTGAATCTCTGGACCTGACCATCACGAAATTTAACTGTCCAGAGTATGTGATCCGTTCCACGCATCGGGTGAACAACTGCTCCCATCGGTATGAAATCAGCATATCCCCGTACTTCAATTGCCTGGGTGGGACAGATTTTAACGCAACTGTAACATTCCCAACACATTTCCGGTGCACGGTTGTACGCTTTCCCCGTCTCCCTGTCCAGGACCATCAGATCGTTCGGGCAAATGTACTGACAGGCAGTACGATCGAGTGCCTTGCACCCATCGCATTTCTGTGTGATTACAAAACTGGGCATCTGAAAAAGGTTAATTGCCTAAAAATAACAATTTAGGCCGAAAAAAGCGGATAACTCCCGAAATCGTGAGTGATAAATCGAATAATGGAAAGGAAAATCAATCCGGCGAACAGGATAATCCAGAAGATTATCCGGATCCTGATTTGCCACCGTTGCTTTGTAAATGCCTTTATCATAGTACCGGATGATTCAGATGAGAATTTCTTTTTTCAACGAAATTTTTTCCTGATCTTTAAATGACGTATGAATGGATCAACTGATATACCAGTCATCAGGATTTCCCGCTTATCCAAATCCTATTTCAAAGGGGAAGTTGAGATCCCGGCTTTGTGGGATGTTACCTTTGCGGTGAATCCGGGGGAAATTTTTTCCATCGTGGGTAAATCCGGTTCCGGGAAATCAACCCTGTTGAATCTGATTGGAGGGTTGGACCATGCCAGTTCCGGTGAAATTATTTTTGAAGAGAGGAACCTGAGCAGGATGAAACGGTCTGAACTTGCCCTGCACCGCAGATTCTCGGTTGGAATGATCTTTCAATCGTTCAATCTCATCAATTCACGGACAGCCCTTGAGAATGTTAGCCTTGCCCTCACCTTCGGCGGAATCCCCCGAAGGCTGCGGAAACAACGATCGATTGAATTGCTGGATCAGGTCGGACTGGGAACACGAATAACGCATAAACCATCCGAACTGTCAGGCGGAGAGGCTCAACGGGTGGCAATTGCCAGGGCACTCGCAAACAACCCGAAAGTGCTGCTTGCTGATGAACCGACAGGAAATCTCGACAGTGCTACCTCCGAAGAGATCATTTCACTGTTGCTGACACTGAATAAGGAAAAAGGAATTACCATCTTGCTGGTTACCCATGACCAGGAGACTGCTGAAAAAGTTTCGAAAGCAGTCATCCGGTTGAAAGATGGTGCAATTGTTAATGAATAAATCCAAATACTGAAGATGAACCTGCTGGATATGATCATCCTTGGATTTGAAAACCTTTGGCGCACGAAGTTGAGGACTACACTTACTGTCATTGGTGTTGTTGTGGGTATCGGAGCATTAACCTCTATGATCTCATTTGGAACCGGGATGCAGAAAAACATTACCGATGCCTTCAGGAATAACAACCTCTTTACCAGCCTGACTGTTATGTCGGAGAAAATAGATATTCAGCAGATGATGAGTGGAAATTTTGAAGTAGATACCATCGATGAAAATGCTGTTCCCCTTACCGATTCCGTGGTCATGGCAATAGAAAAGATTCCCGGTGTTCAGATCGCTTTTCCTGAAGTTACCTTTCCGGTAAGGCTGCGCCTGGGAAATTCAGAGACAAACACAACAGTGCAGGCTGTACCCGCAAAGATCGGGGAATTCAAACCCTACAATGATCTTCTCGGAGGTTCTTTCTTCCCTCATGATTCCGCTAATGCAGCCGTGATCCGGTGGGAAACCGTTCGAAGAATGAAACTGATCTTGGATGACCCTGAAAACCCGTATACACTTACCGGGAAGGATTCATTGAATGGTGTAAAAATAATCGCTGTTGATTCCATTGTTGGAAAAAACATCAACCTCATTTCAGCTGTAATCCGCCTGCCACGAATGCCCTTAAATCCGGTCCGTGCAATGCAGGTTCTCGAAAATGATCCGTTCAGTGAAAAGGTCACACCCCTCAGGATAACCGGTATATTGAAACGATCATCGCCCTTTACCAGCAATATTTTCAGTGGTGGTATTTTGATACCGATGAAAACCGCTGATCAGATACCGAGAGTCGGCTTTGATACGGTTCTTGATTTTTTAAGCAACAGCGAAGACAGGGGAAAATACCAGACCATCCATGTCAGGGTAAAGGAAATAAAAGATCTGGAGCCGGTCAGGATGAAACTGGAGGAGATGGGGGTGGAAGTATTTACAATCACCGATCAGTTCAAAGAGATGAAACGCGCATTCCTGATCATGGATACGATCCTTGGAGCCATTGGAACCATTGCACTATTTGTAGCTTCTCTCGGGATCATTAATACCATGATCATGTCGATACTGGAAAGAACAAGGGATATCGGTATCATGAAAGCGATCGGTGGTGCTGAGAGCGATATCCGGAAGATCTTTTTTGTCGAGGCCGCATCCATCGGTTTCCTGGGAGCACTGTTCGGACTGATCCTGGGTTGGGGAGTTACCCGCGTAGCCAACTTCGTGGCCAATACGAAACTGATTCCACAGGGTGAAGCACCAATCGACCTCTTTTATTTTCCATTGTGGCTGATCCTTGGAGCAGTAGCCTTCTCAATGGTTGTAAGCCTTGCTGCAGGACTCTACCCTGCTATACGGGCTGCCCGTATCGACCCGGTGAAAGCCCTGAGACACGACTGAAGTAACAGGAACAGGTATTGCCTGATAGATCCATCAGGAATAGAAAGATTAATATCGCTCCGCTTCGCAGATACGGAACAAACGGTTATGAAGCTGCAAGCTCTTCACCAACTGGATAATCCTGGCTGACACTGTAATAGAGGGTCGCAAAAGCACACCGAATCCACATGATCGAAAAAATTATCCCGACCCCTAAGCAGATTATACCGGTTAATGCAATCGGTATGGCTAATAACCCCATGAAGAAAATGGTCCAGGCATGTCCTTTGGTCATCCGCCAGCTTGCCTTGATTGCTTCTATTGGATCAAGCTGCCTGTCAATGACCAGGTACCGTACAAATGCAAGACGGCAGGCAACAATGATGCCCGGTATGATCAGGAAAAAGAAACCAATACCGATTAGAAAACCGGTAAGTATGTTGGCGAGCACCACGTTCAGGTAATTCTCAAACCCGCTGAACATATCCCTGATCTCCAGCTTCTCATCTCGGACACCCTTCAAAAATGCATAGCTTGCACCATAATTAATGGGAGCCAGGAAAAGTATCGCATAGGCGAGAACAAACAGCTGGAGAAAGAATACAAAAAACATGATAGCCGGACCATGACCATTGGTTATGGCGCCTAATCCCCCCAGCGGTGCCTGAACAAGAATGACAATAATACTGATCAGAAACAGTTCCAGGAAGTATTTAATAAACTGCTTCCAACCGTATCCATATGAATCTCCAACGGTTGACCTTGGAATGCCATTGGATTCCCGGTTTGATTTTACCTGTTCGCTCATGATTAAAATCCTCCAAGTTTATGTTAAAAAATGATAGTTGATGCTTGACCGGATCGTTTTGATTCCGGAATCTGATGCTAAAATAGGGTAGAATTCAGATCCATTTTAGCGACTTAAGTTGGATTCTATAAAAACACGACTTAAGTTGGATGATTTAGCGCATGAAAAATTCGTTATTGCAGGTGTTAAGAATAATTTTCTCTATTTTTGGCTATAAGACCCTTCCTTTGAGCAATGGAACTGATTTACATTGGCATTATAAACTTTTCACTGGCTGGTATCCTGTTTACCATCTTTCTCACATCAATGATGAATAAAAAATACAGGCTGCCATTTCTCTCCAGCTACCTTTATTTCCAGATCTTTCTTGCCATATTCGGAACCTATGGCATCCTGGTTCCCGGGATTATACGTATAGTGCTCGCTAACCAGGAGATCTCTGCCGATGACGTGGAGAAGATCAGCCATTTCTTTACCTTTCTCGGATTTCCTTTCCTGGTTCTTTCCTGGTATATGTTTTTACGGTGTTGCCATGAGATTGTTGATGCCAGTTTATCAGCATGCAAAACCTTTTCATACCTGATTCTCTGGTTCCTGTTTTTTGCAGGATATGGAATTGTTCTCTACTTTTTCCAGGATTTCATCTCCAGGTACTTTCCCTTGATCCCCAAATTGATCGGCATTATACTGGGAGGATTGGGACTGCTTGTAGTGACCCATGGTACAATGACCATATTGATGTCCCTGCATGGAAAGGAGAATTCTCATAAAAGAACATTGTTCCGGTTTGCTGCCCTGAACCTGATCATTTTTTCCGGTGTAATCACCTTACTGTTGCTTGTCGATAAGCATCAATACATTGGAGCAGCCTTTATCTTCCTGTTTTTTACCTCGTCCGTTTTACCGGTGTTATCTATCCGTTCCTATCTGATCCAATCGATTCCTGTTCCAGAAAGCAAACTGGATGGTATTGGCAATATGGAACAGTTCATTAACGAATTCGGAATTTCGAAAAGGGAGCAGGAGATCATTCAGAAGATCTGTCTGGGGAAATCGAACCGGGAGATCAGTGAGGAGCTTTTTATCACACTCCAGACTGTGAAAGATCATGTCTACAGAATATTCCTCAAAACCGGTGTAAAGAACCGGATACAGTTATCAAATCTTATCCGGAAACTGGAAACCAAGCCGAACTAGGAACCAGGAACCTCGCCCGAACGACGTTCAGTCGGGCGGGCAGAAACCATCCTACTCGTAACTAATCGCTTTCACCGGGTTTCTCGTGGCTGCATGGATGGTTTGCACACTGACGGTTATGATGGCAAAGAAGAGGGCGACAAGGGCAGCTGTGAAAAAAGCCCCGTAGGGCATGTTAACCCGGTAAGCAAAACCCTGCAACCAGCTTTTCATAATAAAATAAGCGACCGGCCAGGCAATGAGATTAGCTATCAATCCCCAGAGTATAAATTCTTTCGAGAATAACCTGACAATCTCCGGTACTGAAGCACCCAACACTTTTCGTATGCCAATCTCCTTGGTCCGCTGTTCAGCCATGAACGATGCCAGGCCCAGCAGCCCCAGGCTTGCAATAAAAATGGCAAGTATCGAGAATACAGCGAAAATTTTTCCCGTCCTCTGTTCTGTCTGATGAAGTGCATTGAAATTGTCCTCCAGGAAAAAGTAGCGAAACGGTTGATTGGGTAACATATTTTTCCAGGTTTTTTCAGCATGTTTCAGGACCTCTTTGGTCTTTTTGGATTCGATCCGGAAAGACATATATCGCGGGAAATAGTGCCGGGGAAGGTAGATGACAAGATTCTCAATGGGCTCACGAAGGGAGTTGAAATGGAAATCCTTCACCACCCCAATGACCTGATGTGTCATCCGTTCTTCACCTCCTTCTGTGACTTCAATGATCTTCTGTCCAACCGGGTTTTTGAATCCCAGATCTTTAACAGCTGTTTCATTGATGACAAACGCCATCGAATCAGACAGGAATTTCTTTGAGAAGAACCGGCCTTCCACAAGCTCATAACCGAATGTATTCAGGACTTCGTAATCTCCCTGCAGCAACCTGAAATGAAACAGTTCCTCCGCCGGCGAATCTTCCCGCTGAAAGACAGTCCCACTCCAATCCGACATCCCTGGAATGGAAGAGGTGATCGATCCATTCAATACTCCGTGATGCTTTAATATCTCCTCTTTGAATACCGTTACTTTTTCTGCCAGTCCATACGCCCGGTCAATAACCAGCACATGATCTTTTATAAATCCCAATTTCTTATTCCGTATGAATTCGAGTTGTTGATATACAACAATGGTGCAAATGATGATAACAATCGAAATGGTATACTGAAAGATAACCAGACCGCTTCTGAACCAAACTTTCTTTGCTCCATTATTGACCTCACCCCGGATAACCGTTAAAATCTGGAAGGAGGAGATCATAAAAGCGGAATAGCTCCCGGACAATAAACCTACTCCTATGATCAGTAAAAGGAAAACAGGAAGAACATACCAGTTGGTTAAATAATTAATGGATAATGCTTTACCCGAAAGATCACAGAAAAGGGGTAGCAATAATTCAACAATGACCAGCGAAAATAGAAGAGCTATGGTTGTCAGGAATGTGGATTCAGCTAAAAACTGCATGATCAGCTTCCCTCGACTGGATCCCATTACTTTCCGCATACCTACTTCCCTGGCTCGTATACTTGATTTTGCGGAGGTGAGGTTGGTGAAGTTAATACAGGCTAACAACAGAATGAAAAAGGCAATGATCGAGAAAAAATATACGTATGTAATGTCACCGATGGGCTCAATCTGATGTGTCGCTTCTGAATGAAGGTAGATCTTTGTCAGTGGATCCAGGTAATAATTCAAGCTGTTCCCGGATGCAGCCCAGTCATCAAACGTGATCCCCAAACCCTCCGAAAGTTGCGGCCCCATATGCCTCTTTATAAATGCCGGCAGTTTGGTCTCAAAAGTGGCAGATGAATAGCCCTCCTTGAGGACAATATAGGTATAGAGATAGTCACTCAGCCAGTTTTCCTCCTCACTGCGTGGCAAGCTTTTGATCGATGCAAGAACATCAAAATGAAAATGGGAATTCTCAGGAACATCCTGGGCTACACCGGTTACCATAAAATCATTCCCATCGGCTTCATGAAGTATCTTCCCGATCGGATCCTCATCACCGAAGTATTTTTTTGCAGTGGATTCTGTTAAAACCATGGTATACGGTTTTGACAGGGCTGTTTTAGGATTTCCCCTGACCAGGGGAAAGGTGAATACATTAAAAAATGAGGAGTCAACATATAGGTACCGGCTTTCAAAAAAGCTTTTCTCCTCATAGGTAATGACAGTATTTATTCCCGGTTGTATCCGCGTCGCTGCTTCCACCTCCGGAAATTCCTCCACAAGTGTCCTGGCAACCGGTGCCTGTGTGGTGCTCCCATTGAATTTCCTGTCACCGATATTCCCTTTCTGCCCGATCCGGTAGATCCGGTTTGCCTTTTCATGAATCCGGTCATAACTCAGCTCATCACCGACAAACAGGAAGATCAATATGGAACATGCCATCCCGATAGCAAGCCCCGCAATGTTAATAAAGGAAAAACCTTTGTAACGGGAGAGATTCCTCCCTGCTATTTTGAAGTAGCTCTGAAACATAATAAAAGGCCTGTCATGATTCCACGGTTACTAAATCAATTTACATACCAAACCTTGTAACGTAATGAAAATAAACAGATAAGAAAGCATTGTCCGGACTGAGAACTTTTGGGTTTTGCCCGATACCGTTACACCGGGTGTGCGATTATGGACAGCTGTAAAAGAGAGCATCCCATTCCACATTTTGAAATGGGATGCCTGTACCTGAAAATTGACTTGTCTGTTAAGACCTTATTCGATAATGATCTTCCTGTATACCTCTTCTTCCTTTGTCCACAGCTTCAGGATATAAAATCCCTTGGACATACCGGAAACATCCAATGTCTCATAAATCTGGTTGGTCGACGGGTATTCACGGATCAGGATCTTTTGACCAATCCCATTTAGTATTTCGAGATAAAGGTCCTTAACGGTTTCAATCTCAAGGACAATGTTTAGAAAATCACCTGCCGGGTTGGGATATACCAGCAGGTTGTCTTCTATCCCTCTGGTTTCCGGTACATAGGTCAGGGAAGCAATGAATACCGAGTCTGTCGCAGTGCAACCATTCAGATCAGTAACAACCAACGTATACCAACCCGTTGTCGTTACTTCAAATGTCCGGTTACCCGGAACTCCATTCCATTCATAGATAGTGAAATCTGCTCCGGCATCCAGGAGATAGGGTAGCGTGGTTTTTATGGTGTCATTCACCCCACCAAGATCCACCGTTGGATTGACATAGTGAGATATATCCAGTACCAGTGTGTCATTCGATGTATCATCGTCATCCACGTAGGTAACTGAAACACGGATGTTGTAATCACCCTTTGCCGAAAAATCAAACTTCTTGGTGAAGGTATAAAGATAAAAATCGTTTGGCAGAAGATCCTTCGATAAGAGAATCTGCTCAGTTGCAGGAGTCCCCTCGTCAACGATAGCGGTAACCTGGAACTGCGGATTTGATAAGGTAACGGTTCCAATATTCCGGATATGCACTTTCATCAGCTCCTGGTTGCCCAGGTAACAGGCGCTTACCGGGTTCACAAGGCTGTCAATTACAACATCAGTGATGTCTTCAAAAGTAACCTGAATCTCATCCATAGCAGGGCATCCGTATTCATTAGTTACCGTTACGGAATAGATATGATCCGGTGTCTGGTTATCGTAATCAACCGTATAGTAACGGTCGGTTGATTCATCCTGCCAGAGGTAAGAAGTATAGCCGGGCCCGGCATCCAGAATCAATTCCTTTTCATAGGAGATCTGATCAGGACCCAGAGATACCGTTGGATACCCGTACACCTGAATGGTCTGGTTGATTGTATTGTTGGCAGGTACCGAATCCGGTCTGTAGAAAACCTCAATGGAGAAGTCATACGATGTAACAGCACTCATATCAAATGGATCAGTGAAAGTGAAGAAGACGGAATCGCCGGGAAATACCTTGGCTCCTGAAAATAACGTATCGTATTTGAGTGGACCGGTATCCATCCGGTAAGTAAATGCGATCGTGTCCTGGACCTGCACCGTATCCGATCCACTGTTTTTCAGATAAAGGTAAAGGATTTCACTGCTTGACAAGCCGCAGGAACTGACCGGGCTGTAAAGCTGGTCTATCCTGATATCCGGAAATACCAGTGTAACATGAACGGAATCCGTGTTTTCACACATTGTACCCTGCTTCACGGTTACCGAGTACCACCCGGTTGAATCAACCAGGAGTGTCCGGTTGGTTGAGCCGTCATTCCAGAGGTACGAATCGTAACCGGGTCCGGCGTCAATGACATAGGTAAGGGATCGGATGACAACTGCCTCTCCAAGATCGATCGGCGTTGTACCGTATACCGTAACATTGGTGTTAAAGGAGTCGTTTCCGGCATTGTCATCGTAGTCTAATATGGTATATGCAGTTAATGAATAGGTTGCTATTGCCGACATATCCACCGGTGTGGTAAAGGTGTATAGTATGCCACTGTCGGGATAGACTGTGCTACCAAGAACCAGTAGCTCCTCAACAGCCGGATCACTGTCCAGCTTGTAACCCACCGTAAGCTGGTCACCGGCGAGTAATGTATCCGTACCATAATTTGTTATCTCAACTTCGGGCAGGACAGCATCCCCGAGTTCACAATCGGATACAGGATAGACAATATCACTTATCCCTGCATCAGCAATAAGTCGGTAGACATAGGTTGTGTCGGAAAAAGTGCAGGAACCGTTATCTATTACAACCCAGTATACGGCCGTTGCCGTTTCGGTTACATTAAATACCGGATCCGTTGAATCATCCTGCCATAGGTAGGTATCTATGGGATTGCCTGTATAGGCATTCAGAACTATGGTATCCGGACGTACAGTATAAATCGAATAGGGCAGATCTACAAAGGGTGTTTCAAGTATATCAAACGACTTGGAGGAACTATCGTTTGTAAAGGTTTCATTATAGAACCTGCCATCATCCGGAAGGAGTGTAAACGCGGTAATGTTTTTTGTTCCTGAAGAACCGCCGCTGAATAATTGACTGAATGAATGTTGGAACGTGGCATTTTTCAATACATTGCCTGCCAGGTTAAAGGTGTCAATTACAGTGGGATCCGATTCATAATCATACCCTGCTATTATGGTATCGCCTGCCTTAAGGGTATCCAGACCGAAGTTCTGAATGGTTACCAACACATGGTCTGCAACATCCTGCGCACAGGCTGTGATCGGACTGTCAATCGAAACTACTCCAACATCCCTGGGTGCATCATAGATCCTGATATCATCAATGCCAATCCCATCAGAAGAATTCGATTCATTGGATGCCAGGTGGAACCGGAATTTAACACTCGCCTGATCCCTGAATACCAAGGGATCAAGCAATATCCTGGCGGTTCTCCAGCCGACAATCTCATCCGTCCATCCGTGATTGCCATCAAGAACGGTTATGACATCGGAGTTATACCAGTTCCAGTTCCAGGCATCTCCATCTCCCTTATTCCCAACCCGTTCCCAGGTATCTCCATTATCCAGGGAGTATTCAAGGTTAACCCCATCGATATCCTTTTCCAGGTGGGTGAAGATCTTGCATTCAAAAACGGGGAAATCGACTCCGCTAAAATCGAAACAGGGACCTGTCAGGTGCGAATTTTCATTGTTATTGTAACTTCCGGTAAGGTTTGTAACCCATGCTTTTGTCCCGGATCCGGCAGTGTGAATAACTGGACCGGCGGGTGTCCCATACGCCCATGAAGCCTCCGTACCGGTTTTTCTCCAGAAATCCTTTCCACTCTCGAAATCCTGCCGGTATGGAAGGGTGTAGGTTGGATCAACATAAAGGGTAGTGGTCAGGGCATTGTTTGATGACTCCTCATCCACATCCAGCAATGTCTCGATGATGACCGCGTATGTGCCCGGTACAGAAAGGTCAACCTTATTGGTAAAATCAAAGGATATTTCCCCTTCAAAAGGTATCGATCCGGGGATGATTTCATTTACATAACTGCTTCCTCCATTGAAAGAGTACCTTACCGGGATCCCCGTAGGTGTTGCACCGGGTCCAAAGTTTCTGATCTTGATGGAAACGGTTTCGGCGGAGGTGTGTCCGCACCCGTTTCCTGGAGAAGAAATGAGGGTGGGACCAACGTCATATTCAACATAATTTCCTGTTATGGAAAAATTTTCAATATTCCAGCCTGAAAAATGATTATTCAGGGTAGTAGGCCCCAGGTTGATCCGCATTTTGACATCGGATTTCCGGTATGCTTCAGGAATATTTAAGCTAAAGAAGGTCCACTGGTTATCGGTGATCAGGTTATTGTCATTGGACCAGATCTCACTCCAGGTGCTCCCGTTGTCGAGACTCAGTTCTATGGAGGCCGTATCCTGGTTCTCCACGTTGAGCCACCGTAAAAAATTAAGTTTGACATTGTTATAATAGAACAGGTCAAAAGAGGGAGTAACAGCCAGGTTGACATATTTAGCAACGTTGGGTTCATAATCACCGGCAAGGAATCCCAAACCCGTCAGGTCGTTCCCGATAATCATCGTATCTCCTGCCGCATAGAGCGGATCTTTATTCCCGATATAGATACCGCCCAGTCCGTGAGGTCTGTTTCGTTGGAAATCACCCGACAGCACCCATCCCTTATCCGTAACAAAATCATCGTAAAAAACTGCTTCATAAATGGTTCGTTCACCGGATGGTGATTCCTCAACCGTAGGATAAGTGGTTCCGTCTATATCCATTTTATCCGCTTCAATGGCCAGATCTATGGTATTGAGGTGTGCTGCCCCTGATTTTACGTCACAGGTGATCCAAAGGGAGGTATATCCGGTAGGAAGGTTCAGGTTCAGGCCGGAAAAGAGGGCTTTACCGGAAGAGAAGGATGCTGAATCATATAATTGTGAAGCATAGAAATCCTTACCGGAATGGTTGTAGAACAACTTTACACCATAGGTTTCGATATCACCATCCCAACTGTTAAGCGATTTCACTTCCAGGGAATTCAAGGTAATATTACCTGTATTGCCCTTAACTTTTACATCGATCTGTAGTAAAGGGTTGTATTTCGATCCGGTGGGTATCGGGTTTGTGATCTCCTGGGATATGGTAACCTCATCGACATAGCGCTCCAGCTCCCCTGTTTCCACAATGGTTACATCATCAATGCAAACACCCCATCCACGCTTTGTGGTGGCTTTGAATGCGAAATAGCAGGTTTGACTGAATGCTTCTTCAGGGATCTGTATGGTCTGTTCAGTCCAGGATTCCACAGCTTCTGTATATTCCGCTAACTTATTGGCTTCAACCCAGCTGCTGTCGAAATGGGTTTTATAGTATACCCTGAGCTCGTCGTTGTGTGCCCCGAATGTAGCACTGTTCCAGGTCATCTGAGCATGCCGGAATCGCAGTTCGGTCAACACTGAAAATTCCAGGTCAATGGGTGGGGTTATAAGTATAACAGATTCATTACCAAGACTTTCATAAAAATAGAGTGCATTGACTGTTCCGCTGTATGCAGTGGGGGGTCTTCGACTGCCCGGGATCTCGGGAAACTGCGTTCCTCCACCGTTAACAAACTCCCAGATCCTGTTGGGAGAAACCTCAAGCTCCGTTGTCCACCCGGGAGGTTTTTCATCGGGATAATCATCAAAAGTTTCGAAGAAAAGAGTGTCCTGCGCATGCAACCAGTGTGACAGGATAAGTGTCAATCCTGTAAAGAAGATGGCCTTTCTCATGATTCACTGTTTTAAAACATGCGTCTTTGTACGAATTAAAAGTGTTTTTGTTTCAATAAGTTATGTTAATTTGATGAATTACCGGGTAAATGTGTCATGTGGCCAAAATCAATGGATAAAGTATGAATTCTGTTAAACCAAATTCAAATATGACCGTATAAACAACCATAATTGTGCATCTGATGAAGATCCCGGCGAGACATAAATTACTCCTGCTATTCCTGTTTGGATTGAACTCGTTCACGGGTTTTTCCCAGACCGATGTTGAGTTCTGGTTTGTCGCTCCTGAGATAACCGAAAGTCATGGTACCTTTCCCGGGGGTGAACCCATGTATTTCCGGGTATCAGCCATGGATCTGCCCAGCACAGTCAGGATCCATCAACCCGCACGACCGGCCGGGCTTGATACCACATTCTTTGTTCCGGCAAACAGTACGGTAACCATTGATGTCACTCCTTTTGTGAATGACCTGGAGAATGACATCTATGATACCCCTCTCAATAAGGGAGTACACATCACTTCAACAAACCTGATCACGGTCTATTACGATGAGGATGAGTTTTACAACCGGGATATTTTTGCGCTGAAAGGCAGAAACGGCCTTGGATATAACTTTTATACTCCCTTCAATGATTTTTGGAGGAATGGAGTATACAATCCGATTGTACCCTATTCATCAATTGATATCGTTGCCACAGAGGATAATACCCAGATCTGGATTACCCCTACGGCAAACGTTAAGGGAAATCCGGTGGATCATCCTGCAGGGATACCCTACATAATAACACTGGATCGTGGAGAAACCTATTCCGCCAGGGCAGTTACCCAGCTTGCGGCGGATCACCTGGGAGGGACACACATCACATCAAACAAACCCATTGCGGTCACCATTAAAGATGATTCCACCTGGGCTGAACCCCAGGGTTGTAAAGACCTTATCGGAGACCAGGTAATTCCCGTTCAGCGGGTCGATGGCCGCAGGATCGTTGGGTATGAGTATATTGTAATGAGAGGAAAGATCAACCTGATCAATCCGACTGCAGTTCCTCCTGATCCTGTCGGTGTGCCGACCGGAGAGCGGGTGTTTATTATGGCAACCCAGCCCAACACCCAGGTCTTTATCGATGGTGTATTTTATGCAAATATTGCTTCTGCCGGCCAGCAGGTACGATACGAGCTGCGCAATAACTCTACCCACGTCATGGGAGACAAACCCATATATGTCCTGCATGTATCCGGGTTTGGATGTGAGTTTGGCGGAGCCGTACTGCCTACCATTGATGGTTGTACCGGTTCACTTGAGGTTAGTTTTACACGGTCAACGGCTGGAGGAGACAATCGGTTTTTCCTGAATTTAATGACCATCGATGCCGCCAAGGATGCCTTTACCATGCATTACGAGGATGGTTCAACGTTTGATATCCCTCCAGGCTGGTTCGAACCGGTCGGGGCAACAGGTTTTGTCTGTTTGAAAAACAACAATAAGGAATTTGCCAATGCTACAGGCGGTGGTGTTCCCCAAAACGAGGTCGTGAAAATTACTAACTCGACAAGCGTTTTTCATCTTGGATTGATAGAGGGTGGACCAACATCCGGATGCAAATATGGCTATTTCTCAGATTACGCTGAAACCAGGGGAGAGGCTCTCGTGGTCGAATCCGGATCGCAATCAATCGGAAGATGCTTCGGCGATACCGTACAACTCAGGGCTTCCGGGGGACTGACCTATACCTGGTCACCTTCTGATTACCTCAACGACCCGTTTATCGCCAATCCCTATGCAGCACCTCCACCGGGGGTATATAACTATACCGTGACTATTACCAGACCCTGTTTCCCGGATACTACATTTACCATCATCGTTGGGATATCCGATGAGATTGAAGCTTACTTTGAAATGGATAAATGGTACCTCTGTGCTCCGGATGTGGTTACCATCAATAATGAATCGTTTGGTGTCGATGTGTCGGATACATTGAATGTCCAGTGGGATTTTGACCTTGATGATCCGTTTAACGGGTACGTTTATGACACCAGTGCCGTCTTTCAACGTACCTTTACAAACACATCCGATACCATTCAGCGAACGACAATCCAACTGGTGGTCTGGAATACGGATGGCTGCATCAGTCAGTTCCGGAGAGATCTTATGGTCAGGCCTGAAATAAACGCGGGATTCATACCCGATGTGGTGGATGGCTGCCAGCCGGTAACCGTGAATTTTACCAATACCTCCACCGGAAATACCGACCGCTACAAATGGGATTTGGGCGATGGGAATTCCTCCAATGATACGGATCCTTCCCATACCTATTTTAACTTCGGGATGGCAGACAGCATTTACCACGTGGAGATGGTTGCCATATCCCCATTCTACTGTTCCGATACGGTTGAAACGGACATCTCCGTCTATCCCTACCTCGAAGCCGACTTTCGTGTTGATACAGTGAGGGGCTGCAGTCCCTTTACCCTGGGTATCGATAATAACTCTGCAGGGTATATCGAGGAATACGAGTGGGACCTGGGAGATGGTAACTTTTCCAATACCTCGGCACCCACATTCACACATACCTACGTTAATGCTACTGCTGCACCTCAACAATATACGGTTCAACTGGTGGTAAAGAACAATACCCGTGGCTGTACCGATACGCTCAGGCGGGTGATCACCGTATACCCTGAAGTAACCTCTGCTTTTGCTGTCGATCATGCGATCGGATGCCATCCCCTTGAAGTGAATTTTACCAATGGGTCTTCCGCAACAGCCACCATGTTCGAATGGGATTTTGGCGATGGCGGCTCGTCTGGAGAAACGGATCCGGTCCACCTGTTTGAAAATATGACGGTAAATAATGTCGACTATGATG